>OIWP01001637.1_pt1 | contig 26531 bp, 25 predicted proteins | sample 1587661 | NCBI WGS metagenome assembly OIWP01 (sample SAMEA3888899, study PRJEB22519) | human gut metagenome | biome: human gut; feature: human-associated habitat; material: faeces | place: Denmark | collected 2010 | reverse complement strand
CCGCCGATCCGAGTCGGGCGTTCCGAAACTTAAATATTCTGTTTACGCTGTTTATCGGGCTGGTTCTGCTGGTTTTCTTCCATAAAAAGCCGCTGGCGCGGGTGATTCAGTCCAAAGGGTTTGCGGTGTTCCTGCTCGCCTGCGGCGGCTTCGCGGTCTATACGGCGGAGCCGGAGTTTGACTCGCGTTTCCGCCGGCTGTGCACCGTGCTGCTCCTTGCCTCGGCAATCGCGGTCGCGCTGCTGCACGTTTGGCGAAAGCACCTTGCCCTGCGGGATTGGCTCGCGCGGTTTGCGGTGCTCGTGTTTGCTGTGCTGCTGTTTGAGCGGTATCCGCTTGCGCATCTCCGGTGCAACATCGACTACGGTGTATGGGGAATTTTGCTGATTTTGTGCCTGTCGTATGCCGAGAGCCGATGGAGCCGCGCGCTTGTTGTTTTACTCTGGGGTGCGCTGTTTTATTCCTCGCTCGGTATGCCGGATTGGGGTTCGATCCGCGGCACGGCGGCGGCAGCGCTCCTTCTGCTGCTGTACAACGGCGAGCGCAGCCGGAAACCGCACCCGAAGCTGAACAAAGCCTTTTATGCGGCGTATCCGCTGCACCTCGTGGTGATCTGGGCGATGGTGATTGCAGCGGAAGGTCCGCTGACGCAGCTCAAGCTGTTGAAGTATTATTTGTAAATCGCAAAAAACAGACCGACAGAGTGAATGTCGGTCTGTTTTTTGCAGGCTTTAAGCAGAAATTTTGTATTCTGATTTTGGCTTCGGTTCCTTGCGCGAGTTCCGTCCGCGCCTTATCAGTATGCAAAATTTATTCGCAAATCGCTCTTGTTCAATTATACGGTATTGCCTTTACAATTTACCTTTTCTACATACGCCGGAAACCCGGCTGCGGCCTAATGCGCAACCGAGTTTCTGGGCAGAATATTTAGGATTCTTCGTTTCTTGCGGATTCAATATCCTGCAGGAGCTGTTTCTGCGTATCATCGAACAGCAGGCGCTTGTTATGCGCGAAATATGCATCGCACCCGAAGTTCTGGATAAACCACGAGGTAAACCAGTTCGCGGTCAGTTCGGTAGCGAACAGCACCAGCTCCTGCGAGTCCGGAATGGCGGCATCGAGGAAGGCAAATGCGTTTGCCAGTTCGGCATCGGTCTTGTCTGCGGCGGCTGCGCGTGCGTCCACATCGACGGAGAAAAGCGCCTTCAGGCGGTCAAATTGCTGATCCTCGGGTACTTTTTCAAGCATGAGCGTCTGCCGGTAGGCATCCAGACGCTCCACCTCGCGGGAGGCGACATAGAGCGCGTCCTTGTCGGACGAGCCGCCGTTTCGCTTGTCTGCAAGCGCGGCACGTTTTTCATCCGGCAGGGAAGCGATGGCTTTTTCGCCTTCGCGGATGGCGAGCAGGTCGGCGTGAAGCGCATCGGTCAGCGCATCCAGACGGTACGCGTCACGGGCACCGTCCGCCAGCCGGTTCAGCAGCAGACCGAGTACGCCCAGCTTTTCGTCAAACGGCGCGTCCCGCAGTTCGGAAGCGCGAACCGGTTCCCAGGTGCCGGAAAGCAGCTCATCCACGCGGTAAACCTGCTTGTATTTGTCATAAAGCTGCAGATAATTCGCAAAATCACTTGCCACCTGCGGCAGCTGCAAATACTGCTTCACAACCTGACGATCAACCGGAATACCCAGCGACTCGTACACCTGCATCAGCTCGGACAAATCCTCCCAGCCGCGTGCGGTGACAAACTGCAGTCCGTCGGCGGTGGCCTCTACGCGGTAAAAATGCTCGCGCCGGATCTCAAGATAGGACAGGATGGCACCATGGATGCCGCGTCGGTACGCGTACTCCTTCCACACGCCGAAATCCTCTTCGATGTCGATTTTTTTGACGCGGTCGAGCGTTACCACGTCAAATTCCCGCACGGATTTGTTGTATTCCGGCGGATTTCCGGCCGCTACGACCACCCATCCGGCGGGCAGCTGCTGGTTGCCGAAGGTCTTGCACTGCAGAAACTGCAGCATCATCGGCGTGAGCGTCTCGGAAATGCAGTTGATCTCATCGAGGAACAGAATGCCTTCTTTTACGCCTGTGCGTTCCATTTCGCGGTACACCGAAGCGATAATCTCGCTCATCGTGTAGGCGGTTACTGTGCGTTCCTCGCCGCCGAGCACCACCTTGTCGATGAACGGCAGACCGAGCGCGGACTGGCGCGTGTGGTGCGTCAGCGTGTAGGAGACAAGGCCGACGCCGGTCTCCTCGGCAATCTGCTGCATGATTTGCGTTTTGCCGATGCCCGGAGGTCCCATCAGCAGGATTGGCCGCTGCCGAATCGGCGGAATGCGATACGCGCCGAATTCATCGGTCGCGAGATACGCCTTGAGTGCGTTTTTGATTTCGTTTTTTGCTCTCTTTATGTTCATGATAGTTCCTCGAATCACTCAAATTGATCCAGAAAATTATGTTTACCGTTCGCATCGCGCCAACCGAGCAGCTTGGTAGTATCGACGTTCTTGACCGCGTTGAAGATATTCGCTTCGATCTGCGGGTTGTTTGCCGCGAGAGACGCGATCAGCTGCTTGATTTCCGCGCGTTTGGTGTCGCTTTCCAGCTTTTTTGCCGGACAGTCGCACGGCAGAAAGGTCAGACCGCAATATTCCGCCCAGTCGAGGACGCTCTGCTCGCGCGTGAAATACAGCGGACGGATCAGCTCCATGCCCTCGTAATTCTTGGCCTTGACACGCGGCAGCATGGCCTGCACCTGACCGCCGTAGATCAGTCCCATCAGCACGGTGCCGATGGCATCATCATAGTGATGACCGAGCGCGATTTTATTGCAGCCGCGCTTGCGTGCTTCGGTGTACAGATAGCCGCGGCGCATCTTTGCGCACAGGAAGCACGGATGCTCGGCAGAATGCACCCCTGCCACGCGCAGTACATCGGTATCGAAAATTTCGAGCGGAATGTCCAGCCGTTTCGCGTTTTCCTCGAGGTGCTTGCGGCCCTCCGGCGCATAACCCGGGTCCATTGCAAGGAACACAAGGTCAAAATCCACCGTGTGCTGCAAATCCTGCAGCAGCAGTGCCAGCAGCATGGAATCCTTGCCGCCGGAGATGCAGACCGCAACCTTATCGCTCGGTTTTATCAGTCCATATGCTTTTACCGCGTCCACGAACGGCTTGCGCAGTGTACGCACAAATTCGCTTTGCAGCGTTCTTTTTATCTCTTTTGCAGTCATTTTGCGCCCTTCTTATGCTGAAAATGATAGGTGATACGGGCAAGAATACTGTCCGGCGCGAAATGCCGCGCCAGTGTCATGGCCTTCATGGCTGCACCCGGAACGACAACTGCCTTGCCTGCAAACAGGCCGTCAACAGCTTCGCGCGCCACACGCTCTGCCGACAGACCGGAGAGCGAAAACCGCACGCCTGCGACCTTGTTGAACTCGGTGTCCACCGGTCCCGGACAGAGGGCGCACACACGCACCGGAGAGCCGGCGCGGCGCAGCTCCTCGCGCAAGGCTTCTGTCAGGCGCAGAACATAGTTTTTGGTGGCGTAATAGGTCGCCATCAGCGGTCCCGGCAAAAATCCCGCCGAGGACGACACGTTGAGAATATAGCCGCGTCTGCGCTGCACAAAATCCCGCACAGCCAGCTTGGTGAGAATGTGTACGGCACGCACGTTGGTGTCGATCATGCGCAGTTCCTCATCCAGATCGGCGGTGACAAACTCGCCGAACAGGCCAAAACCCGCGTTGTTGATCACGACCTCCAGTTTCTCGCTCTGTACCGCCTCGTACAGCAGGCGGCATTCCTGCTCGTCCGACACGTCCGCCGCGATGATGCGGCACGGCACCGGCAGCTCTGCCGCCAGTTCGCGCAGGCGTTCCTCTCTGCGGGCGCACAGGATTAGCTCGTAGCCGCGTGCCGCCAGCAGGCGCGCCATTTCGCGTCCCAGTCCAGAGGACGCACCCGTGATGAGTGCTTTCATGCAAATTCCCTCCGTTTTGCTCTGATATTCATATACTATATAGTATCATGATGCGTTGTCCGCGTCAATTCATGCCGTTCGTCACATTCTGTACAAATTTGCGGCCGGTTACGGGTTTACCCCGATTTCGCTTTTCAATAAGATGGGAGAATGGTATAATAATGATGAAGTATGACAGCTTATTTTTACAATGGATAATTTTTCGCCAGAAGCCGAAGATAGGAGGGGCGAATATGAAAAATAAAGAAGCAGACACCGAATTGGAATCCAGACTGCTGGAAATTCTGGTGCACCCGTGCCGTATTGAGGACATCCGGCGCGAGCTGCCGAATGCAGGCAAAAACAATCTCAAAAACGCGCTGGATGCGCTCGTTGCGGACGGCAGGGTGATGAAAAACAAGAAAAACCGCTTTGCGGTCTCCGCGCACTACGGCTGTGCGGCCGGAACCTATCTGGCTACCGAGCGGGCATTCGCGTTTGTCGCGCCGGATTATCCGGAGGGCGAAGCCAAGCCGGATGATCTGTTCATCCCGCCGAATGCGTCCGGCGGTGCGTGGCACGGCGACCGCGTGCTCGTCAAGGTGAGTGAGCGCAAGAACAACCGCGGCCGCAAGGAAGCAACCGTTATCCGCGTGCTGGGACGCGCCGGCAAGGAGCTGACCGGCGAACTCGTGCAGCGCGGCAAGGCATTTTTCGTGCAGCCGACCTCGAAAAAGTATCCGGAGATTGCGGTGGACAAGCATGACCTCGGCGAAGCCGCCGTTGGTGACTGCGTGGCTGTTTCGATCTCGCATTACGGCGATGAGCAGTTTATGCCGCAGGGCGTTGTCCGCGCGGATTTGGGCGAAAGCGGTACGATGGAGGCCGCTATAGCGGCTGTTCTGCACGAAAACGGCGTGTATGACGTATTTCCGAACGAGGTGCTCGAGCAGGCGCTCGCCATTCCGCAGGAGGTCGATATGGGCACCGCCGGCAAGCGGCTCGATCTGCGCGACAAGCTGATCTTTACCATCGACGGCGATGATGCGAAGGACTTTGACGACGCGGTATCGCTTGAAAAGCTGGAAAACGGACATTATCTGCTCGGCGTACACATCGCGGACGTGAGCCATTACGTTACGCCGGATTCGCCGCTTGACGCCGAGGCGTTCCGCCGCGGCACGTCGGTTTATTTCCCGGGACACGTTGTGCCGATGCTGCCGTTCGCGCTGTCCAACGGCATCTGCTCGCTCAACCCGAAGGTGGACCGTCTGGCGTTCTCCGCGCTGATGGAGGTCGATAAGGACGGCCGCCGGTATGGTGCGAAATTTGCCAAGTCGGTCATCTGCTCCAAGGCCCGCATGACCTACAACAAGGTTAACAAAATCCTCGCGGGCGACAAGGGGCTGCGCGAGGAATACGCTTTTCTGGTCGAGACTGCCGAGACGATGAACAATCTGGCGCACGCGCTGTACAAGCGCCGCATTGAGCGCGGCGCACTCGAGCTGGACATTCCGGAGGCGGAAATCCGCGTGGACGAGAACGGCAAGCCGGTTGAAATCCGATTCCGTGAGCGCGGCGAGAGTGAAAAGCTGATCGAGGAATTCATGCTGCAGGCCAACGAAGCGGTTGCCGAGTATATGTGCAAGCGCGAGCTGCCGACCGTCTACCGTGTGCACGAGAATCCCGATCCGGACAAGCTGCGCGTGTTTGCGTCGTTTGCGCGTCCGTTCGGCTACCGCATCGACCCGTCCAAGCCGGAGGATACGGCGCAGTTCCAGGCCGTGCTGCGCGGCGCAAAGAACGACCCGAAGCAGCGCGTGCTGCCGACGCTTCTGCTGCGCTCGCTGGCGCGTGCCCGCTACGCGGATGAGTGTATTGGCCATTACGGTCTGAAGGCGAAGTTCTACCTGCACTTTACCTCGCCAATCCGCCGTTATCCCGATCTGGTGGCGCACCGCATGCTGCAGAAGGCGCTGCTCGGCGAAGAATTTACCGCGGCAGACGAAACGATGTGCGAGGAAGCCGCAGACCAGTCCACAAACCGCGAACAGGCTGCCGACAACTGCGAACGCGACATCGACAAGCTGTATATCGCGTCCTACATGCAGCAGTTTATCGGTGAGGAATTTGACGCGGAGGTTTCCGGCGTGCAGTCGTTCGGCGTGTTTGTTGCGCTGGAAAACGGCTGTGAGGGTCTGATTCGTGCAGAGCTGATGACCGGCGACTTCTACCAGTACGACGAGGAGCACATGGCGATGGTTGGCCGCCACACCGGCAAGCGGTTTACGATCGGCACGCCGATGCGTGTCAAGCTGCTTGCCGCAAGCGACACCACCGGTCAGATCGACTTTGCACCGGCAGACGGCTCGCTTCCGGTTTCGGAAAAGCTGGATCGTCCGCGCCGTGAGGACACCGACCGTGCTCCGAGAGGCAATCGCGCGGAGCGCCGCCGTCACAGCGGCAAGGGACGCGGCGGCAAGCCCGGCAAGGGCAAAAAGCCGCCCACGCGCAAGAGAAGATAAGGCAATACCGCATAATTGAACAAGAGTGATTTGCGAGCAAATTTTGCGTTCTGCTTAGGCACGGTTTTGCGGTAATACTTTGTGTATTACCGTGAAATCGCAACGACAGCAGAGCACAAAATTTCCGCAAAGCACCGCAGCTTTAATTGTGTGGTGTTGCCATAAGTATAGGAGAGAATCTTTTATGTCCAATAAAGTAACCGTTGCTGCGATTCAGATGACCTACGGTCTGGAAGAAGCCTGCGAAAAGGTCCGCGAAGCGGCATCTCAGGGGGCGCAGATCATTCTGCTGCCCGAACTGTTTGAAAACTGGTATTTCTGTCAGGAAAAAAACTACGAGAACTACCATTTAGCGACAACACTCGAGGAAAATCCGGCGGTCCGCGAGATGCAGACCATTGCCCGTGATTTCAAGGTCGTCATTCCGGTCAGCTACTACGAGCGGGTCGGCGAGACCACGTTCAACACGGTGGCTGTCATTGACGCGGACGGCACGATCATGGGTCAGTACCGCAAGACCCACATTCCGGATGACCATTTTTATCAGGAAAAGTTCTATTTTACGCCCGGAGATACCGGCTTCAAGGTCTGGGATACGGCTTATGCGAAAATCGGCGTCGGTATCTGCTGGGACCAGTGGTTCCCGGAATCCGCGCGCTGCATGGCGCTGCAGGGCGCTGAACTGCTGTTCTACCCGACCGCCATCGGTTCCGAGCCGATTCTCGACTGCGATTCCATGCCGCACTGGCGGCGCTGCATGCAGGGTCACGCGGCGGCGAACATTATGCCGCTGATCGCGGCAAACCGCATCGGCACCGAGACCGTCAAGCCGACCGAGGATAACCAGCACCAGTCGTCCTCGCTGACGTTCTACGGCTCGTCCTTCATCGCGGATGAAACCGGCGCGCTTGTCGAGCAGGCTGATCGCGAAAACGCAGGCGTGCTGACGCATACGTTCGATCTGGATGAAATCCGTGAGATGCGCCGTTCGTGGGGTGTCTACCGCGACCGGAGACCGGAAATGTATGGTGCAATGCGCGGCTACGGTTTATAAAATGGAAAATTCCATTCACAAAAAACGCAGACTGAGAATATTCTCAGTCTGCGTTTTCTATATCATAGATATTATTTTGCGAGTTCCGCCAGAAATTCATCCATGTTGGTGTCTTCCGTCATGGTAATGCGGTGCATGCTGTACAGCGTCTGCGGCAAACCCTGTACGACCGCATTCACGCCCGGCTGGGTGGTGAACGTCAGCTCGATGCTCTGGCTGCGCAGCGCATCCATCGTCAGTGTGCCGTACGCGCCTTCCGGATAGGACAGCGCGTTGACCTTTTCGCCGGTGATCGGCTCGATGGCCTGCTGGCTCTGCTGGATATCAGCCTTGACAGCGGCTTCGTAGTCCTCATCGCTTTCGCCGGGCAGCTGCGCGAGTGTTTCCCGAACACGGTCGTTTCCGTCCTCGAACGGTGGCCACTGGTGCATATCATAGGTGTGACTCTGGATGGAAATCAGACCGGAATCCACCATTTCCTGCATCTCAGCCGCGCCGAAGTGCGGTGTCATGGCGTGGTCGGTGTCCTTGTAGGTATCCTTGCCGATGGAAACGCCGATGGCGAAAATGGTCGCCTTCATGTTGTATTCCCCCAGCACCGGGAACGCGTCCTCGTAGTTACTCAGATAGCCGTCGTCGAACGTGAGGACGATAGGTTTTTCGGGCAACGGTGTACCGTTGTAGACGTAATCGCGCAGCTGCTCAAGCGAAATCGTGTTGCAGCCGGCATCGGAAAGCGCCTGAATCTGCTTGCGGAACGTCTCCGGCGAAATAGTAGCTGAGCCGCTCACATCCTCGGTCAGCTGGTGCCACGTCAGCACCGGAACCTGAACGGCGGTGTCGTCGTCCATGCGCGGTGCAGGACGCTGCGTGAAATAGTTATGCGGCGTGTCAGCCGTTACATAAGTGCCGAAATCCGACGGAATCGCGGTGATGGCAGGCGTAAAGTCGGGATACTCCTTCTCGGCAATGCGGGTTGCCATCATCTCGCCGATGTTGTTGCGGAAGTGCGTGCTGTCGTAGAAGAAGCGCGGCTCACTGCTGACAGACGAGGACGAAAAATCCCAGTAATCGGTCACTTTGGCAAGAGATTCGTAGAAATTCGTGATATCCTCGTTGTAAAAGTTTTTGTAATAGTCGGTGTACACCGGAGCGGTCAGCACAATGAGATTAACGCCGTTTTCCTCGCAAACCTTGCGGATTGCAGCCACCGACTGCATGCAGGCTTCGGTCTTGTACAGGTGCAGCGGCTCGTGGTTGGGATAATTGGTGAATACCGGATAGGCGTTCAGATAATCCGCGGTAGAGCCGATCGGCTCCACATCACGCACGCGCTTGTCATACGCGCCGGTCTGCTCGTCAAATACGTCGAACGACTGCGGCATGAGCGTGTCTTTCTTCTTGTTCACCAGCTTCTGATAGCCGTACCGCGGGTCCGCAAACAGAAACCGCGAGTAATACGACAGCGCGGACATATCCGGGTCGGTTTTGTAGTGCAGGCTGTGGGTCAGCTTGTTGGACTCATCATCGTAGGTCAGGCCATTGTCCAGATACACATTCAGCACCAGATTTTTGACTGTGTAGTTGTCGATCAGGTAGTTTGCGATCTTTTCGCAGTCCTTCATATCCGCACCGTACATGATGAGGTTGTAGAACTTCGCGTTCAGCATCTCGTTGAACGATTCGGTCGGCAGCGAGCTGGTGGACGAGCAGCCGAGGAAATACGAGTCGTACTCGTCATGGTGCTGCTCGAGATAGGAGATTTTCGCCGCACGAGGGTTGTTGGTCTCGTCATACGAAAACCACTGCATAAACCGGTCGCCGAACGCGCCGAACGGGTCGGTGACGTAGTTGAATCCGGCCAGCAGTGCGGCCAGGATCAGCACGATAACGGGCAGAGAAAGCACCCATTTTTTTGCGTTCATGCTCTGCCTCCTTAAAATTGCTTGTAGATGAACTCGGACGAGATGTATCCGGCACGGAAAATGCCGAACAGCAGCAGGACCACGAGCGAAACGGTCAGCACGGTCAGCTGCATGAGCGCCGGGCGCTCGTTGAGCCACGCCTGCACATCCGTGCCGCGTTCCTCAAAGAACTCCACGCCGTGGACGATGAGAATGCCGACAAAAATGATGATAAAGTCGGAAATACCCAGTCCAAGCGTCGGCACAACCGACGTAAACTCACTGAAATGCGGGTGCAGTACGGTCGTTCCGAGCAGCGTGAATACAGTCTTGAGACGCGGTGCGCGGGTGAAATAACGGCCGATAAACACCAGTCCGAACGTGCGGACGGTCATAAAAATACGCCAGCCGGTCGATTTGTCGTTGATGTGCAGCTTTTCCTTCCACGAAAGGAAGCGGCGCTCCATCAGCAGGGAAGCGGTAATGAGGATACCGTTCCACAGGCCGAACGCAATGTAGCGGAAGTTGGCGCCGTGCCAGATGCCGATGATCAAATACACGATAAACGTAGCGGTCGAGGTGGCACAGATCTTGCCCATCATGCCCTTGAAATGCTTGCGCGCCCACTTGCCGAGCTTGCCGAACGGCTTGGAAAACGCCAGAGGATAGAACACATAGTCGCGCATCCACGCACCGAGTGTGATGTGCCAGCGGCGCCAGTAGTCGGTGAGCGAGGTGGAAAACAGCGGTCGGCGGAAGTTGAGCGTCATATTGATGCCGAACATGCGCGCGACGCCGCGTGTGATGTCGATGCCGCCGGAAAAATCGCAGTACAGCTGAATACAGTAAAACAGAATACCGAGCGCAATGACAGCACCGCCGTAGGGACAGTTCTCCATGATGACGTTGTTTACCAGAACAGCCGCGCGGTCGGCGATGACGATTTTTTTGAAGTAACCCCAGAGCGCCAGCTGAATGCCGATCTGCAGGTCGTCCCAGCACAGCTTGCGCTCTGCGGTAAGCTGCGGCGCCAGCTGATCGAAACGGCTGATCGGTCCCTGCACCATCTGCGGGAAGAACGATACAAACAGACCGTAGCGCAGCGGATTGCGCTCGGGCGCATATTTGCCGCGGTACACGTCAATGACATAGCTCATGGACTGGAAAATGAAAAACGACAGACCGAGCGGCACGACAAAATCCCATCGGGGAATGTGATTGCCGAGCGCGGACGGCAGCAGCTCGAGCGTGAAATTCCAGTATTTCATTGCGTAGAGCAAGCCAAAACAGCAGACCGCGCAAATTATCGCGATCTGCTTCTTCTTGAGCTGTATTTGGGCCTTTTGCGCCTTGTCGGCAGGCTTGATAGCGTTATAGCGTCCGAGAATAAGTCCGGTTACCCAGGTCATTCCGGCTACCAGAACCACCCACGCAAACGCCTTGACCGAGCCGGCCATGTAAAATGCCGCACTCGCCAGCAGCAGGATGCACCACTGCGCCTTTTTCGGCACGATGTAGTAGAGCAGCACGCTCGCAATGGTGAGTACGATAAACGAAGCGGAAGTAAAAGCCATTAGTCCTGCGCGTTCTCGATCAGTTCAACGATGGCGTCAACCGAGTTGAAGTTCTCCGGCGTCAGGTCGTTGACACCCAGCTGAACGTCAAACTCCTCCATCAGCTCGGAAATAACGGCTACGATGTCGAGGGAATCGATGATGCCGTCGTCGATGATGGCGGTTTCGTTCTCAAAGTCGTTGCCGGGGCAGATCTCATTCAGAATTTCGATAATTTTTTCTCTCATGGTCGATTTCTCCTTTAATTATATTGCAGCACGGCGGAAGTCCATCCGTCGGGCCGATAGCCGTGTTGTTCGTAAAAATGCTCGGCAGGAGCATTGCCGGTCCGCGCCCATACCTGACTTTTTGCACCGTCCGTTGCCGCAAGATACGCGGTGAGCAGCTCGCCGGCGAGACCTTTTCCGCGGCAGTCCGCACGCACGGCAAGGTGCCGAATCTCGGTCGAGGCGCGGGAAACCGCAAAATGCAGCACACCGGAAACACCTTTTTCGTCCCGGGTGATAACGGTTTGACCGTTTGCGAGGTTTTCGCGCAGATCGTCCGCAGTCGGCAGACAGCCGGTGAGAGCGGAGAAGTGCTCGCTTAAAAAGCGGGAAATATCCTCGAAATCCTCCAGATTTGCAGGAACTGCGGTTGTTTCCACCGGAAATGCTTCCGGTTTGCGGGTGCGCCGCGTGCGGCGCAGCACCTCACGAAAGCCGAGAGCGCAGAACTGCGCGGCAGCATTGGCCATCGCGTCCGCGTCCTTGGCGCGGCAGGACAGCTCGGTCACAACCGGCCTGTCCGTCTCCGGCAGGGAAAGCACCGCGTTCGGATGCAGATAAAACGTCATCACAAGGTGGTCGCCGCGTTCGCGGAACAGCAGCAGTGCGCCGTCTGCCTCGTGGATGTACAGTCCGTTCGCGATTTCGCGCGTGTAGTCGTCACCGCGCAGAAAGTTGTTGGTAATGACGCCTTTCTTGAGCTGTGCGTTCAGCAGATCGGAAATCTGTGCGAAATTCTCAATCTTCCGCATGGATAAATTGCTCCTTCAGCTTGACGCGGTCGATCTTGCCGTTGGCGTTCATCGGCAGTGCGTCCAGCTTTTCATAGATGTTGGGCAGCATATACTTGGGCACCAGCCTGCGCATGGCACGCGCGAGTGCCGCGGCATCCGGTTCGCCCTCGTAGATGCAGACAATGCGGTCGCGGTTGCGGTCGAACAGGCAGGCTGCTGCGGCGATGCCGTCCACGCTGTGCAGCGCGGTCTCGATTTCGCCAAGCTCGATGCGGTAGCCCATGTGCTTGATCTGGCCGTCCTGCCGCGACAGGAAATACAGCAGACCGTCGTCCTTCTTGACGGCGATATCGCCCGTGCGGTACAGAATATCGCGGAAATACGGGTTTGTCGGGTTCTGGATGAAGCATTCGGTTGTCTTTTCCCAGTTGCCGAAGTAGCCGCTGGCCAGTCCGCTGCCGCGCACGCAGATCTCACCGGCCTCGCCGTCCGGAACGGGCTTGCCGTCCTTGCCGAACAGTATAATCTGCATGTTGCGGCAGGCTTTGCCGATCGGAATGGCTTCATCGTCGCGGTAGTCGCGGGTGAGATGGAATGCGGCACAGTCCACGGTGGTCTCGGTCGGTCCGTACATGTTGACAACCTCAAGACCCGGAATCGCGGCCTTCCACGCGTTCACATAGCGCGCCTGCAGCGCTTCACCGCCGAGAGCGGCTTTGCGCAGCGTGGGCGGCGCGCACTTGCTCAGTGCACCCGAGCTTGCCACAAAGTGGAACGCGCTGGTCGCCCAGTTGATGGCGGTCACGCCGACACGCTCCATCTCCTTGAGCAACAGCATCGGGAAGGTAAACAGCTTTTTCGAGAAAATATGGCAGGTTGCACCGAGCGAAAGGGTCTGGTACAGGTCCTTGCACGAAAGATCAAAGTAAAACGGCGCCTGATTGCCGAAAATATCATGCTCGGTGTAGCCGCAGAACTCGCTCATCCAGTCGGTGAAGTCGATGACCGCACGGTGCGGAATGACGATTCCCTTCGGCGCACCGGTCGAACCCGAGGTGAACAGCAGGTAAACCGGGTCAATATCCAGTACGCTCTCACGGATGGACTGCAGCAGGTTTGCGTCAACCGGTGCTGCAAAGCCCTCGTCCATCGAGATGAGCGGGGCACAGTCGGCAAGCGGCTCGGCCTGCTTGCGGTTGCCCTCGGCGTAGACGATGGCAACAGGATGGACCTGCTCGAAAATACGGCGGATACGCGCTTCCGGCATGTGGTCGTCGATTGGAACGTAGCAGCCGCCCGCATACAGCACGCCCTGCATCGCGGCAACGCTTTCGACCGTGCGGCCGATCAAAACCGCGACCGGCTTGTGCAGCGTATCGACGGTTTTGGCAAGGTGGGTGCCCAGACCCTGTGCGGCCTTCAGCAGCTCGCCAAAGGTGAACACGCGGTTCTCATCGCAGAACGCAGGCTTGTCCGCGTGCATTCGGGCAGAGGATTCCAAATATTCGAGTACATTTTTTCTCATAGACATACTTCCTCATTATGATAGTCTATTTTATCATAGAGGGCGGAAAAAGTAAACGGAAAACGGCAGTTACGTCGTAGAATCCATCCAGTGTGCGGTTTCATCCATAATATCGTGCAGAATAAAAATATCGTGCAAGGTATCGCCGGTTTCCATTGAGTGGTTGGCGTTTTCGGTCAGATAGAGCGGAATGCCGATCTTCCGGCAGCCGTTCGTGATTATCTCGGTGTCCGCCCACGGATCGGCGGTGCCGTGAAAGGCGATGCCGGTCGGGTCGAGATAGGGCAGCGCCTGTTCAATCGGCGTGTAGTATACCTGCCGCGGATGAATGTTGTGCTGAACAGCATACCGTGCGGCAATCGCAGTGCCAATGCTCTTCGAGAGGAAGAAAACGCGGTCGTAAGCGGTCCAGTCGATGGCGGTAAGCTGTTCCTCTGCGGCAGAAAGCGCGGTCTGCACAGCCTGTTCGATTTTTTCGGTGTGACCTCTCAAACCGGTCGGCAGAGCGGGATACTGCACCGCGAGCAGGTCGCAGCCGCGTGCGCGTGCAAGTTTGGCGCTGTAATACAGCAGCGGTTTGTCGATATGGTAGCCGATGCCGGGGAACAGCACGGCAAGCTGGTTGCTCATAGGTAAGGCTCCTTTGGGGAAAATACAGGGTTACTCCGCCAGCTCCCGCACGGCGGCAATTGCGGTATCGACCTCGTTTTCCGTGTTGAAATACGAAAAGCTGAAGCGTACCGCGCCCTGCTGCACGGTGCCGAGCGCCTCGTGCATGCGCGGCGCACAGTGTGCACCGGCACGTGTGGCGATGTCGTAATCGGCAAACAGCGCGTCCGCAACCTCGGCGGAGTCATAGTCGCGGATGTTAAGTGCCACGACAGCTGCGCGTTCCGACCGGGAGAAATCGCCGTAGACGGTCACGCCGTCAAGGTCCTTCACACCGTCGTAAAACCGCCGCATGAGTGCGCGTTCGTGTGCTCCGATGGCCTGCACGGTCTGTTTTTCGATAAATTTCAGCGCGGCATGCAGTCCGGCGATGCCGTGCGTATTGAGCGTGCCCGCCTCGAGCCGTGCAGGATACGCCTGCGGCTGCTCGCGGTCGTAGGAGTGAATGCCGGTGCCGCCGCGGAGCAGCGGCCGAAGCTCTACGCCCGGCCGGATGCACAGACCGCCGGTCCCCTGCGGACCCATCAGGCCCTTGTGGCCGGTGAAGCAGAGCACGTCAATGTTCATGCGCTGCATGTCGATCGGTACCGCACCTGCCGTCTGTGATGCATCGACAACCAGAAGCGCACCGTGCGTGCGCCATTGCACCGATTTTGGCGATATCGAGCAGGTTTCCGGTCAGATTGGATGCATGCGTGCAGACAACGGCCTTGGTTTCCGGTCGAAAGAGCGTTTCCATATCCTCATAGCGGATATTGCCCTGGCGGTCCGCCGGTACAAAATCCACCGATACGCCGCGCGTCTGCAGATCATACAGCGGACGGAGCACGGAATTATGCTCCAGATCGGTCGAAATGACGTGATCGCCGGACGAAAACAGGCCGTAGATTGCAATATTCAGCGCCTCGGTGGAGTTTGCGGTGAACACAACATGGTCCGCACGCGGACAGCCGAACAGCTTCGCCAGTCGACTCCGTGTCTCGAACACCATGCGCGACGCGGAAAGCGACACACCGTGTGCACCGCGCGATGCATTTCCTGCGGTAAGGATGGCGTTTTTGACCGCTTCCGCGACTTCAGGCGGCTTGTGCAGCGTGGTCGCTGCGTTATCCAGATAAATCATGATTTCCTCCGTCATTCGAACAGTTCGACGAGAGCATGTGTCTCGAATCCGATGCCGGTTTCACGCAGAGCGTCGAGGAGCACCTGTTCCTCGCTTGTTTCGGCCTTCCATGCCAGTCCGCAGCCTGCGCTCACCTGAGAGGGAATCGGGATCATGCGTCCGGGCAGACTGCGCTGCGTGAACATGGCTTCTGCTGCGAGCGCCTGCTCGGTGGACGCAAACGCGATGACCGCAAACGGCCGTTTGCGCCGCATCACGGGCGCAGAATGAGGTCGGCCTGCATCTGCTTCTCGGTGATGACGTACATGTTGGTCACGTTACCGACTGCCAGCTTGTCGGTCAGGCCGTAGTGGTTGAGACAGGTACCGCAGGTCAGAATCTCCACACCGAGCGATGCCAGGTTTTTCAGATCCTCGAGCGATGCCGAGTCTTCGCAGGTCAGGCGTGCGCCGCCGTTGTAGAACAGAATCGTGCTCGGCAGGTGCTCCTGCTGGGTGAGCGCAAAAATAAAGCCTTTCATCAGAATACGGCCCAGTTCCTCATCGCCCTCGCCCATATGGTCGGCGGAAATGACAACGACTGTCTTTTTCTGCGCCGCCGGTACCGTGCAGGCAATCTGCTCATCGGCTTCTGCCTTGCCGATGGAATTTTCAGTCGTGATTGTCACGCAGAACTCCTTGTCCGAGCGCTTTTCGGTCGTGATCGAGCAGCCCTTGCTCTCCGCAAGGCGGGTCAGATTCTGCACTGCAATTTCGTTATCTACCAGCGTCTGCACCGTGCCCGCACCGTTTAAATCCTGCAGCGCGTGCAGCGTTTTGATGACCGGAATCGGACATGCGTCACCGATCGCATTCACTTGTACCATAATAAAGTTCCTCCTTTTGGGGATGTTCTGTGGATAGTATAGCACAATAGAGCACGGAAGACCATAATTTATCCACAGGCTCGCGGAATACTGGGTGGAGAGGACGGTTTTTCTTGACGGTGTTCTCTTAAAAAGGGTAAAATTACAGTATGATAAACAATAACCCATTTACGGACAAAAGTCCGGCAGAAATCCAGTCCGGCTTTGCGGACAGGAATACTGAAAAGGACCTGGCAGACGCATATGCAGTTAGCAGCAATATGTTCTGGTGGACTGCAGATAATATAGACGATTATGATGAGGACACCCCGGAATACCGGACTGCCTGTGCGGTTACGGATGACTGGGCTGCGCTAATGGATGTGTATCAAAGCAGAATTTTTGCCATACTGATAAAAGAGGGAATCCGCATCCCTGAAACCGCCCAAATCCATGTGCTGCTGCCATTTATGGAGCAGAACGGCTATATCTGCCATTCCGGCTGGTGGTATCCGGAAAATGAGTAACGCCGAAAGGGGGCATAACCATGCAATCCCGCACCTATCTTGCCATCGACCTGAAATCCTTTTATGCCTCCGTGGAGTGCCGGGAGCGTGACCTCGATCCGCTCGACACGCACCTTGTTGTCGCGGACGAGACCCGCACGGACAAGACCATCTGTCTGGCAGTCACGCCGTCGCTGAAAAGCTACGGCATTTCCGGCCGCGGACGGCTGTTTGAGGTGCGTCAGCGCGTTAAGCAGGTCAATGCCGAGCGGCAGCGCCGTGCGCCCGGGCATACATTCACCGGCGCGTCTTACTCTGCTGCGGAACTGCGGGAAAACCCGTCTCTTGCGATGGATTTCATCATCGCACCGCCGCATATGGCGCATTATATGGCGTACAGCAGTCGGATTTATGCCATTTACATGAAATATGTCGCGCCGGAGGACATGGTTGTGTACTCCATTGACGAGGTGTTCATGGACGTGACCGGCTACCTTGAGACCTACGGCCTGACCGCGCGTGAGCTGGCGCGGAAAATCATTCTCGATGTGCTGAACACCACCGGCATCACGGCCACGGCGGGCATCGGCACCAACCTGTTTCTGTGCAAGGTGGCGATGGATATTGTCGCCAAGCACGTTCCCGCCGACCGCGACGGCGTGCGTATCGCCGAACTGGACGAGCGCAGATTCCGGAACGAGCTGTGGTCATATCAGCCGCTCACCGATTTCTGGCGCGTGGGACGAGGCACCGCGAAAAAACTCGAGCAGTACGGCATGTGCACCATGGGCGATATCGCGCTGTGTTCGGAGAAAAACGAGGATCTGCTGTATAAGCTGTTCGGTAAAAATGCGGAGCTGCTCATCGACCATGCGTGGGGATGGGAGCCGTGCACGGTCGCAGATATCAAAGCCTACAAGCCGAGCACCAACAGCATCAGCACCGGGCAGGTGCTCACGTGTCCGTATACAGCGGACAAGGCACGTCTGGTTGTCCGCGAAATGGCGGATCAGCTGGTACTTGATCTGGTGAGCAAGGGCCTGGTCACCGACCGGCTTGTGCTGACCGTCGGGTACGATATTGATAACCTGAACGATCCGGCACGGCGGATTCACTACCACGGCAGGACCGAGACCGATCGCTACGGGCGCACGCTGCCCAAATCTGCACACGGTACGCAGAGCCTCGGAGAACTGACCTCGTCTACACAAAAGCTCATGGACGCAGCGACCGTGCTGTTCGACCGCATTATCGACCCGAATCTGCTCATCCGGCGCATGTATCTGGTGGCAAATCACGTCATTCCGGAATCTGACGCGCCCCAGCCGGCTCGGTGTGAGCAGCTTGACCTGTTCACCGACTACGCCGCTGAGCAGGAACGCAGGAGGGCAGAGCAGGCCGCACTCGAGCGGGAGCGAAAGCTGCAGCAGGCGGCGCTCGCCATCAAGAGCAAATACGGCAAAAACGCGCTGCTCAAGGGCATGAAGGACGTTGCCGCAGAGGAGCGTCCGGTTGTTGGTCAGCTGATCAACGACGTTCGTGCGGAGATCGAAACCATCATTGACAAACAGAAGAAGCTGATCGAGCAGGCTGCGCTCGAGAAGAAGCTGGAGGCGGAGACCATCGACGTTACCCTGCCGGGTGAGGACGTTGTCATCGGCAAGAAGCATCCGCTGAACATCGTGCTCGACGAGTTCAAGGAGATTTTCCTCGGTCTGGGCTTCTCGATCGCTGAGGGTCCGGAGGTTGAGCTGGATCACTACAACTTTGAGGCGCTGAACATTCCGAAGGACCATCCGGCACGCGACACGCAGGATACCTTCTATATTTCGGATAATGTTGTGCTCCGCACGCAGACCTCTCCGATGCAGGTCCGCACGATGGAAAAGCGCAAGCCGCCGATCCGCATTATCGCGCCGGGCCGTGTTTACCGTTCGGACGCCGTTGACGCAACCCACTCTCCGCTGTTCCATCAGATCGAGGGTCTGGTTGTCGATAAGGGCATCCGCATGAGCGACCTGAAGGGCATTCTCGAGCTGTTCGCAAAGAAGCTGTACGGCGAGGACACGGTTGTTCGTTTCCGCCCGCATCACTTCCCGTTCACCGAGCCGTCTGCGGAGATGGATATCCAGTGCTACCGCTGCCACGGTGAAGGCTGCCCGCTCTGCAAGGGTGAGGGCTGGATCGAGATCCTCGGCTGCGGCATGGTTCACCCCAAGGTGCTTGAGATGAGCGGCATCGACCCGAATGAATACTCCGGCTACGCCTTCGGCATCGGTCTGGAGCGTATGGTTATGGGCCGCTTCAAGATCGACGATATCCGTCTGTTCTATGAGAACGACGTTCGATTCCTGCACCAGTTCTAAACCTGCACCCGTAGGGCGGGATGACCCCATCCCGCCGCACTCTCCCGCATGTTACAAGCGATACGTATTATCGTAGGGCGCGCCGAGTCGTCGCGCCCTACGGACAACAATAACACCAAAAGGAGTGTTCCTATCAATGAAACTGCCATTATCCTGGCTTTCGGATTATACCGATATGAACGGCATCACCCCGAAGGAGTATGATGCCAAGCTGACTATGTCTGGCTCCAAGGTCGAGGAGGTTTACTACCTCGGCGCGGAGATCGACAACGTTGTGACCGGCAAGATCCTCGAGGTTGTCGATCACCCGGATTCCGACCATCTGAAGATCTGCCAGCTCGATGTCGGCAAGGAGGAGCCGGTGCAGATCGTCACCGGCGCACCCAATGTAACGCCTGCGTCCGTTGGCGAGATCTGCCCAGTCTGCCTGCACAAGTCTACCCTGCCGGGCGGCGTGAAGATCGAAAAGGGCAAACTGCGCGGCGTCGAGTCGAACGGCATGCTCTGCTCGCTCAAGGAGCTTGGCATGACGGCGGAGCATGACTTCCCCTATGCCGTCATCACGCCCGCGGCGCTTCTGAACGACTATCATCCCATCGACCCCGCGAAGCCCTCCATCCCCGCTGACATCAAGCCCGGCGACAAGGTCTACGGCCCTGTGCTCTGCGGCCGCGTCGAGGCGGTGAAGAGCACGGACGGCGGCTACGACGTTCGCGTGAACGACGGCACAGTCACCCGTGCGGCGAAGACTGCCTGCTCGAACCTCCACGAGGGCGACCTTGTCGCCTACAACACGAAGAGCGACACGATCTGCACGCTCGAAGACCTGCACGCCGAGCAGAAGGAGTTCCCTCACTGCATCGCCGACGGCATCTTTATCTTACAGGAAGAGGACGCCGAGCCGGGCCTCAACATGGCGCACATCCTCGGCTTTGACGATTCCATCGTCGAGTTTGAGATCACGCCGAACCGCCCCGACTGCCTTTCCGTCATCGGCCTTGCCCGCGAGGCGAGCGCGACGTTCAAGCGCCCCCTTAAGCTGCACACGCCCGAGCCGCACGGCTGCGGCGGCAGCATCGCCGACCTTGTCGACATCGACATTGAGGACGGCGACCTCTGCCCGCGCTACACCGCGCGCATGGTGAAAAACGTCAAGATCGCTCCGTCTCCGCGCTGGATGCGCGAGAGATTGCGCAACAGCGGCGTGCGCCCCATCAACAACATCGTCGATATCACGAACTATGTGATGCTCGAATACGGCCAGCCGATGCACGCCTTTGACTTCAGCTGCGTTGAAGGCGGCCACATCATCGTGCGCACCGCGCGCGAGGGCGAGACCATCCAGACGCTCGACGGCAACGAGCGCAAGCTGACGCCGAACATGCTCTGCATCTGCGACGAGCACAAGCCCGTCTGCGTCGCGGGCGTCATGGGCGGCGCGAACAGCGAGATCGTCGGCGACACGGCGATGGTGCTCTTTGAGTCCGCTAACTTCAACGGCGTTTCCGTGCGCCGCACGGCCAGCGCCCTCGGCATGCGCACCGACGCCTCCTCCCGCTATGAAAAGGGCCTCGACATGATGAACACCATCAAGGCCGTCGAGCGCGCCTGCGAGCTCGTGGAGCTGCTCGGCTGCGGCGAGGTCGTCGACGGCGTGATGGACGTGGTCGCCAAGGAAAAGGCCCCCACGGTCGTCAAGCTCGAACCCGACAAGATCAACGCCCTGCTCGGCACGGAACTCAGCGAAGACCTGATGCGCGAAATTCTTGTCTCCCTCGGCTTTATCCTGAATGGCGACGACATCTACGTGCCGTCCTGGCGCGGCGACGTCGAGCATTACAGCGACATTGCCGAAGAGGTCGCGCGCTTCTACGGCTACAATAAGATTCCCTGCACGCTCATGCGCGGCGAGACCACGCGCGGCGGCTTTAGCGAGCAGCAGCGCTTCGACCGCGCCATCGGCGGCGCTGTGCGCGCGCTGGGCTACGATGAGATCATCACCTATTCCTTCATCAGCCCGACCTATTACGATAAGATCCGCATGCCGAAGGATTCCTCGCTGCGCAACTCCCTGAAGATTTTGAACCCGCTGGGCGAGGATACCTCAATCATGCGCACGACGATCCTGCCGAGCATGCTCGAGATCATTGCCCGCAACCACAGCTACCGCAACAAGTCCGCCCGCCTCTATGAGCTCGGCAAAATTTACCTGCCGCGCGAGGATGGCCTTGCTGACGAGCCGAAGTACCTCTCCCTCGGCGCTTACGGCGACGGCGTGGACTTCTTCTCCTTCAAGGGCGGCATCGAGACGCTGCTGCACGAGCTGCGCATCACGGATGTCAAGTACGTCGCCTGCACCGACAATGATTCTTATCACCCCGGCCGCTGCGCGAAAGTGTATGCGGGCGAGACATACCTCGGCGTGTTCGGCCAGATCCATCCGCTCGTCGCGGCGAACTACGGCATGGACACCGAGGTCTACACCGCAGAGCTGAGCTTCGATGCGATGTATGAAAAGCGCGGCGACATCCCTGTCTACCAGCCGCTTCCGAAGTTCCCCGCCGTCACGCGCGACATCGCCGTCGTGTGCGACGAGGCCGTCACGGTCGGCGCGCTCGAAGAGAGCATCCGCCGCGGCGCGAAGGGCCTTCTCAAGGATGTGTCGCTGTTCGATATTTACCGCGGCCCCGGCGTGGCCATCGACAAGAAGAGTGTGGCGTTCAATCTCGTTCTGCGCGCGGATGACCGCAGCCTGACCGGCGAAGAGGCAGATGAGGACGTCCAGTCCATCCTCGCAGCGCTCAAGGCCGACCACAACGCGGTGCTCCGCTGAGAATTCCTTAAGGAAACATTACGATTTGGTTACAGTTGACAGCGCTCTCTTTACTTTTTGAAATTGCGTTGCTATACTGTCTGCATGGAAAGGAGGGGCTCTCCCAATGGAAGAATTTACCCGAAAGTTTAATGTTGCGCAGGAAAAGGACGCTGAGATCCGTCATATTCTGACCACCGTTTATGCCGCGCTGGAGGATAAGGGCTATAATCCCATCAACCAGATCGTGGGCTACATCCTGTCGGAGGACCCCACCTATATCACGAACCATAACAACGCCCGCACGCTGATCCGCAAGCTGGATCGCGACGAACTGCTGCAAACGCTTGTGCGCAGCTACCTCGGCAAGTAAGCGAAAAGCGTCAGAATAACGACCCTCGGAGACCGTGAACGCGGCCTCCGAGGGTTTGTTGCATTTTTTCGCCCCACTTTTATTGACAAGGGGGGCAAAAAATGCTATACTGCAAAAAGTTACAAAACGGTTACAAAGTTACAAATTGGTTACAAGGACAGGAGTGAGTCAGATGGCAGAAGCTACGGAAGGTCTCGTTTACCGCGGACACCCGCTGCGCCGTGTGGATAATCTCATCTACTACGGCTCGATGGCGGATAAATATATCGTGATGATGCAGGTGTTGGATACCACGCCGCTCAAGGATATCACGCTTGCCAAGCGCGTTTCCATTCAGCTGCAGATGACGGACGCAAGCCTCCGTTCGCGCGACCGTGTGGTCCGCTCGACGGAAAAAGGAAGCCTTGGCGAGGCGATGGAATTTGCCTCCATCTGGCTTGAGCGCGCGCTGAGCGGCAAGATGTAAATAGCCGCCGCGCAGACCCCTGATTTTATTCACGAAAGGATGACTCAGCTATGAGAAACCATTCACGATGCTTATCGTTCCTGCTTTCGGGCATTCTCTCCGTCAGCCTGCTCGCGCCGCTCTCTTCGGCGCAGGCCGCTTACGACGGTTCGATCCGCAACCTCGTTGACCGCGTGACGGTGCTGACGGAATCCGTTCAGACCGGGAGCGCGAACGAAGAAGAGCTCGCCAAGCTCGATGAGATGCAGGCAGAGCTTGAAGATAAGGCCGACGCCAAGGAAGACGTGAGCGAGACCGAGACCGTCTCCATGGTCGTCACGGGCGGCACGATCAACGTGCGCACGGGCCCTGGCACAAATTACGACAAGATCACGCAGGTGGTCAGCGGCAAGCAGGTCACCGTCGTCGGTGAGTCGAACGGCTGGTATCAGGTCACGTTCGGCTCCACGACCGGCTGGCTGCTCGGTGAATATCTGCGCGATCCTGCCGACCTCGACGGCACGGTGGGCGCAAAGGTCGTCTCCATGGCGATGCCCTTCCTCGGCACGCGCTATCGCTCCGGCGGCGCGTCCCCCAACGGCTTTGACTGCTCGGGCTTCACGATGTATCTCTATGCAAAGCTCGGCTACTCGCTGCCCCATTCGGCGACCGCCCAGTATAGAAACTGCGGCTACGCCGTGGCCAAGGCAGACCTGCAGCCCGGCGACCTCGTCTTCTTCTCCGATTCTTCCCATGCCATCGGACATGTGGGCATTTACATCGGGAATGGTCAGATCATCCACGCGCGCTACAGCGTCGGCAAGATCACGATCGACAGCCTGTCCGCGAGCTACTATGCTTCCCGCTACGTCGGCGCGAAGCGCATCGCGTAAAAGTACATAAAGAAAGCGGAACAGCTTAGGCTGTTCCGCTTTTTTACTTCATCAAAAAGCAGCGAAGCTGCTTCTTGATGAGAGAGCTTCAGGAAATGGTGCTCACCGCGCCATTTCCTGCAAAGTGTCACTGCGGACGCGCGTGTCGTCCTCCGCGACGGATCAAAATACTTTGCCGCCTGCGGGCGGCAAATGAAGTCGATTGACCGTTCGCCTTGCCTTGTGCAGATAGTGCGAGCTGTTACTCAACAGTTGTTTCGGTGTCGCTTTCCTCGGCCTTCTTCACCTCCGCGGCGCGGATGGCTTCTGCTTCGGCCTTGGCTTCGGCGAGGACTTTTTTCTCGCTCTTTGTTTTGAGCAGCTTTTCGTCGAACTGCGCCCAGAGATCAGGGCGGCGGAGCATTGTGCGCTTGTAGCTCTCTTTTTTGCGCCATTTGGCCACGTTTTCGTGGTGGCCGGAGAGCAGCACGTCCGGCACGCGGCGGCCGTGCCATTCATCGGGGCGGGAATACTGCGGATACTCCAAAAGCCCAGCCCAGTGGGACTCCTCGGTGAAGCATTCCTCCTCGGGCAGCACGCCCGGGACCATGCGGCAGATGGCGTCCGTCACGGCCATGGCGGGAATTTCGCCGCCCGTGACGACGAAGTCGCCCATCGAGAGCTCTTCGTCCACGCACTCGTCGATAAAGCGCTGGTCGATGCCCTCGTAGTGGCCGCAGACTAAAATGAGGTGGTCATACTTATCCTTCAGCTCGCGCGCCACGCTCTGTGTGAACGTGCGCCCGCAGGGGGAGAGGTAGATCGTATGCCCGCGGCTGCCAGCCTCCTCGCACACATGCGCCCAGCAGCGGTACAGGGGGTCTGCCTGCATCACCGCGCCGCGCCCGCCGCCGTAGGGGTAGTCGTCGACCTGCATCTGCTTGTTCGTCGTGTAGTCGCGGATCTGGTGCGTCTTGATCGTGATGTAGCCGCGCTCCTGCGCGCGGCCAAGGATGCTGACGTTCATCATCGCGTCGACCGAAGCGGGGAAGAGTGTTAAAATATCAATCCTCATCGGTCTCTAACCCCTCGATCATGTGCACGCTGATCTCACGCGCTTCCTCGTCGATGTCCGTGATGAAGATATCCTTCACCGCGGGGATGAGATAGGTCTTCTCCTCACCCTTGACCTTGTAGAGCTTGTGGGCGGGGTAGGAGAGCACGTCCACCACCGTGCCGATATACGTGTGGGGGAAGTAGTTATAGACGTTCATGCCGATGATCTCGGCGTCGAAGTGCTCGCCGGGCTTGAGCTGGACATCGTTGCGGCGAATGGAGAGCACCTTGCGCTTGAGCGCGGCGGCAGCATCCATGTCGTCGACCTCGGGCAGCTTCATGAGCACCATGTCGCCCTGCACGCGCTTGCTCGTCGGGCGGAAGGGCGCACCGTCCATGTAGAACGTTTTGAACCCGCACAGAAGCTCTGGGCTCACGTCCCAGGGCTGTACCTTGACCTCGCCGCGCACGCCGTGCGTGTTCACGATCTGGCCGACTTCGATATATTCCGGGCGCGCGCTCGGCTGCGGCGCGCTCTTTTTGGAAAAGAGACCCATTGTCATGCTCCTTTGTTTTGTTCTATCCACCCAGTATAGCGGAATCAGCGGGGGATGGCAAGAATAAAAAACGTTCCCGAGAGCTTCTCGGGAACGTTTTTGCAGTTCAGTCTACGATGTCGACGGACACCTTTACGCCGGTGCGCTGAGCATAGGAACGGACGACCGTGCGGATCTCCTTGGCAATGCGGCCCTGACGGCCGATGACCTTGCCCATATCGTCAGGTGCGACGCGCAGCTCCAACGTAAGCTCGTCCGCGCCCTGCTTCTCCGTGACGGTGACGTCATCGGGATGCTCAACAAGGCTGCGGGCGATGTAGAGCAGCAAGTCTTTCATTTCTTGCACCCCGGGTCTTACAGCGCGTTGACTTTCTTCAGCAGCGCTCTTGCCGTGTCGGTGGGCTGAGCGCCGGTCTTGATCCACTCCTGAGCGCGCTCAGCGTCGATCTTGATCTCGGCGGGGGAGACGCAGGGATTGTAGGTGCCGATCTCTTCGATGAAGCGGCCGTCGCGGGGATAACGGGAATCAGCGACGACAACACGATAGAAAGGAGCCTTCTTGGCGCCCATTCTGCGCAGACGAATTTTAACCATGGTTACTACCTCCAAAAATAATGTAAATGATTTTGTATTATGATGAAATGCTTGTGCACTTATCAACGGAAATTACTTGAAGCGTTTCTTGCGCCCGAAACCGCGCATCCGGCCGCCGCCGAAGCCGCCCATGCCCTTTGGCATCTTGCCGCCGCGCGTGACCTGCTTGATCATGCTCTGCATCATCTCAAACTGCTTGAGCAGGCGATTGACGTCCACAACCTCGAGTCCGCAGCCGGCGGCGATGCGCTTTTTGCGGCTGGCACCGAGCACCGCGGGATTCTCGCGCTCGTAGGGTGTCATCGAGAGGATGATCGCCTCGGTGTGTGCCATCATCTTGGGGTCAAGCTCGGCGTTTGCCATCTGCTTGCCGAGCTGGCCGGGCATCATGCCCGCGAGCTGTTCAAAGCTGCCCATGCTCTTGAGCTGGACGAGCTGGTCGTAATAGTCGGAGAGAGTGAAGCGGTTCTTTTTGAGCTTTTCTTCGAGCTTTTTCGCCTTTTCCTCGTCGATGCTCTGCTCGGCGCGCTCGATGAACGACAGCACGTCGCCCATGCCGAGGATGCGCTGCGCCATGCGGTCGGGGTGGAAGGGCTCGATCATGTCGAGCTTTTCGCCCGTGCCCATGAACTTGATGGGTTTGCCGGTCGCCGCGCGGATCGAGAGGGCTGCGCCGCCGCGGGCGTCGCCGTCGAGCTTCGTGAGCATGACGCCGGTGATATCGAGCGCGTCGTCAAAGGCCTGCGCGGTCGCCACCGCGTCCTG
>OIWP01001621.1_pt1 | contig 26692 bp, 31 predicted proteins | sample 1587661 | NCBI WGS metagenome assembly OIWP01 (sample SAMEA3888899, study PRJEB22519) | human gut metagenome | biome: human gut; feature: human-associated habitat; material: faeces | place: Denmark | collected 2010 | reverse complement strand
AGAGCCAACCTCCAAAATGCTACGCATTTCGTCGGTGTGGCGTATCCGCCAAATAGATATAAAACGAACCTGATTAAATGGGAAGATACAAATTTTTATAAGGAAGGTACCAGACTTTATGAATCTCTATCATCTTAGATATTTTGTTACTCTCGCTCATCTAGAACACTACACAAAGGCTGCGGAGATTCTTTCTATCACTCAACCAAGCTTAAGTCATGCAATCTCATCTCTGGAAAGTGAGCTCGGAGTAAAACTCTTTGAAAAAGATGGACGTAACGTTGTCCTCACCAAATGTGGACAGGCTTTTCTTGTCGATGTGGAACAGGCTTTGGATATGCTGGATTCAAGCATCAATAAACTGCAGATGACCGGATTTGGGGAAGGCCGCATCGATATTGTTGAACTCCGTACGCTCAGCAGTTCAGTTGTTCCGAACTTTGTAAAAGGGTTTTTGGATTCCACGCCTAACAAAAAAATCGATTTTTATTTTCACAGTTCGACCGGACTCACATCCGACATGATCCAGGGATTAAAAGAGCGAAAATACGACATCGCATTTTGTTCCAAGATGGACAATGAACCGCTCGTTGAGTTTGTTCCGGTCGCAAAACAAGAGCTTGTACTGATCGTACCAAAAGGACATCCTTTGGACGGGAAAACTTCGATTGATCTAAAAGAAGCGCTTACGTATCCGCACATCGTTTTCTCTAAGCGAAGCGGTTTAAGACATGTAATTGACAAGTTATTTGAAAAATGTGGCGGATACCCTCAGATTGCTTACTCAATGGAAGAAGATCAGGGTGTTGCCGGATTAGTCAGTGCCGGATTTGGCATCGCAGTTGTGCCGCGAATGCCGATTCTTTCCTCTTTACCGGTTTCAATCATAGAGATTGCAACTCCGTCCTGGGAGAGACTCTTCTACTTTACAGCATCGGTACGATCATATTTACCCAGAACCAGCTCACCGGCATCACAAGCACCATGGCCGGGATCATGTCTGCGACTGGAAAATCGTGAATCTTTGCGATCCGGAAACCAGTTGCAAGAAGCAGAAAGCCTCCACATGCCTTGAAGTCGGCAATCATATCCGGCGTGGTCAGTGGAAAGATAAATTTTGCTGCTGCGAATATAATAAGGAAGATCACACACTGCGGAATTGCAACTGCAGCAACCACCATACCTAATGTTCCTCCAAAAATCATCGCAGTAAAGAAATCCAGAATCGACTTCGAAATCAAAATTGTATGATCACCGCTCATTCCGGAATCCAGTGAACCATAAATCCCTGTCCCACTGGCACAAAACAATACGATGATCGTCACAAGCATTGACATATACTCTTCTCTGGACATGGATTTGTTCTTATTTGGGAAGAGTTTTCCCACAGGTTTCTCCATGCAGGTCGCTCCACCATTAATAATTCCGCCCAGATTGACTGCCAGACCAAAGGCAGTTCCAATTATCACTGCAAAAATAACAGCAGGCATATTTTTCATAAGTCCAATGGAACTAACTCCCATTCCCATTGAGCAGACACCAAATATCTTGGTAAGTTCCGAATTAATTTTTGCAGGCAGCTTGTGCCCAAATAATGCCCCGATCACACCGCCGGCTGCAACCGACAGGGCATTGATAATAACTCCTATTGGCATATTCATCCCTCTACTTTCTATAATGTAAACTTTTATTTTTCTCTTTAAATGTAATAACCGACACCACCTCAATCGCCCCTAAGATCAACACAAATCCTATAATATCCGGCAATACAAATTTTGTCTTAAAACATAGCCATGTAAGAACAGCACTTGTAACCGGCTCGACTGTCACGAACAGACTTGCTTTTACACTGCCAAGTATTCTGATTCCTATTCCATATAGAACAAATGGAAAAAGAGAACCTATAATCGCAACAGCTACAGATAATAAAATGATGTTCGCTGGCACTTCTGGTAAACGATATGTTCCAGTAGTAACTGCCAATAATATAGATGATAAAACAGAACCCCATCCAATCACATTGATCAGTCCGAAATCATCATATAATTTTTGCGGATATGGACAATATATTGTAAAACACACAGCAGAACTCAGTCCCCAGATCAGGGACTCTTTTGATACCGCCAAAGAATTAAGCTGTCCATGTGTTGCTATCAGGAAAATACCGCAAAACGCACATAGAACTGCTACTGTTTCGTATGATTTCGGTTTATATTCCTGTAAGTGAAAAAAATAGAAAAGAGCAGATTTTTTTTCCGCTCTTCCATACTGAAAATAATTTTTTATCTTTTTTTATTACAGAAATCGTCAAAAGTATTATTCCAGAAACAAATTGTCTTATTATTGATTTCTTGCTCCCACTATACTACATGCCATTAATCAAATCAATTACTGACTCTCTTTTTTGCTATTTCGAATCCATATTCGTTAATCTCATCTATTGCCTGTATCGCTATCTTCATATCACGATCCTTAAGAGCCTGAGCAAGCATCAAATGTTGCGGAATAGTTGCAAGCCAAATAGAATCATTTCCATCTTCTGAATCTTCTTGCTGTATGAATCGGTACGAACGAATTTTATTTATCATCTGTTCTATTGCGCTATTCCGTCCAATTTTATAAAGACTATCATGAAAGCTTCGATCTAATACATGGCTATACAAATTTTCTCCAGCCAATTTTACCATCTCCGCTGCTGTTGATACTAATTGATCTTTCTCCTGAAATGTTCCGCGCTCCATTGCATTCTCCACGGCTTTATGATCCAATGCACTCTGAAGTTCCTCAATTTCTTCTAATGAGCAATTAGTAAGCTGAATTGTAAACGAATTATTTTCTCCATAAGGATTATTAATAAATACACCACTTCCTGTTTTTACATATATCAATCCACGGTCTTCTAATATTCTCAAAGCTTCACGCACAGAATTTCGACTTGTCTGCAGCATGGAAGACATATCACGTTCCGATGGCAGTTTGTCCCCTGGCTGAAGATTATTCATTTGAATATACCGATAAATAGCATCTGAAATTTTCAAATAAAGAGATTTCTTTTCTATCGGTTTCATTGAAATTCTATTTTCATTTTCTGTATTATTTATATGATTCATAAAACTTCCCCAATTTCTATATAACTACATTAATAAAAGGATCCAATATCTTTTACAGATACCGAACCCTTTTAATTATAAGGAATTCTTATGAAAACGTCAAGATTGTCCTTTTTGTCAAATATTACTCTGTTTTTCCAGATAACTCAAGGTACTCTTCATATGCAGCTGATCCTTTTTTAATCTTCGCAATTCCAAATCCTGTGAATCCCCAGATGATTGCAAAAATAACTCCTGTATAGCACAGTACTGCCCATGGTGCATACTGTACTGTCGGTACACCAAGTACAGAGGTCATATATACACCAGCCAATGACCACGGTACTAAAGGTTCTACGACGGTAATACTGTCTTCCAGTGATCTTGACAAGTTCTTTGATTCCAATCCGCGTTTAATATACTCTGGACGGAACATTCCACCAATCATAAGGAATGTTACTGTAGCTTCTCCGATTACTGTGATCATAATTACACCAAGAATAACTGTGAGTGTAATCAACTGTCCTGTACCATGGATATGTTTCATGATTCGTTCCAGAATCAGTTCCATACTTCCACATACAGTAAGTGCTCCGATAAAAGAGAATCCGCAGAATGCCATTAATGCTGTATTCATCATAGAACTCATACCACCTCTCTGAAGAAGATTCGGAACCTGTTCTACAATGTTTTCAAGATCCATAGATGTGTGAAGCATCTCCATCTTAAATCCGCTAACCATACTTGCTGCACAATCTGTAAATGAAAATCCCTGAACTAGCATTGCAAGTACAATTGCTACAGCAGAAGAAATAATCATAACCGGAATCGTAGGTTTCTTCATAAGAGATCCTGCAATTACAATCACACAAGGAATCAATAATAACAGCCCTACCGGCATTGCGAGATTAAAAAGTTCTCCAAGTGTATTAATAATCTCGTCAACCTGCCCCACCTGTGAGTCACTTGCGAAGTGAGCTCCTGCAATAAGATAAACTACACAACTCACAATAAATCCAGGAACTGTTGTGTAAAACATATGTCCAATATGCTGATATAAGTTTGTCTCTGTTGCAATTGCAGACATATTTGTACTGTCTGATAATGGTGACATCTTATCTCCAAAATAAGCACCTGCAACAATTGCTCCTGCAACTGCCGGAAGCGGTGCACCCATACCTGCTGCCACACTGATCAGTGCTGCGCCAACTGTTCCTGCAGCTCCCCAGGAAGTACCTGTGCTGACAGAAAGTATTACTGTTACAAGAAATGAAGTAATAATAATATATTTTGGACTAATAATCTGAAGTCCTATATATACAAGAAACGGAATTGTTCCACTTACTACCCACGCACCAATCATAAGTCCAACACAAATCAAAATCATGATTGCCGGAAATGCTTTTGCAAGTTTAGCTACTATTTCATCTTCGATTTCTTTCCATTTATGTCCCTGATACATGCACACACATATTGTAAATGTAGCACAAATAATCAAAAGAATCTTAATATCAATACTATAAACAACCAATCCTGTAAAAAGAACAACAAACATAAAAATCAACGGTAATACAGCTGTAAAGAGGGTTGGTTTTTTTACTTCTTTTCTCTCTTCTCCCATGATGGTTCTCCTTTATGAAATTTTATCAAGTGCCTGCTGCAAATCAGCAATCAGGTTTTCTGTTCCTTCAAGGCCACAGTGAATTCGTACAATATTTCGTGATACATTTAAGAATGCACACTGCTCTTCCGTCCAGTTATATGTATAAGCAATTGCAAGGCTTTCAAATCCTCCCCAAGAACATCCTTTCTCAAAGAGTTTTAAGCTATTAACAAAGGTTTCTGTCTCTTCTAATGTTCCGTCAATCTCAAGACTCATCAGTCCACATTCACCTTTCTGCTGTTTTCTTGCAAGCTCATATTGTGGATGTGATTCAAGTCCTGTAAAGAATACACGCTTAACCTTTGGCTGCTTTTCAAGGAATTTAGCTACTTCCATTGCCGTCTCGTAATGTCTCTGCATACGAACGTCTAATGTACGTAGTCCACGAATCGCCAGCCAGGCTTCCATTGGTCCAAGAACTCCGCCAAACCAATCTCTTTGAACCATAATCTCACGCATAAACTCTTCGTCCTTTGAAACAAGGACTCCACCTACAAGATCACTATGTCCGCCGATATACTTTGTCATGGTATGCATTACAATATCAATTCCCATATCCAATGGTTTTTGGAAAATCGGAGTGGAGTATGTATTATCAATGTACGTTTTAATTCCATGCTCTTTAGCAAGCTTTGCTACCCCTTCCAAATCTACAACATTAAATAAAAGCGTTGTAGGACTCTCCAAAATAATCATTTTCGTTTCTGGACGGATTGCATCTTCGAATTCCTTTACAGTTCTTCCATCAACATAAGTAACTGTTACATCATATTTCGGACTAAGGAACTCATCAAGTAAATGCTGTACTGGTCCATAACTTTCCTTAATACAAATCACATGACTTCCTGCTGTACAAATCTTAAGAATAGCCGCTGCACAAGCTGCCATACCTGCTGAAAATACAACTGCTCTTGAACCGTGCTCTAGTGCAGCAATTTTCTTTTCGAGAATTGCAACAGTTGGATTAGATGCTCTTCCGTAATAGAATTCATCTTTAAAAATATCTACGTCGAAATAATCTTTTACCGTATCAAATACATGAAGTGAATTCATAAAAATCGGAGGGGTTACAGATTTCATATACTTTTCTGGATCTTCTCCTACGTGTGTCATTGCCAGTAAATCCTGATTGTCTGCTAATTGTTTTGACATCTTCTCTTTCCTTTCTTTTATTGGTTTGATGGTATTGTGGTTGATTGGCTCAACCAATTTATGTGATTATTATACATCTGCTAACGTTTTTGTCAATATTTTTATGTGTATAAAATATTTTTTAGACTTTCTGCATAATTTTTATTTTCTTCTTTTGTGCATATGATACAACACGATAATCAGATAAACATAATATAATAGCTTTTGAATATAAAAACTCCTCATCTTCTAGTTTTCGATCATACACATCACAATCAAAGCAATATATCACTTCTTCGGCTTGTCATTTTTCGTTCCAATTCCTATATAGACTGAGTCCGAAAAATGCAGTAAAATCAGTAATAGATCGACAATATCGAAAGCGAATATAGATTGTTGGAGGAAGTTATGATTCAAGAAATCGAGAACAGAAGAAGTATAAGAAAATATAAAGAAGATAAGATTAGTAAAAAGTCACTCATACACTTATGCCAGAATGGGCATTTGCCATACCAGATACGGAAAATACAGTAAGAATCATGCAAGAAGCCCCAGCCAAGAGACCTCGGAAACCATTCGCAGATATTGTTGAATTTAGAGATGGATCAGAGTGCGAATGATCGTCCGCTTAAAAGGAGTACGATAAAATCAATGACTATATTCTATCAATTTTTACGCACCTCCACTTTTACAGTGAACTCACTGTCCGTGAGCATACGCTGTAAGTTTTCTTTAAAAGCAAGGTAGACGAAACGACTCTCCACTGTTTATCTACCTTGCTCACCCTAGTATCAAATATTTATCTATCTCTTAATTCTAGCACATTTTTTCAAGAAGCAGATCTGATTTAATAGTGTATTTCTTTTAAAATCTGATCTATCATTCTTGCATTCGCAAGCGAAAATTCTTTCGTAACTGCAGGCACCTGTTCTCCTCTGTTTTTCATCCGAATCTTCTTTCGCAAAATATGTGCCATCTTTCAAAAAATATTTCCAATAATCAAAAAATTTACAGTAATGCCTCTTTGTATGACTGAACATGAGGCTTCACTTCTCCGTCTATGTAACTATCAAGAAATTCTTTCATACAGTTACGGCTATAGCGATTACTATGAATAATCTGTGCAAAACGACTCAAAGTATTTGAAATCGTATCATTGACCAAAATGTAATCATAACTATTGGCACATGAAATCTCTTCTTCTGCTATTTCCATTAAAGCATTCACTTCTTCTTCGGTATAAATTCCAGTACTAGACAGCCGGCTCTTTAATTCATCCCAAGATGGCGGCAAAATGTAAATCAGTGTAGCATCCGGACAAAGTGCACGAATCTTCATTGCTCCGATTGTATCCACGTCTAGAATTACATTTTTCCCTCTTGCACGCGCTTCCTCTACACTTTTCTTCGTTGTTCCGTAAGCATTACCATTCACGTATGTATATTCCAACATCTCACCCATACGAACCATTCGCTCAAATTCCGGTACAGACACAAACCAATAGTCTTTTCCGTCTATTTCATGCTTTCTCTGTCTTCTCGTTGTCACAGATACACTGACACACGCCCGTTCATGATCCTGCAAATACTCTCTCAAAACCGTCTTATTCCCCACACCCGACGGTCCCGAAACAACAATCAACTGTCCATATTCTGCAATCTTGTCCAAATATTCCTTTTTCATCGCCGTTTCTTCCTTCCTCTCAACCATATTTTCGTATGATTTATACTTTTTCTATTATAAATTCAGACAATACATTGCGTCAAGCATATTTTTCATACAGATTAACTCGGTTTTACTTGTTGTTCTGTGATTTGTATTTCTGTTTCCATAACAAAAAAGAAGAGAACTTTCATTTTACTGGAGTTCTCTTCTCTTAGTCATTTACTATTTTTCTTTGATTTACTCACTCTCTTTTCCAAAATTCACAGCAAGTACGATCATATTGATTCCCTGCATTAAAACAGCAAATGCGATCATATATCCAACTGAGAACATAGTCAATACCGGATGAGTAAAGGCTATAATACTTACAATAATGGATAACACACCACAAACAATTGCTAAAATTGCTTTTCCCTTAGAATCCTTAAACTTCTTCACTCCGGCTACAATCTGGAAGATACCATAAATCAGGACGCTGGCTCCAACCAGATAAGTTGCCATGATATCTGTCAGGAATCTCTGTACGCCACTGAACAATAAAATGATACCGCCAAGTCCTTCCAGGACTCCAAGAATACATCCTCCGATATCTTTCTTCTCTTTTGACAATGAAAGTATCACAAGTTCAATACCATTCACGAAGAGAAGCATTCCAAGAATCCATCCGATTGCCAAAAAAGTTCTCATAGGTCGAACTACTGCATAAAAACCTAACAACACTGTCAGAATTCCCGTGATCATTGTGATAATTTTAATTGTTTTATTCTCCTTCATTTTTGCTGCCCCTTTCATTTTTACATTTCTTTTTTTCTATGATAACACAATTTTTTATTTACTTGTTACCTTTTTATATTTTATTTCACAACCAAATACAATCATTGAGAATATCAATATCGCAATCCAAATTCTTGCATTGCTCTCGTCTCCTGTTTTCGCATTTGTTGTGCTTTCGTCTTGTAAATATTCCTCATCTTCGGGATAGTTCTCCTGCTCATTCTCAGAACTTCCTGTCACATATGCTTTTACGCTGGTACTTCCCGCATAAGTTGCAGAATCTGTTGTCTCCTGAGCCAGAGATTTCTTTGAAACTGATAAAGTACAAATACATACAAGAACGAGCGACATAAAAAAGATTCTAAGCAAGCTTTTTCTTGTATTATTCCACTCTTTTTTATTGTGCATGTACATCTACAATCTTTGTATAGAAATTAAGTGTACCAGTGTACTGTCCACCCCAGATAGAGAGATCTCTATTATATAACTGATTACGGTTCAATCTTAATTGATCCGTTGCTTCTTGACCTGCTCCCGTAAATAGATTAAATAAAAATCCATTTGAATACCATGTCCCATTTTGAATACTCTCACCGTTATTCATAATCTCATAATTCAGAACACACTCTGAATTTGCATTATGTGTCAGGCGAAACGGATCAGAACTTTCAACTGCTGACGCATCTTTTACTAAAACAGCGATTGCATTTCCTGCCGCCAGATTATCTGCTTGGATACAAGATACTGTGATATCATGGGTTGAATATACATTTCCTTCTGTCTCAGGCTGCTGTATTTTTCCAAAATCAACCGTATCCGGAATTTGTATAACATAACTTGCTTTATTTTCATTTTCCCCCACTGTTGCAGTCACTTGCGTATCTCCCATTTTTTTATCCTCATTAGACGGGTCAAGATCTTTTGCAAAAACGCCTGTTGACATAACAGATACCATCATCGTTGCTGCCATAAATCCTGCTACTAATTTCTTTTTCATCATTCTACCTCCACGTTTATTCTTTTACATATAATTTAAACTCTGCGCTTCCGCCGTTTAACGGACTTTTATCTTCTAATGAATAACACTTATATTCTATAACTGCCTGATACTCTCCGGCTTCCAGTTCCTGGTCAAGCGTAATATTCTCCAGACCTTCTCCCGGTTTTAACTCTTGTGATTCGAACAGTTTTGTTCCTTCTTCCAGTTTCAATACAATTACAAAAATGCAATCATTATCTGCCGGATTACCAATGCTTACTGTCTGCTCCTTTGTATTTGCCTTCATTACCATACTTGTATATCCCGGAATCAGGATTCCTTTTTCCTCGGAAGGTTCTTCCTCCTCGATATCCACATCCCAGGCTACTACTTCTGCAGACGAATTTCCGGTTTTCTGATTCTTTTGGTTCACAACATACCAGGTAATTCCTGCGGCTGCTATCGCAGCCGCAATCAGAATTCCGATTATAATCTTTGTCTTTTTTTTCATCTTATTTTTTTGCTTTCTTTTTTCTCCAGTAAATAACTCCACCTGCTACACTACCTGCCACAACAACAATACAAAGCAAAAGAATCACACTGCTGTTATCTCCTGTTTTTACTGTATCCTTAATATGATCAACTGCTTTGGAGAGCTCACTCTTTTCAGCCAGTACAGCAAACGGAACCATCTCTTCCACATCTTTTGAGGCGATCATCTGTTTATCAATTTCAAGCTCTTCGATCTGATTATTTCGATAAACAAGAACCTTATATCCTTTTCCTCGATACTTTGACAAATCCAGTTTTACATTCAGATTTCCTTCGTATGGTGCTGGCTGTTCATCTCCATATACCAACGTCGGTTCTGCTGAATAAAGGACCTGCTTATCTGCCTTTTCCGCATATTTCTTAAATGCCTGATAAATGTCATTCTTCTTGTCAAGCTCGTTCAATTGTAACAATCAGAAAGAATGAAATCCTCTTCACCCAATGCAACCTGTCCGGTGATTCCACCGCTGTAACCACGTCCTCCGTGATTTTCCACTTTATAATATGTGATCAATCCGTAATTTACACAATCCTTGATTTTTGTGCCGCCTGCATATGTATCATCATCAGTTACAAAACCTACAATTCCACCGACTCCGTAGAAACTATAATCCAGTACGATCTTACCTGAATATGTACTCTCCTCTATAGAAGTTGCTGCTTTAATCTCTCCGACAATTCCGCCGATATCGTATATCAATCCACCTCCAATATTTACATTTGAATTCACCCGCCTGATCACACCGCCGGAAATTGTTCCTACAACACCACCTGCTGCACTTGCTGCCTCTGCTGTTGTAACGATTTTTCCATTCAGTGTAAAGTTCTTAAGCGTCGCTTTCTTTGCCTCGTCTGTCTCGTTCGGGTCACTCATAAGGTTCTGGAAAAAGCCTATTGACTGATCATTTACTTTCGTCATACTGAAATCAGAAATCGTATGATTCTGTCCGTCGAAAATTCCTTTGAATTCTCCGATTGGTTTCCATTCATAGTTTTCATCCGCCGGATTCTTAAGTGAAATGTCAGACACCAGCACTCCATGTGCATCTGGCTTTGCTTCCTGAATCTGTGTATGTTCACCGTCCCCATTTACAAGAGCGGCAAACCAAAACATCTGTCCACCATTCCCAATCTCATAACTGCCTGTAGATTCATTATAATCTGCCGGCTGATATCCACCACATTTCGTACAGAATCCATTGTCATAGGAATGTTCCTTGCAGACTGCATTATAGTATAATGTAATATCCTTTGCCGGCATTACGAAACTTCCTTTTCTGTCACCCTCATAATTTTCTGTTAATGCAAGCTCTTTATAAGTATTTCCCTCATAATATCCGACACTCTTTACATTATCTGATACATAAAATTCAACATTTTCTCCTTCTTCAAAGTAATCTACATAGGAATCCAATTGAATTGCATCTTCAAATGACTGATTCGTACCTTTCACATATACCTTATATCCTACTGCTCCGTTTAAAACAAATGTTGCATTTGAATATGGTGCACTGTATGTATATGTATAATATCCTTCTTCATCCGGACTCAATGTCGCGATCTAGTCTTTTGTCAACAACGTTTCTTCCGAAGTTACTTCTGATGGATTTTCTGTATTGTTATGTCTCTGCAATGTAAGGGATTCCAGAACAGTTGTACCTTCCGCCTTAAACCGAAGTGTTACCTCTTTTCCTGAAGGAACAATATTTTCCTGACATGTTGTCCCATCTTCCTGAACCATTTCTAACTCTGTATCTCCGACTCCATTCGTAGCAACATCAACTTTCGTCTTATAATAACCATCTTCTTGTGGGCGGTTCTTTAATATAACGGTATATGCCGAATATGCCCCTGCTGATTTATCCGGTTGAATTTTTTCTGCACTTAAAGTAGAACTTTCAAGACTGCTTCCCGGATACTGTCCTGTTGTATCAACCACATGGAAAATCGTATAGCTTGTCGCCCATGCATCATGATAATCAAAATCATAATCCGATAAAGCAATATATGTTTTTGTATCTTTTTTTGTAAGCAGGTATTCACTCAGATAATCACCAGGTATACTTGATAATGCACTGAATAGTCCTGTAGCGAATAAGCTCTGAAATTCCGCCGTATTTTTCGCGCAACTAAATTGATTCTGCCCATCGCTATAATTTTCTTTTGTTAAATTAATAAAATCACAAGATGGAATATGTTGATCTCTCGCCAAAGTAAGATCTATTTTCTCTTCAAATTGATAAAACCGCAAAATTTCCAACCATACTCCTCAATAAGGTAAAGATAACCTTCGTTAAACGCATCGATAATCGGTTGCTCATTCTCATAGAACTCGCCTGTTAATTTCTCATGGTAATTTTCATTTTTCATACGTACAGATACCATGTCTTCTGGCTTTACAAATTCATCCAATTTCATCCGAATCGAACCAACCGTTGAATCCGAAACTAATATTTCTCTGTCAAGCATAGTATCCATAGCTTTGGCAACATCTTCATTCAACTTATTTAAATCATTCGTCCATGCAGCATAGCTCTCCAATTTACTTTCATCATCTGGATATTTCTCTTCAAAATAATCACCACGCTGTGCAATAAATTCCTGATACATCATCTCCATCTTAATGATTTCCATAAATTGTTTATCAATACTTGAAACTATGTAATTATATTGATCACCAGAAAATCCATAAGCCCTATATGCAAATTGTGCCGCAGCATCCGCATAATTTTTCTCATCACTTGGCTTATTCAACGCATTGATCATACTCCAAATCGATCTTTTGAATACACCATCTATCGTGTCATTACAAAATATAGCGTCCTTTTTTTTCTCATCGGTTGGATTTTCAAAGCTATTTCCAGCCGCTTTATAAACCTCAATAAAATTGTCATAAAGCTTTTGCTTACTCTCTTCGACAGCATTCATATCCGTCTTACCATCCATATACAGTTGCGCGGCTTTCATATAATCTTCGTAGGCGCTCAATGTATTTCCTACATTTCCGGCAGTTTCATATACATCTATATCTTTAGACCATTGCTGATTCAGCTCATTTTTCGCTTCTGTGTACTGTATTTTCTGAAGTGTATTCTCTATTTCTGCATCATACTCTTTAAGATGTTGATCAACGATCTTAACTTCATTAAGTATCTCATTACAAAGAGCCTGAATTTCTGCCAGTGTCTGTCCAGTGTTATTGCCTCCACAAATCCATTTATTAACAAATGAAGCTACTTTCTGAAATCCTTCACTCTCTGTCGCTCCGGCAATTCTGACAAGTGCTGACCCACAAGTAGTCAACCCTACTGTGTAAATACGATTGACAAATGTTTTTCCGGTACTCACCCATAGATTATTTTGTTTAACTGCCGGTGCAGCAGTCTCTGCTTCTGCACTTACCGATAAAGGCATAATCGAAAATGCTACGCAAAGGCTCATTCCAATTGCAATAATCCTTTTCGAAATTCTTCTTTTCATCCGCTTCCCACTCCTTCCTTATTCCTGTCTCTGCCTGATGATTCGTTTTGTATCATTATTTATACCTTTTTATAATACCACTCACACGGTTAATCAGCAATCTTTTTGCTCAAATCTGCGCTTTTATTTGATGTTTCTTAGATAAATTGTTGTGGAACTCAATTAAAGTGCATTTTATTTTCATTAATTATTGCATTTTAATTATTTCTATTGTATTTTCAAAACAACTATAGTAATATAAAATTATCACAATAAAGGAAGGTCTCATATGCGTTATAATGTTCCACTATATTTCGAACGAAAGAATATCAAAAGTTCAGATATTTTTTACCTTACCAGACAGAATCCTCACACAATCATTACGCTTTCCTCGGGAGAAAGCATTACGACTACAATCCCGATAAAAGAACTTATGCTCTACTTACCGGAAGAAGATTTTCTAAACATCTCAAAAGGCGTTGTTCTTCGAAAAAATCAAATTGTTCATATATCTGACGAAGGACTTTATACAATGACTGATGGTGCTGTCTTTCAAGGAAGAAAACGTAATCTGAGTCAGCACAAACAAATCCGTAAGGCACTTGGTTTAAATGTGCAGAACTATTCGGAGGCTTCAGAAGACAGCTCACTTCAATTATTTGATAACTGTAGCTTTCTCAATAATATGCCACTTGCTTTTTGTATTATTGAACTTGTATTTGATGCGGCGGGACATGGTGTAGACTTTGTATTTCGTTACTGTAATGATGAAATGGCTGTTGTTGAGGGCATTCCCGTTTCAGAAATGTTGAATCGTTCATTTTATGAAGTCTTTGAAAATGGGGATAAAAAATGGCTTGTTACTTATGCGGATGTGGCGTTAAATGGCAATAAACATATCCTGTAGGATTATAGTCCGGAAATCGACAAGACTCTGACCATCTACTGTTTTCAACCTGCCAGCGGATATTGTGCATGTGTATTGATTCCGTCTTAGTGTTCTGCTATTTGGCGTATGCGATTACAAAATTATTTTTCTGTAAACAAAAAAGTGCGGAAGTCCTTGATTTTTGATATGCTCCCCATATGGTAGACAATGGAAATATCCAAAAATCTATCATATGAGGAGCATATTTTTATGTCTAGGAAACAGTATAGTAAGGAGTTGAAACTTGAGCTCGTAAAGAAACACCTTGAGGATGGAATCTCTTATTGGAAATTAGGTAAAGAGTATGGAATTGAGGCTAGTATCATCCGCAGGTGGGGTCATAAATACGAAACATTTGGAGAAGACGGTCTAGAAAAGCAAAATGCTGATTTATGTAATTACTCTGCAGAATTTAAGAAGAAGATTGTTCTTGAATATCTTGGAGGCAATATAACGAGTCAGGATTTAGCTGCAAAATACAAAATTCATGCACCAAGTACTGTTCGTACATGGATTAAGCAGTATAATAACCATGAAGATTTAACAAATTCCAGAAAAGAAGGTGTATATCTCATGGCTAAAAACGGTGCTAGAAAAAATACAACCCTTGAAGAAAGAATAAACATTGTCGAAGAATGCATAAACACGGGATGTAATTATGCTTCTACGGCGAATAAATATGGTTACTCCTAAGCTGATTATGAATGGTTTTCAGATAGGTAGGGGAGAATAACTCCCCATTATCCTTTTTCAGCTTCATAATCTCATTTTGCCACTGGATGACATCCGAGGTTCGTATATCATCCAGTTTTCTTTTTCCGAAATAAGGCAGAATCTTTGTCTCAATAATGTGCTTCTTTGTCAGGAACGCATTGCATTTTATTCTCGGCTCCAAATCCGTCAAATAAATATCCACAAAGCTTTGAAAGCTCATACTGATACTCTGATTCTCTTTCAGCTTGAAGTTCCGCTCCCATTCAAGGGCTTCGCTTTTCTTCGCAAAGCCCCTCTTGGTTTTCTGTTTCCTTGCTCCAGTCAAATCCTTATAATAGGTTCTCATCTCCCACATTCCAGTCTTATTATTCTTAATAACCGCCATCTATCCCACCTCCTTATCCGTAGATAGCCCGTAGATTCGTTTCATAAAATACTGCGTACTTACACGCCCTTTTATTGTCACGAATCCATCAGCCTCAAGTTCTGCATTCAGCCGCCGTATCAGCTTATATGCATAGGATAGTGATACGTCTAGCATTTCCATGACATCCTGCGCTGTTAAAAATCGTTTGTTCTCCATAAGCAAATGTCTCCTCTCTTTCGTTTTATTATTCAGTTCATTTCTGAACGGTTTTGATGTGTTTTATATTTACATTTCACTTTTGTACTGTTGATGTTATAATCTATGTAAATGCATGATTTGTACCTCGTGTTTTCGTGCATGCTACAACACGCATTACACTTATAAGGAGCAGTTAAATGGGCGAAAAATTCACCAGCCGAGTAGGCTTTTTGATTAGGAATTTTAGAATTGCAGCGGAAATGACACAAAGGGAATTGGCAGATAAGTGCGGACTAAACGAATCCACAATTCGAAATTACGAGCTCGGAAACCGATATCCGGACGAAGCAACTTTACTCAATATCGCCAACAATCTAGGTGTCAGTTTCTATGCATTATCAGATCCGGATGTTGCCAATATCTTCAGTGCACTCCATGTTCTGTTTGACATCGAATGGGCATACGGACTACGCCCTACAATGAAAGACGGAGAAATATGCTTCAAATTTGAAGAACGGCTTCCAAGTGCCGGTCCCCGCCCGCAGGAAGACCTCGATAACTTCAAGAAGATGGTTGAGTATTGGGCTCGCCTGCGAGACAAGCTGGAGAATGGCGAAATAACCGAAACGGATTATTATCTTAAAGAGATAAAGTTTCCGATGAATCCGATAGTTTCGGATAAAGAATATACTGTTTCGTTGAATCTTGATAATGACGACCAACTACTGGTTCAGAACATGAATGAGGATGAAAAGGCAGCAGAAACTGCTGAGTTGTTAAAAGACTTGTTTCCGGATTTCTCATATGTGAAGAGAAAGAGGAAATCAAAGAAGGAGTAAAAGGAGTGTTGCTTTATGAACTTATTTTGTCTAAACGGATATAATGGTGAAAAAATCAGTCTTGAACTCAATGAAATTATTGGATTTCCTAATTACACGATCATCGAGGGTGGCTATGACATCACATGCACATTAATTGTCGACTCTAGCTGATACCATATCAAGCATGACCGATTATTCTCCGCCACCGATGCCCTTTATAGTTTTTCTAAGGAACTAAACACTTGTTATACAGAGCTTTTGGGTTCAGCAGAATATCATTTATTGTATGAAAATGATTTGACCTTTAAAGTTGAAATGACAAGCGGGGGACACGCCATTGTGACAGGATGCTTCCAAGAACGTCCTGACAAACAGAATATATTACACTTCGAATTTGATACTGTTCAATCTTGCCTATTGAGTGTTATTCAAGATATTGAAAGTTTAAAAGTAAAGTATGGTGGTATGGAAGGATTACACAAAAATTAAAGGAGATTGAGATGAAGCATTACAAAAGCATAGACGAAGCTATCGAAGATTTTTATCATAACAATTGTATAAATCCAGAAAGATATTTATCTTTAGAAAAAGACGCATATTCAAATGATAAAGAACATGATTCCTACATCGGTTCAGATATTTTTTCTTCACAGGTAAATGAATGGTTACAATCTTTCCCTTATGAAGACATAAACATATTTTTAAATTTATTGGGGCACTACACATATCTCACTCGTCGTGAATACTCACATAGAATATCAATCTTATCAGAAGAAATTTCTAAAAAGCTTCATGATATGGGCATTTCTTTTAAAGATACTGTTTTTATAACCATTCCATCCCCTCAAGGAATAAAAAGCGGGGGAGACGAAATTCGTTCTTACTTAAATACCGTAAATATATGCAGGGGAATTAACAACAATCAAATCGTGTGTTCTGAAGAACTTATATCTTCTAAAATTTTTAAAGACAAACAAGCGGTAATATTTATAGATGATTTGATAGGTAGTGGAAAAACTATTCTTGCTTCCATTAATAGTATTCTTGACTATTTCAGAAAAAATAGTATTAATACTTCCCAGTTCCAGTTATTTTTTGCTGGAATCTATGTAAACAAAAGTGCTAGTTCCAATATCACTAAATACTTTAAAAAATTGAATATTCAGGTTAAGCCTATCTATATGGAACTACCCCAAAAACTACTAAAAGGAGATGTTATTTTTGATTCTAAAGAATATAAACATGTAATTGAGGTCATAAAAAAATATGAAAAATTAATCGATTCTTATCAAGCAAAAACATCTACGAAAACTTATGATATGGGCTTTGACAAATGCAAATTAACAATAAGTTTTTATTACAATACACCTAATAATACGCTATGCAACTTTTGGGAATACTCCGATATACATACTCCTTTATTCGAACGGCGTTCACAAGTTAGGCCCTCCATTAACAATCTTAAAACAAGAAAAAGCAATAATGAAATAAATGCATATTTGCAGAAAGCTGTTAAAAATGAAACCCTATGAAGAAATAGTATTAAGCTATATAAATAAATATCACGAAATCAATTTGGAACAGTTGCAATATGAAATTGGGTTAAATATTTCTTTAATTTCAGACATATTACGAAACCTATATGAGAAAGAATATTATAAGATAGACAATGAAAAATTATATTTAACCGAAAAGGCAACCAATAGTATAACTGAATTATGGAATGATTGGAGTTTTTCAAATAAGGATTTATTTTCTCCAAAAACAATTAGATTTAATTGGGATTTCTTGTATATTCCAAAAGAATTTGATAATATATAAATAGGGATAACTAGATTGAGGTGCATTCGCCTCCTTGCAAAACGTAACTAACTCTTTAATTTACAAAGCCACTTTGCGCAAAAAGCATACGCAAAGTGGCTTGCAAATCAAAGATTTGCAAGTTCTCATTTCAAGTAGTTGTCCCTTTCTAATGTGAGGCTGACATGGAAAATAATTATATCAACAGATTAAAAATTAATATGTTCGAACAGGGTTACAGTACTTCGTACATTGATAGATGCTGTTCTTATGCTACTTCATTAATCTCCCAAAATTTACCTGTAATATTTGACAAGAAACACCTTAATCAAATATTAATGCTCGATACCCTAAAACTTGATTGTTACCATGAATTCGAGATCTATACCAAGGGTAAATCAAGAATGATTTTGGCTCCTAGTAAACCATTAAACTGCGTCAGCGTTGGATTTTAGATGAAATACTAAATAAGCTCCCCACTAATCAATGTTGTCATGGTTTTGTTCAACAACGTTCCATAAAAACAAACGCCGAGATGCATGTTAACAAAACCCAAGTACTGTGTATGGATATCCATAATTTTTTCCCCTCAATTAATATTAACCAAGTATTTGAAGCCTTTCATTGCGTCGGATACACATCTGATGTTGCTCAAGCATTAGCTCAATTATGCACACATAACGCTATACTCCCGCAAGGAGCTCCTACCAGTCCCACTCTTGCAAATATCATTTTCAGCCCAATTGACCAGCAAATTTTGAACGCAATATCAACCAAAGAAATTACATACACCCGGTATGCCGATGACTTAATTTTTTCTTCTTCACATGAACTTGACTTCCTTATTCCATTGGTATCCGAAATTATTAGCACCAATGGATTTGAAATAAACAGCAATAAAACACATTTAATGAAAAATCCATACCGCAAAATGATTACTGGACTGATTGTAACTGACACTGTCAAAATCCCCAAATATTACAAACGAAAGTTCAATCAAGAATTGTTTTATTGTGAAAAATATGGTGTTGCATCTCACCTAAAAAATTGCAAAACACATAAAAAAGTGAACTTCAAAGAATACATGTATGGAAAAGCATACTATATAAAAATGATTGAACCTGATTTGGGAGAAAAATATCTCCAACGTTTAGATGCAATCAGTTGGTAAATAATTTCCAAAATTATTGTCATTTGATTGTCACGCAACAAAAAACGAGCCAAGAAACGCCGTAAATTCGGCATTTCTTGGCTCATGTACATTATTCAAACTCGCAAAGTTTGGTTTGATGTAGGTTATTTTAATGCGGTTATCTATACTGTTTTGTATTGATAATCTATACTTTTTCCACACGTTATTTTTCGTTTCACATATTTTTAGTACCAATCCAGTACCATTGCATTTTTTCATTATTGTGTGTAGTTCAGGTGGCTTGCAGGTTCGTTTACTATTCACAGAATAAATTTCTGTCGGTTTGCTTGTCCACCTATGGAAATTATAATCTACATCCAATATTTCTGCAAGAAAAAGTTTTGTGGTACTAATGGTTAGTACCAGCTTCATTTACCTTTTTAACATAATTGAAATCAGAGATAAAAGTATACTTTCCTTTACCTTTTCCTTTAACTTCTTCAACAACACCCATGTCTTTTAATTTTTTCATAACATTCTTAGCTGTTGAAGCTGAACATTTCAATACTCTCTCTATCTCAGGAGCACCAAATATCTGATTAGTCTCAATTTCTTCATATACTTTCAATATGTTTTTTTTCGTTGGTTCATTATAAGTTTGGCTCTCAATAGCTAACTTTATATTTTGAAAAGACAACTTTCCACTCTCAATAGCCAGTTTTTCATTCTCAAAAGCTAACTTTTCAGACAAATAGCTAACTTTTTCAGCATTGATATTATAAATAACCGCCTGCAACATAAAAGCATTTGTATGATAAACCGGATCTTTTAATCCCACCTGCTCCAACTCATTACACATACGATTGACACCTTCTCCAAATTCTTTTACAAATTTATAATTCTTTAAAAACTCTGCAATCTTAGGGTTTCTGGAAAAATGTGTGAAACGTATATTATCCGCTCTTACAAGCCCCGGAAGTTTTCCTGGGCTTTCAACTACTATATGATCATCAAACATTTTTATCTGAATATCCGTGCCGGTAATACTATAAGCACGATGAGTAACAGCATTTACAATCAATTCCTGTCTGACAAACTTAGGATATTCCTCATCTGTAACAAATGTTCCATCTGGTCCAAGATATGTTTTTTCTTTTACCTGCGTATCCAAATATGCAATTGCCTCATTTATCATATTAAGTAGTGTTCCTTCAAAGATAACATCCTTTATAACATTCATTTCTGTTCCAAATTTTTCTTCTGTTCCCTCATAACGTATAAAACGGATCCTTGCACGAGGAAAGAAATTTTGCGGATTCTTTCCAAATAACAAAATTGCAGCGGTACTGATTTGAATCTCGCCATCTTTTTCTTTTATGAACCCCCTGTTTTCTTTGAGATACTCCAATGGACTTTTCCCATAGTCAATCTTATCTGTATATTCTTTTACAAAGTCCATATCTATATCATCTATCGTAGCATCAGGCACAGTCTTATCTTCAAAGTACCGTTCTCCCTTATCATAATTAAGCTGAAGACGTTCCTCAAATGTCTGCAATTTAGATTTATCACCAACTCTTAAGAATACATCATCTGCCTGATTTGCATGCACTTGTGGACTTGCTTCAATATGCATTACAAGTACATGATTCTCTCTTCCCTTTTCATCGACACATGGAACTTTTTCTATTCCAACTTTAATAGTCGGATTGCAGAAATCAAATGGCACTCTTAGAAGTTCATTTAACTTCTTGGTTTCAAAATCAATGCCTTCAATTCTTTTTGTCTTATCGGTTATACCTATTGCAATATCTCCGCCATCCGCATTAGCAAATGCAACGATCGGTATTGCTAAATCCTTAGGAGAAATATTTATACTTTTTCTATCAAATGTCTGGTTTTCTTCCTTTGATAAAATTTCTTCAATTGTCATTGCATTCACCTTTCATATAATTTTCCTGTCTGACCATATCTCTTTAAACAATTTCAATTTGTTATTTATGCCATTGATTTATTATTCTATCCTTAACAAATTATACAAACTTATTATTTTTACTTTCGAAAAAAAAGATCATTATTTTATAAATAAACACTTATGATTGATAGTCTAACAATATTTTTACATCCAATATTGTTCTAACAATTCTATATTTTAGTGCCATAGCAACTTCTATAAGTTTATTCTCATCATAAAATTGTTTCAAAATTAACATTGCAAGTAATCGCAAAATTAATCTATTTTAATTTTCTTAATGGTGCACAAAGTACTTCATATGCGTATTTATAAACCTCATTTGCTGATTCATCTGGAGATATGTCACCATGTGCAAGACAACAACGAAGCATATACAGTATAATAATAATAGCCTCACTGATCTTTCCCACATCATTAATAAAATTATATACCCCGATTTGTTTTATATTCTGATCTGTTGATAAAACACTTATATTTCGATATGGAGTCAATTCTCTATAACATTCCTCACATTTTTCTCTTTGACTTACCGTTAAACTAGCAAAACCTGATTGTTGTCTTAAAATATCAATATCATAGCCTTCTTGCTCAAAATCAAATATTATCGCGCCTGTAGTTTTGACTGTAACTACTGTTTTTGTCTTACCATGTGCCCTAGAGCATTCATAATTATATTGATAATAATCTTTTCGTTTGAGTGTATTGGCATTTTTAACCGCCACTTTTGCAAATGAAACGGGTTGCCGAACCCCTATATATTCTTGTGTAGTAATAGCTGCTTTCAAAAGAGCACCATGCAATTTTGCAATATTCTCTCTATATGCACTTCCATCTGTATCCTCCGCATTAATTAAATTCATCATATATGTTTTAAACCTATTTGTCTGACTTGAAATATATTCAATACATGCTTTATCATTCCCAACCGGAACTTCACCACTAAAATTATACCATGCATTAAAGGCAATCCAAGCTTTCATAAATGCAGAAAAATAATCAACATTTATATCTATCGCATCTATCCAGTCTTTATATCCTGGCATCCTAGTTCACCTCACTTTGCATATAATACTTCTTTGTCCATAAGTTCCAATGCCTTTTTTTCTAATACATAGGCCTTATATCTTTTTTCATTAGCTTCAAGTGCAAGATCATTGATTTTTTTCTGAACATCATGATTTTTCAGCAACGGAATTGGAATATCACTTACATGACTACTATCTATCTCGTCAACGACTGCTCCATATGTATAACGTCGAATTAAAGTACGACCATATTCCGAAAGCAAAAAAATATAATTATATCCAGCAACATCTTCTGATGCCGGAACCACCCGAATAATATGTTGATTTGCTGTCCATTTTTCCCAATGTTTCCCTACAAGTGCAACTTTTCCTATTGTCCCACTACAAGTAATTAGAGTCATATTTTCATGCAATTCAAGTTGTTTTTCTATACGATCTCCATGCTGTGATAAAGACAAGTATTTTTTATTAGAAGGATCTAATTCATATAATTGCTTTCCACCTATAAATACTCTCCCATATCCTTCATCAACATAAACTCTTTTGAATCTACCTGGTAATATCACAGCATTACTAATTCTACGATCTCCTATAAACGTTACTTCTTCTGCATACTTATTAAGATGATCAACAATCGCATCAACAATTGGAACATGATAGGAAGCATCTAAACGACAACACATATTACTCAATTTAACACTAAACGTATCTACTGATGCATTTTTTTTGAAATAGTTAACTTCAAATTCGTCAATTGCCGGTAATTGAAGCTCGTCTATCAACATTTTTGTTGCCCTATCAATCAAATCGTTTGATTCATCACGAAGAGCATACGAACGTAAAATAAGATTTCCTATTTTTTGTTTTAAAGTGTCTGGAGCATTTGGAATTGGAACAGTTGCTAAATGTTCTGGCTCAATATGTGTAATTACTGCACCATAACTATTAGTAAGTAAAATCTTGTTTCCAACTTTACTCTTTAAAAAGGCGTATACGTATCCCGCATCATTCATATTTTTACAATTAATTCGTAAAAGATCATGACTAAAAATCAAGCCATCCAATGTATCCGAAACAAAAGATACTTTTCCAATCGTACCAGAGCAGGTCATGAGAATTTGCCCTTTAGATACTCGTAGTGCGTCAATATTCGTATCGGTAATAGCAGAAATATACCCATCAGGAATTGGGTTAATATCCATTATGGTTGACGGCTGATAAATAGGATATTCCGATTTTTCAACCCAAATTCGTTTAAATCTTGCGCCAGTATAAGATGTAGCTAATCCTTTTTCACCTCCCAGCATAGTAATTGGATATTTTCCCTCTACAATAATTTTATGAGCTTGTTTTGCCTCTACATCATAAACACTTGCCTCTAAACGTTTACCTCTTTTAACCATTTCTGATAATGAAATCGTACACCATTTAACAGGCATTTCATCAATTTCAACCGTTAATTCAGGAGATGCAACAAACTGATGTGCTAAATTTCCATTTACCATGCTATTCCCTCCTTAGCTTTCCATTCAGAAAAGATCACAGGTACATCCGGCGTTTGGTCATCTTCAACTTTTCTCTTTTGCTCATGAGCTACAGTGCGATCACCTTCTCCAGTTTTTCCCAATACAAGCACACTATTTTTATCCGGTACAAGAATTTCATTTCCTTCTTTATCACGCTTAAAAGTAGGATTACCACGTTTATCATGTCCAACTTTTTCTACCATAGCCATAAAAATATTATAATCTGCCATAATGCCACTCTTTTCTTCTTCATGTTTTTGTTCCGATGTTTTTTTCTGAAGAAGCAGTACTGATGTTTGGGTTCCATTTCTTGGCTGAAATGTATCTGCATGAAGATCTACACTTGCAATAATTCTATGATTTTTAATAAGCCACTCACGAATATAACCAAGACCCGGTGCACCAAGAATATTATCAGGAAGAACGATTCCCATACGCCCACCTGGAACAAGAAACTGTGTACATCGTTCGACAAATAAAATTTCTGGAGGCACCGATGCCTGTAATCGTTCTGTCATTGTCCATGTATTAGTTTTTTTATCATTTTCCCAAACATGAGCTAATTCATACTGCTCCAAAATAGATTTATCCTTAATAGGAATTTTACTACCAAACGGAGGATTTGTAACAATTACATCAAAAAATTCAATAGTCTTGTAATTTCGTATAGATGCCTTATCAATTCCTAGCGCTTCAGCTAGGTCCGAACGAAAATCATCTGTCCACTCATGTGGCGGTAACAATGAATTAGTTTGCAAAATATTACCACTTCCATCGTTATTCATAACCATATTCATTTTTGTTGCCTTAACAAGATCTGGGTTAATATCAAAGCCAAAATAGTTTGATTTTGCCATATCAGATATACGATCCCTAAATGCATTTATTGCCTCAGTGCTCCACTGGTCTTTTAATACTCCCAATTCAGTTTCAAATTGTTTTTCAAGTTTTTCAATAACATGTGTCATAGCATTTACAAGAAATCCGCCTGTTCCGCAAGAACTATCCAACACTTTTTCATCAACATTAGGATTAATCATTTCGACTACCATTTTCATTACATTTCTTGGTGTAAAAAACTCTCCTCTATCACCACGTAGATTGGCCCCAACAATTTCTTCATATGCTTTCCCTTTGATATCAATATTTGTATTAAGCAAACTATATTTCTGCAATTCACTCACAATATACGCCAAACTACGCGGCGAAAGTTTAATCTCATCATTAATATCAAAAATTTGTTTATATTTTTTCTTGTTTTTAACTTGATCAAAAATCTTTGAAATACGTTTTTTAACCGTTAACTGTCCATCGATATTAGAACGTTCCTCAGAAGTTGCGTAAAACTCTAATGGCTTAGTAATATTACGTTCATCTTCAATCTTGCAGAAAATTACTTTCAGCAATTCAAAAAAAGCTGGTTGTTTCTGTAATCCATCATTCACATAAATATGGTTATGACATGTTTTAAATGTAAAAAGCAGATTATCATCATAAGCATTTTTAAGCGAAGTTCTTTTTGGACGATTAATATCATCTAGATTACCATCAGCAGAAGGAATATCATTATAATCCATAAAGTCTATCTGCCCTTTGTCATTAACATATTTCCGGTAAACTTCCTTTTGCTTTCCATTTGTCCACATACCCCATTCACAATTTGGACAAGCTGACATATAAGATTTTAGTTGTTCAACTCCATCTTTCGCATTCCGAGCATCAACAGCTTCTTTTTTACATTCAATAATAAGCTTAACATTTTCCTGAGTCTGTTCAGTACATTCTTTATCAAATATAACAATATCCGCCCGAGGTTTTCTAGAACCTAGTTGAAGCGTATACTCAATTTTAATTTGTTTAGGTAAGTATTTATGCTCATTTATAAGACGCTTTTCAATGGTTTGACGCACATATTCCTCTGGAGTATCATTACGGAATTTACCGTCAATATAATCACAAATTTTTCCTTCTGGAATTACAATTACTTTCGTTTCAGCCATTCTTAGTTCCTCCATTTTTAGTCTTGTTTTTTTTCTTTTCACGCTTAGACAAATAATCTTCAGCCGCTTTATTAAAAAAATCCGCAAAACTACTTCTATCATATGCCAGTGCTGCTTTTAATTCGGCATGCAGCTCATCTGGCATTCTGAACTGCACTTGTTTTGTTCTATCGCTCAACAAGTTGCACCTCCCTGATATGTATGATATCTTAATATCATGATATCATTTAATTTCCAAACTAGCAATAGAAAATCAATATATACTTTTGAATATTTATTATTAGAATGCAATGCTTTTATATTTTCTTTTAATTTTATATCATTACATTTCAAAGCAGAAAGAAGTATACGAATTACCTTTCTCTGCTTTTGCTCAACTTCATATCTCCTACCTTTTCTTTATCAGCATCTCTGCTGATTGCTTCATCATAAATCTTCTGGAACTCCTCATAAAGCCCGTCACCATCCAGCTTTATCCCCAGCTGTTTCATTACATCTGAAAACACTTTTATGCTACCACTTACATCGGTAATATTGAATCCAAATATATCTGCCTTAACAGAATCACTGACATTCTCATAACCACCATGCTCTGATATTCTCCTGACAATCCAGCCAGCTTTGTCCACAGGTTCAGTCTCTCTAGTTTCCACATATTCACTTTTATCTGTTACATCAGTCATACTTTCGCCAACTCTTGCCAAATTCACATCAGCCAAATCAAGAATCTCTGGTGTTCCTATACCATCTAAATCAGTCTGTTGTTTTCTCGCACTATCAGCTTGCTCTTTCTGTCTGCCTATTTCATTCTGATTATTGTCTGGATTCACTACCTCAACATTCGTCTCCGGCTCAATAGCCACATCTTTCTTGGACACAGCCTCATCTTCCATC
>OIWP01001611.1_pt1 | contig 26790 bp, 15 predicted proteins | sample 1587661 | NCBI WGS metagenome assembly OIWP01 (sample SAMEA3888899, study PRJEB22519) | human gut metagenome | biome: human gut; feature: human-associated habitat; material: faeces | place: Denmark | collected 2010 | reverse complement strand
TATTCTGAAGCAATCCGACTCGTCTCTTTCATCTCACCCGAAACGGCAATATCGACTTTCAAACCTGCGCCGGGGTCTATTTCTATCAGACTAACAGACTGGGTCCCCTGATATAATCGAGGGATAGAAGCATACTTATGAATTATTCCTTTTTGAGGACTTTCCACTTTCCATCGGGCAGACATGATCACCAGTGAATCCGACACTGTTTGCCCTTTTATTATTCCGATAGAGCATAAAATCAGGATAGCGATTAACAAGTTTCTTTTTATCATAAACAGAGAAATCTCACAAATTTAATTCTTTGCACTTTTTACAAAGATAGGCAAAAGAAATCAGCCTCCAAAAAGTCAGCCTTGAAATATTTTCGTCTTATCTACTATACACTTCCGCTTTTTTTCGTACTTTTACCCCTTGTTGGGAAGAAGTGCCTTTCCAACCCTTGAGAACAGAAAAAGAAAAAACAATATATAAAATGAATCACAAATGGAATTATCGACCCATTACACCCGAACAGGCAGAGACAAGCCAGACATTGGCCCAGGAATTAGGGATTAGCCCGATTCTTGGACAACTTTTGGTACAGCGGGGAATTACGAAGGCAGCAGACGCCAAGAAGTTTTTCCGCCCGCAGTTGCCCGACCTGCACGATCCGTTCCTGATGAAGGATATGGATATTGCAGTAGAACGTCTGAACAGGGCGATGGGAAAGAAAGAACGTATTCTAATTTATGGAGATTATGACGTAGACGGTACTACTGCCGTGGCATTGGTCTACAAGTTTATTCAACAGTTCTATTCGAACCTTGATTACTACATACCCGACCGCTACAACGAAGGGTATGGCATTTCTAAAAAAGGAGTGGACTACGCCGCTGAAACCGGTGTGGGACTGATTATTGTACTCGATTGCGGAATAAAAGCAGTAGAGGAAATCACGTATGCCAAAGAAAAAGGGATTGACTTTATCATCTGCGACCATCACGTACCGGATGATATTCTCCCGCCTGCCGTAGCTATATTGAACGCCAAACGCCTGGACAACACGTACCCGTACACCCACCTTTCCGGTTGTGGAGTCGGTTTCAAGTTTATGCAGGCGTTCGCCATTAGTAACGGTATCGAATTCCATCACCTGATTCCGTTGCTCGACATCGTAGCCGTGAGTATCGCATCGGACATCGTTCCGATTATGGGTGAAAACCGTATTCTCGCCTACCACGGTCTGAAACAACTGAACAGTAACCCGAGTATCGGCATGAAGGCCATTATCGATGTATGCGGACTTTCTGAAAAAGAAATCACTGTCAGCGATATTGTGTTTAAAATCGGACCGCGCATCAATGCGTCGGGACGTATCCAGAACGGAAAAGAAGCAGTAGACCTGCTGACGGAAAAAGACTTCTCGGCGGCACTTGAGAAAGCCGGACAAATCAACCAGTACAACGAAACCCGGAAAGACCTCGACAAGAGTATGACGGAGGAAGCAAACAACATCGTTGCCAATCTGGAAGGATTAGCCGACCGCCGCTCTATTGTGCTCTACAACGAAGAATGGCACAAAGGAGTGATCGGTATCGTAGCTTCCCGTCTGACGGAAGTGTATTACCGCCCTGCCGTGGTACTGACACGAACGGATGACATGGCGACAGGTTCCGCACGTTCTGTTTCCGGCTTCGACGTATATAAAGCAATCGAGCATTGCCGCGACCTGTTGGAGAACTTCGGAGGACATACATACGCCGCCGGACTATCAATGAAAGTGGAGAATGTGGATGCTTTTACCAAACGGTTCGAAGACTACGTTTCACGGCATATCCTGCCGGAACAAACCAGTGCCGTCATCGAAATTGATGCTGAAATCGACTTCAGGGATATTTCTTCCAAGTTCTTCAACGACCTGAAAAAGTTTAATCCTTTCGGCCCCGACAACACGAAACCCATTTTCTGCACTCATCACGTCTATGATTATGGAACGAGTAAAGTAGTGGGACGCGACCAGGAACATATCAAGCTCGAACTGGTTGATAATAAATCGAATAATGTAATGAACGGTATCGCGTTCGGACAGAGTTCGCACGTGCGCTATATCAAAACGAAACGTTCGTTCGACATCTGTTACACCATTGAAGAAAACACGCATAAGCGTGGCGAAGTTCAACTTCAAATCGAGGATATAAAGCCGATTGAATAAGTATCAGGAGATATTAAAACAATACTGGGGTTATGACTCCTTCCGCGACTTGCAGGAGGAGATCATCACCAGTATCGGCGAAGGCAAAGATACACTGGGGCTCATGCCTACGGGAGGCGGTAAGTCCATCACCTTTCAAGTGCCTGCTCTCGCCCAGGAAGGGATTTGCATTGTCATCACTCCGCTCATCGCCCTGATGAAAGACCAGGTGCAGAACCTCCGCAAACGCGGTATCAAAGCCCTTGCCGTATATTCCGGCATGACGCGGCAGGAAATTCTCACTGCACTTGAAAACTGCATCTTCGGTGATTACAAATTCCTCTATATTTCTCCGGAACGTCTGGACACGGACATATTCCGCACCAAACTGCGGTCGATGAAAGTCTCTATGATTACGGTTGACGAAAGTCACTGTATCTCACAATGGGGATATGACTTCCGCCCCGCTTACCTGAAAATTGCCGAGATACGGGCGCTGTTACCGGGAATTCCGGTACTGGCACTGACCGCCACCGCCACTCCGGAAGTGGTGAAAGATATTCAAGCCCGCTTGGATTTCCGTGAAGAGAATGTTTTCCGCATGAGTTTCGAGCGGAAAAACCTGGCGTATATGGTACGGCAAACAGATAACAAGACTCAAGAACTGTTACATATCTTACGAAAGGTACCGGGCAGCGCCATTATCTATGTCCGCAACAGACGACGGACCAAAGAAATCACCGAATTACTGGTAAATGAAGATATCACCGCCGACTTTTATCACGCCGGACTGGATAATGCCGTAAAGGACCTCCGTCAAAAACGCTGGCAAAGCGGAGAAGTTCGCGTGATGGTAGCTACCAATGCCTTTGGCATGGGGATCGATAAGCCCGATGTGCGTATCGTATTGCATCTCGACCTCCCCGATTCTCCTGAAGCCTACTTTCAGGAAGCCGGACGTGCAGGAAGAGACGGTAAGAAAGCGTATGCCGTAATCTTATATACTAAAACGGACAGAACAACGTTACACAGGCGTGTAGTGGATACTTTTCCCGATAAAGAATATATCCTCAATGTGTACGAGCATCTGCAATATTACTATCAGATGGCAATGGGCGACGGTTTCCAATGTGTACGTGAATTTAACCTGGAAGAGTTTTGCCGGAAGTTCAAATACTTCCCGGTTCCGGTAGACAGTGCGCTGAAGATACTGACTCAAGCCGGTTATCTGGAATATACGGACGAACAGGACAACGCCTCACGCATCCTTTTTACGATTCGCCGGGACGAACTGTACAAACTGCGGGAAATGGGAACGGAAGCGGAAGCTCTGATACAGATGATTCTCCGTTCGTACACCGGAGTGTTTACCGATTATGCCTATATCAGCGAAGCCACCCTGTCCGTACGTACCGGACTGACCCGTGAACAGATTTATAACATATTGGTCACGCTTACCAAACGTCGCATCGTGGATTATATTCCGCACAAAAAGACTCCTTATATTATATATACGCGCGAACGGCAGGAACTTCGTTTTGTGCACATCCCCCCTGCTGTCTACGAAGAGCGTAAAGCTCGGTATGAAGCTCGCATCAAGGCGATGGAAGAATATGTCATTTCGGAGAATGTGTGCCGAAGCCGGATGCTGCTCCGCTACTTCGGAGAGAAAAACGAGCATAACTGCGGACAATGTGATGTTTGCCTTAGTCACCGTGCAACAGATACGCTGACCGGGAAGTCTCTTGAAGAGCTGAAAAAGAAAATAACAGAATTACTTGCCCAAAAACCGCATACGCCGGCAGAAATAGCCGAGAAAATAGAAGCGGAGAAAGAGAGAGTCAGTGAAGTCATCCAGTATTTATTGGAGGAAGGTGAATGGAAGATGCAGGATGGAATGATACATATTTCAAAATAAGTTACTACCTTTGCAAGGTAACTCAAAAATAACACAGTCATGCCGAACTTTTTTAAATCTTTCTTCTCCGGTAAGTCGGAAACTCCGGAAAGTGAAAAACAGAAAAACGATCAGAAAAATTTCGAGATTTTCAAATACGACGGTTTACGTGCGCAACGCATGGGACGTCCGGATTATGCAGTAAAATGTTTTACAGAAGCTCTTGCCATTCAGGAAGAGTTTGAAACAATGGGCTATCTTAGCCAACTCTACATTCAAATGGGAGAAACGGCAAAAGCCCGCGAACTGTTGGAAAAAATGGCTGCCATGGAACCTCATCTCACGAGTACTTTCCTGACACTGGCAAATGTATGCTTTATCCAGGAAGATTATCAGGCCATGGAAGAGGCTGCCAATAAAGCAATTGCCATTGAGGAAGGAAATGCCGTAGCTCATTATCTGCTAGGAAAAGCCCGTAAGGGACAAAACGACGACCTAATGACCATTGCCCATCTCACCAAAGCGATCACTTTGAAAGACGATTTCATCGAAGCCCGCCTGCTACGTGCAGAAGCTTTGCTGAACCTGAAACAGTATAAAGAAATGATGGAGGATATAGACGCCGTACTTGCTCAAAATCCGGAGGAAGAAACTGCCATGCTCCTGCGTGGAAAAGTGAAAGAATCCAACGGTCAGGGCGAAGAAGCGGAAGAGGATTACAAACTGGTGACGGAAATAAACCCGTTCAACGAACAGGCTTACCTTTACTTAGGACAACTTTATATCAATCAGAAGAAGCTGACGGAAGCCATCGGACTGTTTGATGAAGCCATCGAACTGAATCCGAACTTTGCAGAGGCCTACAAAGAACGCGGACGTGCTAAATTACTGAATGGTGATAAGGATGGTTCTGTAGAGGACATGAAGAAATCTTTGGAACTGAATCCGAAGGAGGAAGCTGGTCTGAACGGAGAATTCAAAAATTTGGGACCGAAACCGGAGGCACTGCCGGGAATCTTTTAAAATAAGACCGAAAGCCTATCATTATATAGTGTAGGAACTATCAGAAACGACGGATTGATATCAGCTTGATAAGCTGAAAGCCTTCCATTATATAGCGTAGGGCATCGCCCTACGTATTTATAAAACCCAAATACAAGCCCTGAAAGGGCGGAACATGAACTAACTATATGCCACAATCCCTATCAAAGAACTATATTCATCTGACTTTCAGCACTAAATACAGGAAGGACAGTATAAACGAGGATAAATTATCAGAAATATCCAAATACATCTCCGGCATTCTGAAAAACATAGACTGCCCACCTATCATAGTAGGCGGATTTACCAATCATATACATATCCTATGTATTCTCAACAAAAACATCGCATTATCCAAAATGGTAGAAGAAGTAAAGGCTCAGTCTGAAACCTTGGGGGATTGCGTTAAAATTCTTATTTTTGCATCATGAAAACATCCTCTTCCCAAACGATTGATCCTGTTGCTTCTTTAAGCTTGTTCTTGCCTTCAGGAATCCTTGATTACTTTACCCTAGTCAATCATGTTTCTCAGGATACTTGCTTTATTCTTTATTTAGAGGAGAAAGCCACTATTCCTTCTGAGTACTCAGATCTACATCTTCACTCAAAAGGTTTCCTCCCTGAGATTGAAGTTCAGGACTTCCCTATCCGTGGTAAAGCCGTTTATTTACGTATCAAGCGTCGTCGCTGGGAAGATCCCTCCACTGGGCAGACATATAGTCGTGACTGGAGTTTGGTAGCCACCGGTACTCGCATAACCGCTGAGTTCGGTGCTTTTTTAAAAGAATTACTTAGATAATCACGCCGTTAGCTGCCAAAGTGTAGCAGAGCATTACTGTATGGATGGCAAACAGCTTCAAAGCCAATATAAAGATCACCTGAGTGACTTCCAGAATTGGGATCAGAGAGCACATGCCCAAGAGTATATCCTTTATCCAAAGAATATGGGTTATCGCCTATGTATTGACGAAACGGCTTTGAGCAAGGGAGATCTTTATACCATCTTAATAAATAGAGATAAGCGAGGTAGGAAAGGTTCTATTATAGCTGTAATTCAGGGCACTAAAGCCGATGATATCATTGCGGTACTTACAAAGATGCCACAGGAGCTGCGTAATCAAGTCAAAGAAATTACACTGGATATGGCCGGGAGCATGCAAAAGATTGCGAAAACGTGCTTTCCACGTGCCATGCAGGTGATTGATAGGTTTCATGTACAAAAACTTGTATACGAAGCGGTACAAGAGTTGCGTATTACATATAGATGGCAAGTGATAAAAGAGGAGAATAAAGCCATGAAAGCGGCAAAAGAGAAGGGGGAAGTACATAAAGCAGAAGAACTCGAAAACGGAGATACACTCAGGCAATTATTAGCCAGAAGCAGATATTTATTATTTAAATCACCTGATAAATGGACCAAGAGCCAGAAAATCAGGGCAGAATTACTTTTCAAGCAGTTTGAAGATATTAAGCACGTATATTACTACTCATTGGAGTTGGGAAAGATCTTTTCCACAAACTATGACAAGGATGTAGCAAGAGCAAAGCTGGCACTATGGTATAATAAGATTGAAGAATATGGATACGATACATTCACAACAGTAGCAAACTCTATTGAGAACCATTATGAAAGGATTTTGAACTTCTTTGTGAACAGGAGTACAAATGCAGCAGCGGAAGCATTTAATGCTAAAATCAAAGCATTTAGGGCATCATTTAGAGGAGTAGTGGATATGAGCTTCTTCCTTTTTAGGCTAGCAAAGGTATATGCATGAAGGGAATTGACTAAACTTAATCCCCCAAGAATTACAACTGAGCCGTTTTATTCACAACCTAATTTCAGTTATCAACAAGGATATCAACAAAGTTATTAACAGGTTAATTTGCTTATAACAAGACAATTAAGCATATAGACTCCTTTTCTATCAACAAGGCAGTATTTAGTTATTCACCATACAAAAGCCGGCTGATTCATGAGGGATCAGCCGGCTTTTATGTTCCTTCGAAAAAGGGTATCCTATTGATGTTTATAAAACTTCAGTATCTTTTTCGCATAACGTTTTCCTAATAACAGTTGTGCTTCCGTATTAAAATGAGGGTCTTTCTCATCTTTATACCATCCCAATCCTTTCGATGATACCCAATCGGAATAGGGAATAAATGAAGAAACTTTTTTAATCATCTGATTAAAGGGGACTGTACCTGCTTCTCTTTTCGTCCAGTTCCATTGAGAAATCTGTCCTACAACAACCGGTAGATCCGGCATGTCCAGATCTTCCCGCAAGTCTTTCACCAAAGAAATCAGTTTCTGTTTATACGCTTCCGGATTCGAACAATCGGCTTCTCCCTGATGCCAAAGGATTGCTTTCAAAACACCTCCCTGCTTCATTGCAATCCGAACCCGGGAAAGAGCTTCTTCATAATATCCGTCTTTACTCCCTTTTAGCCAGGAGTTGATGGATGAGCCTCCACGCGCATTTACTACCAGCCCGACAGGACGTTTCGTTTGTCGGGCCATCTCTTTAGCAAAGCCGTAAGCCGGTCCCAAACGCTGCATTGACAAATCTTTCCGAACTGTAGAATAACGATTGAGAGGATTTACTGCCGGTTCAAAATTCCCCTTATCATTCAATAGATATACATTTTGCAGCGTATCCATGACTTCCGGAGTCAATGTTGCACGCCCCGCCATGTTGGATTGACCGATGCATACATACAAATCAAAAGTGGATGGAACACTTTCCTTTACATTTCCTGCAAAAGCAAACAGGGATTGCAGGAGGAAAAAAGACAGTAAATAAATAGACCTAAGCATACGAACTGTGTTTATGATTAATAGTTTCTATAAATACGAATAGCATTCAGAATAGGTTCTCCTTCTTTTTTATGAAAGTCGACACTTACTCCTTTTCCATCCTTTACTGTTATTACAAACTTTTTGATAACAGCACGGGCATATCCGTAATCACGGGCTACGTTGAAATCATCTGAAACGGTTGTTCCATTGATTGAAATACCAAAGCTGCGATTTCCGGCAAATGTTTGTTCCGAGTCAGCTCCCAGATTATAAACCAATGCTTCTCTTTCTTTGTCCGACTCCAACTCTGCCCAGTGCAAATATACGGAATATTCTCCATTTGGTACATCAGCCTTAAAAGATTTTATTCCAACGCGTTGGGTCTGGAAGATTGGATTCATGTCCGTTCCGTGAATATCGATATCCGAACCAAGCATGGTACCGAATCCTGTTTGACGACGATAAGATGTTCCGCCGATAAATCCCCAACTACCGGGCTTATATTCCTGTTCGGGAATCCATGCTACGTTTGCCGCACGGTCTTCAAAATATCTCGGAGAACCTAACATTACATTTAATTCCGTAAATGGCACAGCTTCGTCTTTCAACTGCGAGCCTACCAACTGGAACTGAATCCGAAGCATATCACGCAACTTATTATCCCCAGTCACGGCAACAGCTTCCAGCAGATTCTCTCCACTCACAAACGGTACATCAAACAAAGCATAATTATCTTCTATCTTTTTCTTTCCCAGACTCTTGTTATTCACAAACAGCTCGACTTCTTCCGCATTAGAGAATACAGGGACGGATTGGATACATTCTTTCTGTGCCGTATTCACCACTCCCCCACGGCTTTTCCACTCCCGATTACCAATGACAAGTATCGGACGACGTGACAAGGCTGTCTTATAGAACCAATAAACATCTTTCTTCTCCCTGTTTAATCCGACAACGCCTTTATTGTTTACATGAGGAACAGCATCTACACGGGATTCGGAATAAAAATCATTCAGATTCCACAGACTGGAACCGGCTATAAACGGACGTTTCATCATTTCATTGAGGTAATGTTTATGATATACCAGTCCATATTCCTGCGAGAAGTCAAAACGTTCCGGCTGGTACGAATGAACTCTCGGATCCACTCCCGGTCCATATTCCGTTACCATCAGCACTTTTCCTTTGTATACTTTATGGGCACGATCAAGCAAACGCTGGAACTCATTGATATCCGGTTCATACCAACCTTGATACAAGTTCCATCCCTGAATCATCGGGATTTCGGTGAGATGAGCGTCTTCGTAGTATTGAGGCATATTGTGATAAGCCATCATCGTATATCTTGAAGGATCTTCCTCACGGATAGTCGCCTCCAAGGCACGGGCTACTTTTTCCGTGAAACGGTAGTAATCTTCCAACTGTTTACCTTCGGTATAGGGACGACGCAGGAAAATCTCATTCATATACCCCCAAATCATTACGGAAGGACGGTTGAAATCCTGACGTACCATCTCTTTCGCCATCTCAACAGAATTATGCAGGAACTCTTCGGTTTCTGTCACAGCATTAACAACGGGAATTTCAACCGAAGTCACAATGCCCAATTTATCACACATTTCCATGATAACAGGATCTTGGGGATAGTGTGATACACGCAGGTAATTTCCTCCCATCTCCTTCAATAGCAATACATCCTGTACGTGCAATTCGTCACGCAAAGCATTTCCTTTCTGAAAATAATCCTGATGGCGGGCAGTTCCGATCAGTTTGCGTCCTTTGCCATTCAGGAAAAAACCTTTTTCCGAATCAAACTTGAACCAGCGCAAACCTAACGGATTCACCACTTCATCCAGCAAAGTACCCTTTCTTTTATCAAGAATACGGGTATATACCATATAGCGATAAGGATCGTCTATATCCCACAGACGAGGGGAATCTATTTTTATCTTTTTGGAGATGTCTGCCTTCGTCTCACCGGCTGCCAGTTTTACTTCTGCCTGCGTCTTTTTCACTTCCTTGCCATCCGCATCACAGATTATATTCTCCACCCTGATTTCCGTAGCCTGGGGCATATCGTTCGTCAGTAGCGTAGTGATTTCTACCGAAGCAGCGGAGTTATTCACTTCGGGGGTACGGATATAAACTCCCGACGAAGCATAATCATTCGTTGCAATGTGCACCGGATTCATAAACTGCAAATAGACGTCCCGGTAGATACCGCCAAAGAAAGTAAAATCGGCAGATAAGGGGGGAATATTCGGATTATAGACATTGTTTACATAAATGGCAAACAGGTTTTCCTGTCCATAACGCAAATGGGAAGTGATGTCAAAACAGAAGCGGGTATACCCTCCTTTGTGCTCCCCAACGAACTGCCCGTTCAGGTAGAATCGTACTTCCTGATTGGCTCCTTCAAAGTAGATCACTGCCCGACGTCCCTCCTGGCTTTTGTCTATAAACAACTGTTTTCGATACCAGACCGGCCCCCGATAGAATCCCGGAGTTTCATCGTCTGCATCTTTATCATTCCATGTATGAGGTATATTGACCGTCTCCCATGAAGAATCGTCACAACCAGTCAGTTGTGCTTCAAACGGAGATCCTTTTGTAAATTTCCACCCGTCGTTGATGGTGTATACCACGCGTTGCTGTGCCTGCGCCCATCCCACAATAAACAATAGAATAAAGATATAGAATAGCTTCTTCATAATCTATGTATGCATCTAATTAAAACTTTATTTTTATCTCTCTGCCTGTGTAGACACACTCTTTACTCTCAAGAGCAGCACCGTCAGGCAGATATAACTTCACACGCATTTTTACTTGTTCCGGCATACCGGGATAACTTCCTTCACGCAGACCGATCGTCAATGTCCGTTCCGAATCTTTCCATTGCATCGGTACTTTGGAACATACACCATTTTCATAGCGGTAGGAGTCGCCTTCGTCCTCATACCATAAGAAAGCAGCGTTCGCCCCTCCGTAAATACGCAGTTCCAATTCACGGTCGGGGTATTCCATCGCATATTGCTTCACTTCTGCCAAAGGCAAGATAGAACCTGCCTTCACATAGAGCGGAAGTATATCGAGGATACTTGTCTGCATTTGTTCTCTTCCTCCTTCAAAGGCCTTTCCGGTCCAAAAATCGTACCAATATCCGCCGTTGTGTTCCGGCAGATAGACACTGATGTTCTTTTCTTCCGATTGCGGATGAAATACCGGGCGTACCAATAAAGAGGTACCGAACATATAGGCGTTATCAATATCAAAAGTCCGGGTATCTGTGGTGAAATCCATTGCCAAGCCTCTCAACAGGGTATAGTTGTTGGCTGTGACTTGGTGAGACATCGAGTAAATGTAAGGCAACAGACGGTAACGCAGATGGATATATTTCACCTGATTATCATAGAATGGTGTCCCCTTTTCACCGAATTGCCAAACTTCACGCGGCACATTCGTGCCGTGAGCACGGAAGACAGGAGTAAATGCACTGAACTGGAACCAACGGGAGTACAACTCTTTATAATCATTGCTTTTCAACCCATCAGGATATTTTGCATCACGTTCTGTGACAAAGAATCCTCCTGTATCGGAAGTCCAATACGGAATACCGGACATAGATAAGTTCAAACCGGCAACCAGTTGTTTATGCATATTTTCCCATGAAGCCGAGACATCACCCGACCATACCGCCGTACCATAATGCTGTTGTGAAGCAAAGGCGGAACGGGTTAAGATAAATATGCGCTTCTGATCGCTTTCGGTTCGAAGACGTTGATAGAAGTCCTTCAGCATTTCCAAAGAATAGGTATTCAGATAACGGTGGAAACTGCCCAGATAAGTATTTCCGGCTGCTTTCGTCCTCTCTTCCTGCTTCAACTGTGTGAATCCGTCACGGAAAGAAGGCTCTGTCGCATCCATCCACCAGGCATCCACACCCATATCATAGAGTCCTTTCTTGAGGTATTGCCAGAAGATATCCCGTGCAACAGGATTATAGGCATCAAAAACCTTATAGCCTGCCCATGTAGGTTCGCTAAACAATGCACCGATAGAATCCAATGACTGATAGACAGCTGTTTCCGGTCCGAATCCGGGCCATACGGAAAGCATAAAGTGAACATGATCCTGCTGATGCAGTTCTTCAATGACTTGCCGGGGATGATTGAAGTTCTCCGGATGAAAAGCCAGACTGTTCCAATGGGGTTTATCTCCCCAATACTCCCAATCCTGCACAATGTTATCCAACGGAATCCCCCGTTTACGATACTCTTTTACAACTGCTTTCAATTCATCGAACGATTTATAGCGTTCTTTAGACTGCCAGAAACCATATACCCACTTCCCGAACATCGGCACGTCTCCCGTCAATTCCCGATAACCGGCAACGACTTCGTCCATATTCTTGCCATATACAAAATAATAGTCGGAAGCATCGCCTACCTCGGAAATAAATGAGTATCCTTCTTTCGTATCTTCAAACTTTGTTGAAGAATAATTATCCCACAAGATACCATATCCGTTAGTCGAGATAAGGAACGGATTGACAATATCCATATTAGCCTGTAACAGAAGTACGGATTTTCCACGATAGTTCATGATTCCGTTCTGATACTGCCCCAGACCGTAAATAGCCTCATCGTCAGTAGGAACAAAGCGTTGGGTTACTTCGAGGCATTGCTCACCTCCGGTAACCGAACGTTTGAAGTGCCGTGCCTTTTTAGCTTCTTTCTCTTTCAGTAATAACTTTCCTGTCGATACTTCCTGAAAAGTGAAAGCCGCATCTTCTTTATCAAAAGCAACGGAAAGCTCACGGGTAGAAAAGATCAGTTGCTGCCCTGTATCTTTCCATTTATAATCTTTGAATGCCGGTTTTTGCGAATCGACAACCAATCTTTTTGTTACCAGCGTATCACCTTCGGGAAAAGACAGAATCCGCACGCATCCTTCCGACATAAACTCAACCCTGTATTGGATACTATCGGATACGAAAGCACATCCCCTGCCGTCTTCATGAACCGGCGAGGAACACCCGAAACAGGATAATACGGATAAAACTAATAACCAATTTTTCAAACTCTTCATCAATACATTTATTTGACAGTGTAGATGGTATAGCCCAATGACAAATTACGGACAACGACATTTCCTTTTAAATAGAACGTAGGCATATTGAATCCATTTACGATATTATCTTTATACAGTTCCACTTTTGCACTTTTCCATTCGTCTGTATTGTCGGTACGTATCCGGGATACAATTTTAAAGGGTTCTTTCGGTTCGCGCTGTGTGGATGAACGTATAAAAAGAGATTCATTTCCTTTGTCCAGGTATTCAAAATAGAGATACCCTACATAGTTATTCATTTGTAGTTTGGAAACCAACTCTTTGGGCAAAGAGATAGAGAGCGTTTCTTCGGCATTGTAGCCACCTGATTTTCGCTTTCCCTGAATCTTCATGTCCGACTCACGCAAGCGTATCATCTCAACCGCCAAAGCTGATTTTGCTGTCTTTACATCATTTTCTATTTGTGACAACAAACCTATCGCCACCGGATAACGTCCCTGACTAATCAGCAATGCTGCCTTATCGAGCGAACGTTGACAAGCGGATACGTCCATCTTCGTCTTTTCCAGAAAGCGGGCTTCTTTTCGCAAACGGAAAAGCATTGAAGGTAAGGCTAATCCACGCTCGTCCGCCTGTTCGCCTTTGAATTCTGCCGCATACTTTAAAGTGGTACGCAGCTCACGGTCACCGTTTTCGATAGTAGGTTCTATTTCGTGTCCTTCGGTATAGTCGCTCCACGAAGCGATAAACATCATGTCCAGGCTGTCTTTCTCCGCCATACAGAACTTCCACATACTTTGGTAAGTTTCTCCATTATTGCGAGGGATATAATAGAAGTGTCCGCGTCCCCAGCCTGCACATCCCCGGTTATCCATTCCCGGCATGGCAAATCCTGACTTAATGGTATAAGCAGGATTGTTACTATGCCAAATCGAGTCACGGAAAGGTTTCATAAACTCAATAACATCATCCTGCGTTGCATAATTATCCCATTCAGCATGTGCCTGATCTCTTGTACGAACACGGGCAGGAAGCCATGCGGTCGGTATTTCTCCCACTTCTTTCCAAGCATCCATATCATCACTGCGGGTGACAGGAATGTATTTATCGTTTTCCAGTTTTCCCCAATCCGCCCAACGACGTAAGGCAACGGGCTGCTTCATTCCTTGCGGAAACTTCACCTGTGATAATACTTTCTTGTATTCATCGACTTTTGCTCCGGGACCGAAATGATAAAAAACAGGCATTCCCTTCACCATAGGAGCAGTCGGACCAGTAAAGACACTATCTGCTAAATATTGGTAACATTTAGCCATATATTCGGTCTTAGCCTCACGGGTGTTAACTTCCGGATAAATCTTCGTAATCCAGTCATAATACAACCAACCGTCGCACCAGTTTACACCGATTTCAAAGTCATATTTCGCTGCCACTTTCTGCATTTCACGCAGCAAGATGTCATTTTCGTGAGGCTTGAATCCCCATTCGATAAAGAATCCGTCTATCTTGGCAGCTTTTGCCGACAATATCTGATATTCGATATAATCAGGATCGAGATTGGACTGCATTCCGACTTGGGGATAGGCTACTGCCGCTATCTCATGTCGTCCTTCACTGTCTATCAGGTCGGCATTATAACATAGGGATTTCCTTCCCGTACTTGATTTCTCCGTATTGGCATACATCTCCCAACGCCCCAACTTTCCGTCATGTTGCCGGGTATAACGCACACCGTGGAAGTCAGCATACACTTTCTTTCCGTTCTGCGCCAAGGCCGGTAATGCAATAGATACCAATAAAAAAAGAAGAAGTTTCCTCATTGTTCCAAACTTAATTATTCAACTTATGTATTTTATTACCCTTCGACGATACTTAATCAATCCTCACTCAATACGAAATCGTGCTTTTCCGGATAACTGAAAGTATTGTCTATCATCCAACGACCTTTATAAATCTTAGCTCCGTCCATCTTGAAGAGTTCTTCTCCCTTCTCATTTACAAGTCCTTCAGCCCACCATTCTTCAGTCGGTTTCAGCATCAAGATTCCGTCAGGTCCGTTACAGATACTTTTTATATCGGCTATATTGTAAACTTTCTCACAAGTCGGAGTATCTGTAGAAATATCAAACTTATAAACAGCCGAAGCGGCAGTAAGCCACAATTTATCTTCTTCACCATATACCGGGAACAAATCGTGTCCACCCGATTCCTTGTCGAATGTATAAATACGAGTCTGATTGGTGAGCTGCGGATTATTCCGGTCACCATTATATTTCATGCGGAACAAGGCTGTCACACCTGCCTGAATGGTAGCCGTGGCATAGATACATTCTTTTTTCCTATCCCAGACTACATTATGGGCATTACCCAATTTGATTGTGTTAGCTTTCATTCCCAATACTTTTACCGTATCCACCACAAAGGTATTGATTTCACCGGATTTCGACTCTGCCGTAACTATATTTCCATCCGGTAAAATTTCTGCGGAATGAGGATTCTGTCCGCAGTTTGCATAAAACATCAATTTATGATCTGACAAGCGGATTAAAGCTACCGCTCCACCGGAAGCAGTCATCAGAATATAGCGTTTATTGAATACCGGTTTTACTTCACTCGGATTAATAAACCAATCCTGATGTGCTGAAGGAACACAAGCGGTATAAGGATCCCAACTCCATACATTACGTTGGGTTTCTGCGTCCCTTATCACGATGGCACGTCTCGTTTGCTCTGCCAAGACATATGCCTTTGCGGGAAGTTGGAACGATTCATTTTTTACTACTGGTGCTGAGTCATCATCGGAGCAAGCCCCCAAAGCTATGTTAAAGCCTAAGAAAAGGGCTAATAAACTTATCTTCTTCATTGTCGTAACTATTTCAATTTATATTTTCTTTTTTTTATCAAAATCTCAATGAACTATACCATTCATTGCCGGGTATCATAATAATCAATTAATGGGTAAACAGCCAAATTCAGCTGTCGAACATACGAAAGGAAAGACTCATAGGGTTCATATTCCAACGAAACGATTCCTTTATTCGAGGCACTACCATCCGATGTACACCCGTCGTTATATTCAAAATGTATCCATCCGATACAATTCCGCGTTTCAAGTAAACGGAGACAGAAGTTTTGATGAAATTCTCCTCTGTTTTTTTGTGTATGTACGAGCCAACCACCGCCTTCGGTATTTGCATATTTAACTCCTTTATAACTGGCATCCTCTGCTTTCGTATAAAACTCTGATACCAGAAATGGCTTCACAGCACACCAAGCTTTCAGATTGGCAAGAAAGTCGGTTTCCGGTTGCCAACGTCCGTAGTAATTAACAGAAACAACATCACAATAACGGGCACACGCTTCTACCACCTTCTGATTATATTTACTCCAATCGTGCAGACGCGTACCTAAGATCAGATGCTCCGTATCATAGCGGCGGACAGTTGTTGTCGTTAATTGATAATAATAATCAGATACAACTCCACGAAAATCCTCCTGATCTGCTTTTGTTATTGCTGCTGGAGAAACAATCCCTCTTTCTTGCATAAACTTTTCTGCATAAGTCCGGGCTGCTTTATAGCGGTCGGGCAGGGACAAAAAATGCTTCAAATCAATTCCCCTTAAAGGATCGCCATTCTGATAACTTGCAAACGGTAATTCATTATCGAGATAATATCCGATAAAATGCTTATCACCTGCAAACAAAGCTGATTTTTCCCGTACAAGATTATCAATATATGCAGCAAATGTAGGTTCGAAAAGAAGAATCAGGCGATTATATTTATCATCATCAAAAGCATATCCTAAATTTTTAGTCATATCCCACATAAAAGTGCGAAGCAAATACAGTGTTTCTGCATAGGCAATCTTCTGTGTCTTCGGAGTCAGCAGATTGGCACGTATTGCTACAGGAAATGTTTCAATACGGTTTGAGCCATACGAAATATAGTTTATATGATTATCTGCCAACAATTTACCAGTTTCCTCACTCCATCGGGCCTCACTTCCATACTTTGTACTGAAAGCCTTTTGATGAGCTGTAGATTCCCCCGGACGAACATGCTGAACCCCGTGTAAAATAACAGCTCCATTATCAGGATCGAGCAGGTAAGCTCGTCCTCCACAATGGGCAACCCGAAAAAACCCCTTTTTTCCTGTTACAGAAGAGGGTTGTAATCCGTTCCGTCCTCCCCATGCAGTCCGGGTATAATCTCCCGAAGGAGCATACCGGTTCATATTATCAATGATACGGGTTTCACGGGAGTCTGCGGTAGTCCACAACTGAAAAGTTCCATTCTGCCACTTTCTATACTCTACATTCAGATAAGTATATTCATCTGTGGGAGTAGTGGGAGTTTCCGGTTCTGAAGGTTCTCCCGCATCGGCAGAACAACTTGTTGCGAACAACAATATCAGACCGGATAAATAAAAAAAACGGAAATACCGGTATATATGTCTTTCCATATTACTTTCAGTTAATACATCTATTTATTCAAGAAGCAAGTGGGATTTTACAAACAGATGCTTCAAAGCATGGAAGAAATCTGTTGATGGATAGCTATCGTGTACGAGAAAACTATCTCGTACACAACAACTAACTTCTTATCCCTCTACAATCCACCAGTTCTCTTTCTATCCATACATTTAGCCAATAGGAAAGTGGTTACTTCTTCTTGGGAAATTTGATTTCAACAGTCATTACGCGAGCGGTCGCATTATTAGAAACCAGTTCTTTAGGTTCTGTTATATTAATAACTTTCATAACTCCGATTCTTCCTCCACCTGCAGCAGAAGATCCTCCTGTACGGAAAGCTATAACATTTCCGACTGCAATAGGATCCAGTAGACTTTGAGCAATACTACTTGAAAGTATTTCCGAAGAAATAGAAGCTACAGTTGCATTCTCATAGTCGAAGTTGGATAATATCGCGAAACGTGTTAAGTTTTTCACTTTAATAGCCGATAGTTTACCAGTAGATCCGGAAAACTCACCATCCTTTCCTGTATTATCCATAGAGTATAAGCGAGGACTACCAGAAGCTCCAAAACAATAGAACTTAAAGTCTACATTCTTCGCATTAACTTCATTAGCGATTGCGTAATCAACAGAATATGTTTTCAAATCATTCAAAGATACCATTCCAAATGCATCCGGATATTTCACATGTGCATTATTAGCAAGAGGCTGGCTGCCGACATTCAATGTGGCAACATCCATATTTACATACGCTTTCATGTAACCAATCGCTTCTTTGCCCTCTCTTCCGTCAGAAACAACTACCTTAAGTTTTGAAGTAGCTTCCGTAAAATCTATTTCCGGAGCATAATTTAAAGTATGTTCCCCATTCTTCGTTTCACGCAAGGCTTCAACTTCCGATCCATTTTCAATACGATAAATCACCACTTCGTGTACTCCACGTACTGACTCAATCTGCACAGGTACTCCTTTCTTAGCATCAGTACCTGCAAGAATGGTGGACTCTGTTAAAGTTAATGAAGGTCCGGGGATAGTCTTATAAGTTACAGGCAATGTTGAAATCGTAATGTAGCCGTAGGTATCTTCCGCTTTTACTTTAAAACCTCTGTCACCTTCTTTATAATCTATCATTTCATCAAACGTATATTCTTTCTCCCCACTCAAATTGATTATTCCTTTCGACTCCTGTCCGCTAGCTGAAACCAAATACATTTCAACAGTTTTCAGACCAGCCTCCGAAGTTATTTTAAATGTAGTACGGGGAATAGTAGGATTCTCATCCATTTCATCATAGATGATCTCTTCCGGATCAAAAGTGATAACCGGACGTTCTACCACATCAGTCACAGATATGGGCAGTGTTCCTGTGATAGCATGATTCAGTTTATCAGTCGCTTCAATAATAAATGCTTGATAATTTGCATTGTATTCTAAGTTCTCAGACAAACTGTAGGAGTTCGGATTGAAAAAATCCGTAACAGTTTTATACTCAACAGTCCCCTCTACAGTCTGGATTTTCATCGTTACACTCTGTAATCCCGCCTGTGACTTGATTACAGCTACTACAGGCAGATTGTCGACTTTATTCAGATCGACATCCAATTGTTCCATCGGGAATTTGATAACAGGAGCAGATGCATTTGGATCTATGTTTTCATTGTCGTCGCCGCAAGCCACTAAGTTCAAACAAAGCCCGATTAATAAGATGGTATATAATTTACGAATCATAATAAACTCATTTTAATGTAATACTGATTATTTCTGATAATAACAATATTTCTCGAAGATGTGAATAACACCATTCGTCGGTAAAATATTACTAGTCTTGGCATTGCGTTGAGGCGATTTACCATTGCTACCCGTTTCATTCACTAAGATCTTTCCTACGGCAGCCTGCCATGGGTTCTTCCAAACAGACATCGTCATCAACCCCTTTTCTCCGGGAAGCATTGTCAATACAAACATGGCTTCCACCTGCAGTTGACCGTAAGAACTATATTCCCCATCTACAATATGGTATAAAAGCATATTTTTCACCGTTTCTTTATCACAGTCTGTAATAGAGGCTATCCCCGGGAAAACATTTTCACGGTATGATTGCATGGCCGTATTATTCAGAGCCAGATAAGTGTATTTATTTTCAGTCTGCGTATAATAGTCTTTCAAGCCTGTATACTCTATAGCAGTAGTAAATTCAGAGAAGATATCCTGATGGTCCTGAAAATACTCCCAAGCAGTTACATTTACATGAGGATCGTCGACCGATGCTTCATAATCATAATTCTTTTGCAATTCCAAGTCACACCCAGCTAGCGCAATAACGCTCAAGCAAAAGAAAATCGTTCTATATATTGTCTTTTTCATCGTTTCAATCTTTTTAATTGTTACCATAATATGGATTCTGAGTTATCTTCGGATTCTCCAATATGTGAGAATAATGAATCGGGAACAGTTCATTTCCATCCTGGCTCATGCCGTTAATAGGCTCCATCACTTCTTTCCATTTCCCTGTACGTAGCAGGTCGAACCAACGACGGCCCTCACCTACTAACTCTACCTGGCGTTCACGCAGTATATAATTAACGACTTCATCTTCCGATGCAAAGCTAAGTGCAGTAGGAGTAACCAGCCCGGCACGATCACGCACTTTTTTCACTAAATCCAAAGCTTCTTCCCATTTTCCGAGACGGGCACGAGCTTCAGCCTGCAATAACAACATATCCGTGTAGCGATAAATAGGATAAGCAACCTCACAAGTCTTATTTAATGAGTTACTAATATCACCGGCCATATATTTACGTAATTCATTTCCATTCTGATAATCCTTCACCGTATAGGCTTTGCGCAAATCACCCTGCATATCCGGCTCATTGAAGACACTCATCAATTTATCCGACAGAACGGCAGCACGGTTACCGGAACCGGAGAACCATTGATACATATAACTATATCCATTGGTTCCCACTTCATCCATATTAAAATGAATCAGGAAGATAAACTCTTTTGTTGAGTACTCATCATTTTCAGGAGTATCATCAGACGGTTTGTTATTCAGTTCTTCTGTGAACATTGTATGCCAAGTCTGAATAGAAGGTTCAAAGTCCACCAAACGACCTTTGGACGATTTAATGTCAGCCATTTTATCAATGGTTTGATCGGCCAGATTATATTGTTCAGCCCACATATAAGCATCAGCCATGATAGCCCAAACACCACAGATAGAAATGCGTTTGCGTTCGTAGTTCTTGTTGCGGTTTATCAGTCCTTCCGCTTTCTTCAGGTCCGGAAGAATGACATTATCAAGAATGTAGTTTTTATCCGTACGCTCTTTGTAGATGGCTTCCGAATACTTTTCAGTAGGTTCTGTAAACAAAGGTACGTCTCCCCAAACACGGATAGCATAGAAGTAGGCCAAAGCACGCAATGCATACGCTTGTCCGAGATAGTCATTTCGGTCTGCCACATCAGGCATACTGATATTAGGAACATATTTAATAGCCAGATTTGCCTGGTTAATCATCTGATACAGAGTCGTCCACTTTGCACATTTCTCATCCGTAGACATCAGGTTGTTGATAACACGTGCCTGATCGGCCATTACCGGTGCTCCGGGAGCTACATTATCAGAACGGAACTCACCCCAATAGAAATAGTTCTCCCGTAAAGTGGAACGTAACAATCCATAGATTTCATTTATACCTGCCTTAGCGTCACGGGCAGTCTGCCACATGTCACCTGCCGGAATTTCACTTACCGGTTCCTCATTCAGAAAGTCTGAACAGCTATTCAACGATAGAGCCAGGCATACAGCTCCAACAAAATATTTTATATTCTTCATACGATATCTTCAATTAAAAGTTTGCAGAAAAACCAATACCATATTCTCTCTTTCTCGGATAACGGTAAGAGTCTTTACCTACCTGCAGAGGATTGTTGGTAGAGAATTCAGGATCGAATCCCGAATAGTTGGTCCATGTCAAGGCGTTGTTTACAAAAGCGTAGATATTTATATTCTTCAACATCAGCTTCTTTATCCAGTTTTCAGGAAGATCGTATGCTACACGTATGTTCTGCAAACGAATAAAGGAAGCATCTTCCAGATAGAACGAGTTACCCATACGGGCATTGTTGTAATCATCATTATACGGACGCGGATAGATTGCCTGGTCACCCGGATGCAACCACATATTATGGATGACTTCCGGTGAAGGAGTAGTTCCGGTGTATTTGAACATATTACGATTATGTTCGGCTGCATTATAAATCTGTCCTCCCAAAGAATAATAGAATCCCAAATACAAGCTTACGCTTTTCCAAGTCACGGTTGTATTCAAACCACCGGTTACATCAGGCATGGCATTACCGATCACCATACGGTCATTATCATCAATCACACCATCACGGGTTCCTTCCGGTTCTTCCCAGTTGTAATCTCCACCACGGAACGGTTTGCCGTTCGGTAACGTTTTCTGGCGGATATCACCTGCATATTCCTTTCCATTCAATAAATACTTGTATTGGAATACACCATTTTCAAATACCGGAGTCAGTTGTTCCCATTTATCAGTGAAAGCATTCGATTCGTCGTATGCAAAGACACCGGCGCTTTTAAATCCGTAGAAGTCACCCACACGGCCACCTTCCTGCATCCACCAGATATCACCTTCCATATATGCCTTACCTTCAGACAGCTTCTCAATACGGTTGACGTTTCTGGAGATATTGAAAGAAGCATTCCACTTCCAGTCCTTCGTGCGGATAATATCACCGGTAACAGCTATTTCAAAGCCTCGGTTACTCATTTCACCGACATTGGTTTTCATATATGCAAAACCGGATTCTTTAGGCAATTGGTAGTTTGCCAGCAAACCGTCTGTATATTTATCGTAATAATCGGCAGTGATTGTCAAACGGCTATTCCAGAAATTCAAGTCCAGACCAAGGTTGAATTGTTTAGTTTCCTCCCATTTCAGATTGTCTTTACCGATACGAGTCGGAATAACGCCACCCACTCCGTCATAAATAGAATTCGGAGAATAAGAGTAGATATAGTCGTAGTTGCCGATTGCTTCGTTACCCGTGATACCGAAACTTGCACGGATCTTACCATCTTCGAGAAACTTTTTCGAAAATTTCATGAATTTCTCATCCGAGAAGCGCCATCCCACAGATACGGAAGGGAAATTACCCCATTTGTTCTCTTTGGCAAAACGAGAAGAACCGTCACGACGCATAATGGCATTGAGCAAATATCTTCCTTTATAATCATAAGTCACACGGGCAAAAATGGAAGCCATAGAGTGATTGCTTAATGTGGAGCCTGTAGATGACAAATCCAGGTTTGCGGCAAAAGCATTCATTGTATAGATAAAATCTGTAGACGAGTTTATCCCCACAAATGTTTCGTTTTCATAACGCCACTGCTGTGCACTAACACCTACCATGGCCGTAAAATTATGATCTTTTATTTTGCGTGCATAAGTAAGGATGTCTTCATTCATCCAGTTCCAGTTCAGGTAATTATAAGAATAACCTTTATTCTGTTTCTGCCATTCGTCGGTGATAAGACTCGGTTCGAGTTTTTTACGCTTATCCAGATAGAAGTTGGCATTAATATTGGCTCTAAACTTCAAATACTTGTTGAATTTGATTTCAAAGAACTGGAAGAAGTTAGCCTTATAAGAATCAGTAAAGTCGGTGGTATAATTGACCTGCGCAATAGGGTTCTTCTGACCGTTAAACACTCCGACCAAAGAGCCATCCGGATAATAAGTATTGAAATAAGGACGACGAGTCAACACTGCGCTCAATAAAGTACCTTCATTCAGACCTTTCTTTTTAGAATAAGTCAAAGAAATACGGCTACCCATATTCATCCAGTCTGTCGGTGAATAATCGGAGTTGATACGAGTATTTAATCTCTGGAAACCTGTATTGGAAATAATACCTTTCTCATTATAATAACCGGTATTGATGAAATATTTCAGTTTCTTTGTACCACCACCTACACTGATATCCACCTGATCTTTTTGTGCAGTGCTTGTAATCATGTCCAGATAATCGTTATCCACATTAAAGAAAGAGTTCAACGGATCATTCAGTATATCACTACTTTCATCCGGATTACCTCCGCCGTATGTTTCAAAATACTCTTTACGATATTGGTCGTACAACAAACGTTCTTTACGGTTTGCCTGTGGTACCTTGTGAGACAATGTACCCCACGAGTGATTATACTTGATATCAATACGGGCTTTACCTTCCTGCCCACTTTTGGTAGTGATAATAATCACACCGTTCGCCGAACGCGAACCGTAGATAGCTGCAGAAGCGGCATCCTTCAAAATCTCCATAGAAGTAATATCATTGGTATTGATACCATCGATACTTTCCAAAGGCACACCATCTACAATATAAAGAGGAGTCACACCTTCGGCAGAGAAAGTGGAAGTACCACGAATTTTGATAGAAGAAGATTCACCGGGCTGTCCGGAACCGGACACCACCTGTACACCGGCAGTAGTACCTTGCAGTGCTTCAAAAACATTAGTAGCCATTTTCTGCTCAATAGCCTCACTTGAGATGGAAGTAATAGCTCCCGTCACATCACGCTTTTTCATCGTACCGTAACCCACTACCACTACTTCGTCCAATAGCTTAGAGTTCTCTTCAAGCGTAATATTCATTGTTTTATCTTTCACTACCACATCTTTAGGGGTATATCCCATGAATGATACAGTCAAAGTAACTCCCTTCTTTGAAACATTCAATGAGAAATTACCATCTAAATCCGTAATTGTCCCATTAGATGTTCCTTTCTCCATCACGTTAGCGCCAGGCAAAGGAAATCCTGTTTTATCCACAATAACTCCCTTCACTGCAAACCCGCCTTGAGCATAAGCCGGATTGACAAGGAAAAAGAGACTCAAGGAAATCAAAAGGAACGACTGAAGCAACCGCACTTTTGTCCTACTCTGCAAATTTTTCATAACTAGAATAAAATTAAATTGGTTAATTATCAAGGTTTTACTCACTACTTAATTAATTAGGAGAAATACATTGGTTCTCTCCTGTAAGATGTTATCTTTTATTTATTACACGGATGATTGTCTTTCATAATACTATACAATAATTATTATATTAGAATAAAGATTACACAGTACCCGGTCTACCAAATGAAAGTGTGTGCGGACACACCTAACCAAAGAAAACTCAAGTACAAGCTGGCATGATCCAACGCCACAAAAGTATCGCATTTGAGCATATTGCACCCTATCGAATTGTTCGTTTTATCTAGTCTAAAAATTCAGATGACTTATTTTAATCACTTCACAGAAGGTTCGGAGGAGGTATTATGAGCTTTTCGGTATTGCGTAGGAGCAATATCAAAAAGTTCTTTAAAGCATTTATTGAAGTATTGAGGATTTCCAAATCCTAACCGGTAAGCAATATCCGATATATTCATTTCCGGAGAATTCTGCAGAAAATATGCCGCTTTTTTCAGACGCAGATTCATGATAAAATTATTTGGCGTACTTCCCGTGATACCTTTTATCTTCTGGAATAAGACAGTACGTCCCACCCCCATCTCACGTGAGAAGACATCTACACTGAATTCGGGATTTTCCATATTATCTTCCACCACTTGAGTAGCTTGTTCGATAAACTTCTGGTCGAGTTCGTTCGTTGCAATCTTCTCCGCCTTGCTATCCAATTGATGGGCATATTTATTCTGTAAAAGTCTGCGGGTATTAATGAGATTATTGCATTGCATCACCAGCCGCCGCATATTAAATGGCTTCACCACATAAATATCCGCTCCAATTCTCAATCCTTCCAACTCACGTTCGGGAGCACTAAGGGCAGTCAGAAGAACGACAGGTATATGGCAGGTTTCTATATTGTTCTTGATCTTGGCACATAACTCTGTTCCGGGCATTCCGGGCATCATGATATCCGAAATAACCAGGTCGGGTTGCATTACCTTTACTTTCTCGTACCCTTCCTTGCCATCACTTGCTGTTTCAACCGTGTATAATGGAGAAAAGATATCTACAAGGATATTTCTGATTTCTTCATTATCATCAATAACCAACAGCTTGCAGTCAGTAGTCCCACTCTCACTTTGAGCCGTCTGTACCTCCTTAACCAATAGTTCTTTATCTTCCGAATAATAAATATATTCCTTATCCTGCTCCGGTTCAATCCGGGAAACAGAAGAATCAAAGTGAGCATCTCCTTTCTTCAGAGTGACCTTAAAACATGAACCTTTCCCCAACTGACTTTCTACAGTTATATCTCCCTGATGAGCTTTCACAATCCCCTGACTTAGAGCCAGCCCGATACCCGTTCCTCCATACTGTCCGATATTCTCGGCCTGATAGAACCGCTCGAATATCTTCACGTAATCTTCCTCGGATATTCCTGCCCCATTGTCTGAAACAGAAAACATACATTCATCCGCTCCATCAGCCAATTCCATACTGATACTTCCACCGTCTGAAGTATATTTAAAAGCATTCGACAGCAGGTTATTAACCACTTTCTGCAATTGCATACGATCTCCCCACACGAGGCATTGCTCACAGTCAGCATGCAAAACAAACGAAATATTCCTGTTAGCTGCCAATTCTTTGAACAATACATAATGCTCTTTGAGTAAAGAATATAAATCAAATTGAGAAACTTTCAGTTTCAAAAGTCCCTGCTCCTGTTTCCGAAAATCAAGCAACTCCGTTATCAATGATTTCAGGTTACCGGCATTTTTATGTATATTCAGTAATTTCGAATAAGCATACGTAGACAACTTACCAGAATTCAACAACAGATCAACCTGCCCCAGGATAAGAGTGATCGGAGTTCTGATTTCATGCGAGATATTCGTGAAGAAACGAAGTTTGGATTGATTCATCTCTTCAATGTATTGTTTCTCACGAAGTTCAAAATCCAACGAGGTTTTCAAGAACAGCCGAATTCTATATTCTCTCACCACAAAGAATAGAATCGTCAGAATCACACACACATAAATTGTATAGGCCCACCAGGTGGCATAAAAAGGTGGTGTGATCGTTATATGAAGAGATCTAATTACTTCCGGAAAGTTCTTCAATCTGATCTCAAAAACATAATCGCCCGGAGATATATTTGTATAAGTAATATCATTCCCCAAACGATTCTCACTCCATTCGTCATTAGAACCTATCAACCGGTATTCTACCTCACCACCGCCAATATGCAGAAAGTTATCTGTCGAGAAACCGATAGAAAACACATTCTGCAAATAATTCAATTTAATCCGGTCGGTATAGGCAAAGGACTTATTTAGGATGCCGGTT
>OIWP01001609.1_pt1 | contig 26806 bp, 19 predicted proteins | sample 1587661 | NCBI WGS metagenome assembly OIWP01 (sample SAMEA3888899, study PRJEB22519) | human gut metagenome | biome: human gut; feature: human-associated habitat; material: faeces | place: Denmark | collected 2010 | reverse complement strand
CCATAAGCTTCTTTTCACCTGTAGCAGGGTCACGAGTAAATGCAACACCTGTACCACAGTCATCTCCCATGTTACCAAATGCCATACTCTGTACGTTAACAGCAGTACCCCAGCTATAAGGGATATCGTTGTCACGACGGTAAACATTAGCACGTGGGTTATCCCATGAACGGAATACGGCTTTGATAGCTCCCATTAACTGTTTCTTAGGATCATCTGGGAAATCTTCGCCGATTTTCTCTTTATATTCAGCTTTAAACTGAGATGCAAGCTCTTTTAAATCTTCTGCTGTAAGATCAACGTCCTGACTTACACCTTTTTTAGCTTTCATCTCATCGATTAATTCTTCAAAATACTTTTTACCAACTTCCATAACTACATCAGAATACATCTGAATAAATCTTCTGTAGCAATCCCAAGCCCAACGTGGGTTTCCGGATTTAGCGGCAATAGTTTCAACTACTGTCTCATTAAGACCTAAGTTAAGGATAGTATCCATCATACCTGGCATGGAAGCACGGGCACCTGAACGAACTGATACAAGAAGCGGATTCTCTTTATCTCCAAATTTCTTTCCTGTAATCTCTTCCATCTTTACGATATACTCATTAATCTGTCCCTGAATCTCATCGTTAATCTCACGACCATCTTCATAATACTGAGTACAAGCTTCTGTTGTAATTGTGAATCCCTGTGGTACAGGTAATCCAATATTTGTCATCTCAGCCAGATTGGCTCCTTTACCACCAAGAAGATTTCTCATTGTGGCATCGCCTTCTGTAAACAGATATACCCATTTTGCCATTGTTGTGTTCCTCCTTCAATTAACTATCAACATTACTTTATGCGCTTTCCTCACGCGCAATATGAGTATAGCACAAATAAATAAAAAATGCTATATTTTTCCGTCATTTTTTTGCAAAAATTTATCATGGACTGTATTTTTTTGCAACATTCACGATAATTTTAATTTTTTTATACAAAAGAGACTATTTGATGGGGTGTTTGCCGTTTAATTCGTTGGGTGGACAGACAGATAGACGAAATTAGATTTTCTCTTATTTTTTGCCTCACTTCCTGTAGAAGATTTCAGAATGAGCAGCTTTATCTCTTCAACAGATTTCTTAAAAAGCTGTTCTATCTCCTGTTCCGTAATCTGTAAATCCTTAAAAAAAGCTACTTTTACCTGCTAATCAGTAAGTCTGTTTTCATCCTGAAGTCTCATCAACAATGGGCTGTCTCCATTAAAATCTTCTGCATCCGGGAGTCCTCCATGATGATAGCAAATAACATTTGCGAGTAGTTCACCCACTATCCTTCCATTCGGTCCGTACTTTCCTGATAAATCATAAATATATTTTGCTCCGTAAACACCATGATCAATACCAGATTATCTTTTACTTTCTATCCCCTCTTTTGCCTCCGGCAAATTCCTATTCATCCAATATCACATAGCAGGCTCTTCCCTTTTCTTTTGCCTTATACAATGCATCATCTGTTCTCGTAAGAAGTTCTTTCTGACTTTTGGGAAATCCGAAATGATAAACACCAATGCTACAGCTAACGGTTCTTTCTGGTAAAATGGCTGAAATATCTAAGAGGAACTTTTTTAGTTGTTCCTCTAATTGTTCTTTCGTCATTTTCTCATTGATGATTACTGCAAATTCGTCTCCTCCTACCCGGCCAACGGCTCCATAGCTGCTGAATATATTTTTTAAGCTTTCTGCAATCTGCTTTAATGTTTCATCGCCGACCGTATGGCCCAATGTATCGTTAATCTGCTTAAACCAATCAATATCTATAAATAAAAACCAGCCTTTTCTTTTCGATTTGTTATCTATATCATCTCTATCATTCTGACATTTCGTACAATAATTTAAAAATAGTCTTCTTCCCATAACATTTGTAAGGGCATCCATCTCGCCCATATATTCTCTATGTTTCATGTAATTATAGATCATCAAAATGATAACTATCAGAATAAAGTTCAGTGAAATCATAGCTGCCAGAAATTGTACCTGCAAATGAAGAATGTCCTGTGCTATTTTCTTCGTTACCTTGATACCATATACACCAAACATATATTCTGTCCGGCTTGCAAAATATATTGTGGAAAAAGCTGCTATGCAGAATACAAACATTATAATAATGAACAAACTTATTTTCATTTTAACTGACCAGTGCTGTCTTAATTCCGAATCATTGATCACATTTTTATAATGTGTTACAAAAGAGCTATGATAAATAATATCTGATAGTATTACCGCCAAAATACAGATTGCGGCTATAACATAATCATTTACTCCCCATCTAAAAGAAGACTTATAATTAAATCCACTTTCTGGGAAAAGGATTCCCATTGCTCCGTACACAAGCAAAGCATGTAACGGAGTTGCTATTAATGCTGCAAGGCTTTTGCCGGCCCATTTATAACGGCTTTTATTTACAATTTTAAATATACATCCCATTAAAAATCCAAATAATACTCTTGTTCCTACACTTAACAAGATACTTCCTATCGGAAAATCTGTCTGAAATGGAGAAAATATTCTGTCACCTAGCATAACATACAATGCGGATGCTTTATACATACTTCCCAGTCCAAAAAATAATCCTGCAACTGAGGATTCCACTGGCCCGAAAAGGCATGCGATAACTACGATAGGAATATGCGCTGTAGTAATGGAAATAGGAGGTATATGAATATATCCCAAAAAAGTAAATGACATAATCCACTCTACTGCCAGTAAAATTCCCAATATATAATGTTCAAATTGTAACCCTCTCCACTTTAACTTCATTTTCTATCTCCAATTATAATTTTAGAATCTTCCATTTTTTAAGCATTAAAAAAGCCGCCTGTGAAGATAACCCTTACACAGACGGCATAAAATGAGCAGAAATTACTCATTAAAATAATCAATAACTTGATGCAACCGGCTGTCATAATTCTCTTAAAAAATGAACCTTAGACCCATTTGGCTTTGTGTCGCTGCCTTTCGACAGTTTTACCCAAATATAAAATTTATGTTTCAGCGCATATTTAAAACACGCTCTAATATATTTATCACTATTTATCAAATAGGAAATCTCTCTTAGTCTAACATTATTTTACACAATTATTTTTTTACTGTCAATATCTGAAATATACTGATTTTTTATAAGTACTGTTTCGTTAATTGGTCATATTGTTGAAACAAAACTTTCTTTTTTAAAGTGCTTCTCTCTCTTTTATAAATCTTTTTATAAAAGGATAGTGCCATTCCATTTTTTATAAAATCAAGATGTGTTGCCCCTTTATGAAAACAAGATAGCTTTTTAGTATTTGATAACTGATTCAGCGAATATGTTCTCTTTTAATGAAATCTCCTGTGTCAGCAAGGATGAGAACTGGACAAAGAATCGTTTTGTGAGTTTTTCTGCGTAAAATGTGGAGAGTGTAATAAAGGAGCCTGATTTTGCTCTTGCATCCAATAAACAGCCCTCAAAGAAAGCCTATCCCCTATATTTGTGGCCTCGGAGCAAGATTTGGATACGAGCATGTATAAGCGAGTATTCAAACCGCCGCGACTAAAGTCACAAATATAGGGGATAGGCTCTCTTTCGGGCGTCTGTTTCGCTCTACAAATCAGGATTTAAAGTCTTGCGAGTACCGCTCTTGCGGCCTTAATTCCGGAAGCCCCCGCCTGTGCAAGTCCTCTTGTCGTTCCTGCGCCATCACCGATAGCGAAGAATCCAGGAAGTTTTGTCTCAAGTTCGTGGCTTAACTCTAAACGGGAAGAGTAGAATTTGACTTCTGCACCATATAAAAGAGTGTCATAGTTTGCAGTACCAGGAGCTACTTTATCAAGGGCATAGATCATCTCGATAATATCATCAAGCTGACGCTTTGGAAGTGCCAAAGATAAATCTCCAGGAACAGCAGCAGTCAGTGTAGGCTTTACGAAAGACTGGCTTAAACGATGTTCATTTGTACGGACACCCTTTACCAGGTCACCGAAACGCTGTACAAGCACGCCGCCAGCTAACATATTAGAAAGGGAAGCAATGTGCTTACCATAACGATATGGCTCATCAAATGGTTCTGTAAAACGGTTGGAAACAAGAAGGGCAAAGTTTGTATTCTCACTGCGAAGAGAAGCATCAGAGTAAGAATGACCATTTACCGTGTTAATTCCTTCTACATTTTCAGCAACAACGTGTCCGTAAGGATTCATACAGAAAGTACGGACGCTGTCACCATACTGTTTTGTACGGTAGACAAGTTTTGACTCATATACGACATCTGTGATATGTTCAAATACTCGTGCAGGAAGTTCCACACGAACACCGATATCTACCTGATTGTTAATAAGCTTAATTCCAAGATTCTTACACTGGTTTGCAAACCATTCTGCACCGCTTCGTCCAGGAGCAGCGATTAAATACTGACAACGTGCGACATCCCCTTTTTCTGTTACAAGTTCATAACCTTCTGAGCAGGTTTTAATCTCAGAAACAGCAGTATTAAAATGGAAATCCATTTTATCTTTTAAATCTTCATAAATATTTGTAAGAATCATAAGATTCTTTTCTGTACCAAGATGTTTGCACTGTGCCTGTAAAAGATGAAGGTCGAATTCAAGAGCCTTTTTTGCAAGAGCCTGTGCTTCTGGAGTTGTTGTAGAGAAATAGTTAGTAGTAGCACCGTGAGCTACATTTACATCATCTACATAATGAATCAGTTCCATAACTTCATCATGATCCATATAATCAGTAAGCCAGCCGCCAAATTCTGTAGTAAAGTTAAATTTACCGTCAGAAAATGCACCAGCACCACCAAAGCCGCACATAGTATCGCAGACTTTACAGTTGATACACTGCTTTACCTTTTTTGCTACAATAGGGCAGCTTCTTTTATAAATATCCCTTCCCTGTTCAAAAACACCAATCTTTAAGGAAGGATTTTTTAAACTAAGTTCGTAACCGGCATAAATACCAGCTTCACCGCAGCCAATAATAATAACATCATATACCTGATTCATCAAATTACCTCCTAAATTAATGGTTTACATTTATTATAATGTAAAGAAAACCATAAAAATCCACTATGTATTATAAAGAAAAAAGAATAGAATGTCAAATGTTTTAGAAAATTAAGTGAGAGACTTCGTCATACAATTGTTAGGTGCTTTACTGAGTAAAATAATTGGATAAAATAGTAGAAAGAATTCAAAAAATATTCTTAATAAATATTAAGAAGTCAAAGTAACCTTCTACCATGTATAATGAAGATGTGGTACAATATTCTCAGGCAGATTTAAGAATTTTTAAATAAGATTCTTTTTACAGAACATGCAGAATATAAAAATGTTCCGTAATTGTGAACATTCTTTTAATTTATTGTGATGTTTGATGATTTTTCAGAGTAATTGTGCTATCATAACAAAATAAGTTTCAAGTGACTATCTTAAAGCTTTGCCAGAGCGTGTTTGAAAAATGCAAATTGGGGCGTGCAGATTGCAGGAATGATTTTTCAAACATACTCTAGGCTTTTTATAAAAGATATTAAGGAGGTTGTTATGTTTCGGAAGAAGAATGGGCAGGAATTTATGGATGAGACGAATTTAGATTCATCCACAAATGATAAGGAAGAGAAGAAAGGATTTTTCCACAGGAAAAAGAAAAAAGAAATCAATTTGTATGAGGACGATATGGGATATATCGAGGATGACAGTAATTTCGATGAAGACGAATATGATAAAGAATTAGAAGAGTTACAGGAAGAAGAGAAGCCAGAGAAGAAACGGGGATTTTTCCATCGCAAGAAGAAAGAAGAGGAAAAATCTGGTGGTACGGAGAAGCTTGAAGGTACTAAGGAAGAGGAAGAAAGTCTGTTAAGCGATGACGATGCCATTATTTTGCAGGAGCCGGAGAAGAAGAAGTTTTCCAAGAAGAAGCTGGCGCTTATCTGTGGTACGGCAGCAGTCATAGTGATCGCTGTTGTTTTTTTTGTGATTCGCAATATCGGAGGAACAAGTGAGGGCAAGGCTTATGTGGAGTCTGTTCGTGAGATTACAGGACTGGGAACTGCTGGTGGTGCGAATAACCGTTATACAGGAACTGTTGATGCAGAGAAGTCATGGAAGATTACATTACAGTCTGATTTATCTGTAGAGAAACGCTATGTTAATGTAGGGGATCAGGTAAAGAAGGGAGATAAGCTCTTTAAGTACAACACACAGGAGTTAAAGCTTTCTAAAGAAAAGAAAGAACTTGAGCAGGAGACTTTACAGAATGAGATTACACAGTTGACAAAGGATATTAAGTCTTATCAGTCTGATTTGAAGTCTGCAAGTGCCAGTGAGAAGATTCAGCTTCAGACACAGATTTTAACGGCTCAGACAACAATTAAAAAAGATCAGTATACGATTAAGTCCAATAAAGAGTCAATTAAGTTGTTAGAGAAGAACATTAAAGATGCAACAGTAAAAAGTAAGATGAATGGTCTTGTAAAGAAAGTAAATGCATCTTTAGAGACTTCCTCTTCGGATGATAGTTCGGATGACGGCTCGGATTCTGGTGATGGAAGTTCAGATGATTCCTCTTACATGACAATTCTTGCGGTAGGTAATTACCGAATTAAGGGAACTGTCAGTGAGACGAATGTATGGAGTCTTAACGAGGGAGATCCAGTTATTGTTCGTTCAAGAGTGGATAATTCCCAGACCTGGAAAGGAACAATCAGCAGCATTAAGACGGATACGACGGCAGATGATACCAGTGACAGCAGCTCTGATTATTCAGATGGCTATACAGATGATGAAAGCAGTACAGGAGAAACTGCCTCTAAGTATAACTTTTATGTGAAGTTAGATAATGATAAGGATTTGATGATGGGACAGCATGTCCTTATAGAACAGGATAATGGACAGGACGAGCAGAAAGAGGGTATGTGGCTGCCATCTGCTTACATAAAGAAAAATAATAACAAATACTATGTATGGCTCGATTCTCATAATAAGTTAAAGCTTCATGAGATTCAGGTTGGAGAGTACGATGAGAATCTTGATGAGTATGAAGTAAAGAGCGGCCTTAAAACAAGTGATTACATTGCATGTGACGACAGTACATTAAAAGAAGGCATGAAAGTTACAAAGGTAAGTCCGGAAGATAATACATCTGGTTATGGAGATGAGCAGGAGAATGATGATGCAGAGTCATTTGGTTCAGATGCATCTGAAGATACTTCAGATGTGGGAGAGGATTATTCAGATTACAGTGATAGTGCGGATACATATGACAGCTCTGATGATGGAAGTCTGAGTGACGGTGCAGATTTTGGAAGTGATAGCTCAGATTCTGGTAACAGTGGAACAAGTGATAGTGATATTGCGGACTTTGGGGAATAAGGATTCCCGTCAGGAAAGGACATATAGCATATGCTTTTGGAACTAAAACATATTTATAAGAATTATTTACAGGATAAGATTGTCATACCAGTTCTTAAAGATGTAAATATCTCTATTGATGAGGGCGAATATGTGGCAATTATGGGACCTTCTGGTTCTGGAAAGACAACACTGATGAATATTATCGGTTGCCTGGATCGTCCGACAAAGGGAGAATTTCTTTTAGAAGGGGAATCTATTGTTAATTATAACGAGAACCGCCTGTCGGATTTACGTTTGAATACTTTGGGATTTGTATTTCAGAGTTTCAATCTTCTTCCAAAACAGACAGCACTTGACAACGTAGCCCTTCCGTTAAGTTATGCAGGAGTGCCGGTAAAAAAGCGAAAGGAAATTGCTTTTCAGGCATTAAAGAGAGTAGGGCTAGCAGAGCGAGTACATTTTAGACCGAGTCAGCTTTCTGGCGGACAGCAGCAGAGAGTAGCAATCGCAAGAGCTTTGGTAAATAATCCAAAGATTATTCTTGCGGATGAGCCAACAGGAGCACTGGACAGCCGTTCTGGTATTCAGGTAATGAATCTGTTCCAGCAATTGAATGAAGAGGGAGTAACGATTATTATGATTACGCATGATGCCAATATTGCGAATCATGCGAAGAAAGTACTCCATATTTTTGATGGAGAGATTGTGGAAGACAAGGAAAGAAAAGAAAAGCAGCAGGCCGAAGTTCAGAGTGAAAAAGAAGCGAAGAATGATACAGTATTTTCAGAAATCGAACAGGACTTTGGCGTAAAAGAGTGGGAAGGAGAGATCTGATTTGAAGGGAAAGAAAAAGATACTACTTGCAGTAGCGCTGGTTCTTGTGATGGCAGTGGGGATTACTTCCATTGTCGTTATAAGAAATAGAAACAAAACAGTAGTAAAAGTATTCCCGGTAAGTATGCTGAACAGTTCGGACTGGTTTGATACAGATACTTCTCTTACGGGAACTCTTACTTCAGACTACATACAGGAAGTTCATATTGATGGTGGACAGAAGGTAAAGAAAGTCTATGTAAAAAAGGGCGATAAAGTAAAGAAAGGAGATATTCTTTTAAAATATAATGTCTCTGAGAAAGAATTGGATTTGAAATTACAAAAACTTCAGATACAGTCTTCTAAAATGGAAATCGCCGAGATGGAAAAAGAGCTGAAAAAGCTTAAAAATACAAAAACAGTTGGTGCCGTAAATACGGGAAACAGTGATGTTATGAATGCCTCAGTGAATCTTTCTGCTATTAAGGGAACAAGTCTTAGTTATCTTGTGGCAGAAGCGAATGGAAATACAGAGGGTACAAGTTCTGATGTTAAAGTACAGAGTGGGAATGCTGTCTCTAAAAGTGGAAGTGGCTCAGGTTCCGAGAGTGGCTCCGGAAGTGGCTCAGGTTCCGAGAGTGGTTCCGGAAGTGGTTCGGGTTCCGAGAGTGGCTCCGGCTCTGGAGAGACAAAGTTAGTTTTACGGGATCATGTTAGTAGTGAAGCAGATAAAGCTGCAACGTCCGGTGCAGGAACAAAAGAAGATGATTCACTTATTTTCACACTTACAAAAAATGGAACGATTAGTGGAGCGTTTGTCAAGAAGCTTATTTCTGAAGGAAAATATGCAGAGTTCCGCTCATATAAATCGGAAGAATCTAAGAATCCAATTGCAACATTTGAGCTTTCGCCAGACACAAAAGTTAATGTTTATGATAACGATAATTATACAGTTAATAAGTTAAACGAAGGTGGAGATTCAAGAACTTTACATAATTCGATAGAATCAGTCAGTGAAAGAGACAGTTCTAGTGGAGATGGTTCTTCTGCTGGCAATGCCTATATTTATTATCTGAACGTTAACGGAAGAGTAAAAGGTTCAGTCATTAAGTCATTACATGATTCTAAAAAGTATGCTACGTTTATTGAATTTGATGAAAACGGCAAGGAAAAGAACAGATATGAATATAATCCAGACAGAGTATTTACAGATTTAGAGGAAGATGGATTATATAAAGTGTCAGATTTCGACAACTTAACTATAAGACCTGCATACAAAGATTTAAAAGCAGATAAGTTAGAGGATGGACAAAAAGATTCCAACGGCAAATACATTTTCTATTTACAAAAAGGTGGAAAAATCAGCGGTTCTTTATTGAATGACTTGATTAAAAAGGGTATTAATGCCGAGTTTATTGAGTACGCATCAGAAAAAGATTATGACAATGAGAATACAGAGAATGCAAATACATTAGAGATTACTTCCTCCAGCAAGTTTACAGTAGAATTAGCAGATGGGACAGGATATACCATCTCTTATTTAAAGAGTAAGGTGAAGAAAGATGACCCATCGAAGCCAACTACAGAACATGAAAATCCAACAACTCCTTCTACAGACAAAAAGATTAAGTTTAAACAGAATCGTAAGAGGGTAACCGCAGGAAATGGATGTCTGCTTACCGTTGTAACAGAAGATGGAAAGAGTATTGATCAGAGTAAAGTTACATGGAAGCTTAGTGATAATATCTCAAAAGATACGACAATCACAAAAACAAAGTCAGGTGTCTGGCTGTATGTGGACGAGGGAGAGCCGTCTTCTTCTGTAACAATCACAGCACAGGTAAAGAATGTAAAAGGAATTTCAAAAGAGCAGATTTCAAGAACACTGATTGTAAAAGGTGCAGATACTGGTGATGATGGAGATGATAATAATGGAGGTGGCTCCGATGATGGTTCAGGTTCAGGCTCTGGCGATGGTATAGATGACGGAACAGATAGCAGCGGCGGAGATGATAACGGCTATACAGCCGAGGAGTTAAAAGCAGCGATTTCTGATAAGGAAGATGATATCGCACAGGCCAAAGAAGATCTTCATGATGCACAGATTAGTTATAAAGAAGCTAAGGCAGAAGTAGATAAGGCAACAGTAAAGGCAAAGCTTGCCGGAACAGTAACGACAGCGTACAGCAAGGGAACACTTCCAACGGATGGTTCAGCCGCAATCGTGGTAAAAGCTGCAGATGGAATGTATGTAAAAACATCAATCAGCGAGATGGAACTTGATAGTGTAAAGGTCGGTGGAACGATCAAATGTGTATCAAGTGATACTGGAGATGAATATACTGCAGAGGTAAAAGAAATTTCTGATTTTCCTACAGCAGACAGTAGTAATGGCGGAGATGTATCTAATCCAAACAGTTCCTATTATCCAATCGTTGCATTTATAAAAGATGCAGATGGGCTAAGTCCTGGAGGCAGTGTTGAAGTTTCTTACAGTTCGAAATCTATGGGAACGGCCAACGAAAACGCAGTATATCTTCAGAAAGCGTATATTCGAACAGAAGATAAGAAGAGTTATGTGTATCTTAGAGATAAGAAGACAAAACGCTTGAAAAAACAGTATATAACGATTGGAAAGACAATGAATGGACAATATATCGAAATTGTTTCAGGTGTTACAGAAGACGATAATATTGCCTTCCCTTATGGAAAGAATTTAAGAGAAGGAGTAAAGACAAAAATTTCGGAAGACGATAGCGAAATGATTTATTAGGAGGAAGAACAATGCTTGAAAATATAAGATTATCTTTTCAGGGTGTGTGGAGTCACAGACTACGTTCCTTCCTGACAATGTTAGGTATCATTATTGGTATCGCAGCAATTATTGCTATCGTATCAACAATCAAAGGAACAAATGAACAGATTAAGAAAAACCTGATTGGTTCAGGAACGAACACGACAACAGTGCAGCTTACAGAAGAAGGAAACTATCCGGCAGAGATGGAATATGGAATTCCAAAAGGAATCCCGGTTCTTGATGACGATATGCGCCAGCAGCTTGCAGATATTGACCATGTAAAAGATGCATCTTTATATGTATCCCGTACACAGGTTGACTACATTTACTATAATGATACATCACTTTCAGGTGGACAGCTTATCGGAGCAGATTCCCATTATCTTGGGACTTGTGGATACATTATGAAAAGAGGAAGAGGATTTACAGACAGCGATTATGAAAAGTATCGTAAAGTTGCGGTAATAGATAGTGTAGCTGCCGATTCTCTTTTTGGAGACGCCAACCCGGTAGGAAAGACAATTGATATTAAGGGAGAACCATTTATCGTTATCGGTGTTATTGAGGAATCAACAGCATTTAGTCCGGTAATTAATTCGGTGGAAGATTATTATACCTATGTATATAATGATGGAAGTGCCAGTGGTATTGTTGTAATTCCAGATGTTGACTGGAATATTGTGCAGCAGTATGATGAGCCACAGAATGCGAAGCTGCTTGCAGATTCAACAGATAATATGACATCCGTTGGAAAGGCGGCGCAGACCTTATTAAATGAGACGGTAACAAGTAAGAGTATTAAGTATCGTGCAGCCAATATGAATGAGACTGCGGAAGAAAGCCAGCAGGTAAGTGCAACAACGAATAAACAGTTAATTTGGATCGCAAGTATTTCCTTGTTAGTTGGTGGTATTGGTGTTATGAATATTATGCTGGTATCGGTAACAGAGCGTACAAGAGAAATCGGTCTTAAAAAAGCGATTGGTGCAAGAAAGAATAGAATTCTTGCCCAGTTCTTAACTGAAGCGGCGGTACTTACAAGTTTAGGTGGTATCATTGGTACGATTACAGGTATTGCCTTAGCTGAAATTATCGGAAAGATATCTAATGTTCCGATTGCTATCAGTATACCGGCCGTAATCCTTGCTATTGCCTTTTCCACAGTTATCGGAGTTGTATTTGGATTATTACCGGCAGTAAAAGCTGCAAACTTAGATCCAATCGTTGCATTACGTCATGAATAGTGCTATGATACTAAAGCTAAAAAGCAAATATCTGTAATAGAGAAATCATTTGTACGGATATACGGGCAGAGAATATGATTTTGAATATCAATGTATCCGTACATGCCAACTCTATATTTTGTAGATATATTACAAAATTACAGGAATAGAATGTAGATAAGATTAATAAAGAACGATAGGTAACAGGAGAAAAACGATGGGTAAATATTTTGGAACAGATGGTTTCCGTGGCGAAGCAAACGTAGATTTAACCGTAGAACATGCATATCAGGTTGGTCGCTTTCTTGGGTGGTATTATGGAAAAGATAAAAAAGAAAAATGTAAAGTTGTTATTGGAAAGGACACACGCCGTTCAAGCTATATGTTTGAATATTCATTAGTAGCAGGTTTAACTGCTTCTGGAGCAGATGTTTATCTGTTACATGTAACAACAACCCCAAGTGTTTCTTATGTAGTAAGAACAGAAGATTTTGACTGCGGAATTATGATTTCTGCCAGCCATAATCCATACTATGATAATGGAATCAAGCTTATCAATTCAAAAGGTGAAAAGATGGATGAAGAAACCATCCTTAAAGTCGAAGATTATATTGATGGAAAGATTGAAGTCCCAATGGCAGTAAGAGACCAGATTGGATGTACGGTTGATTATTCGGCAGGAAGAAATCGTTACATCGGATATTTGATTTCTCTTGCAACACGTTCTTATAAGAACATCAAGGTTGGACTTGACTGTGCTAACGGAAGTTCCTGGATGATTGCAAAGAGCGTATTTGATGCATTAGGAGCGAAAACTTATGTAATCAATGCAGAACCAGATGGATTGAACATTAACATGAATGCTGGTTCCACACATATTGAAGTCCTTCAGAACTTCGTAAAAGAGAATCAGCTTGATGTTGGATTTGCCTTTGATGGAGATGCAGACCGTTGTATCGCTATTGATGAGAACGGAAATGTCGTAGACGGAGACTTAATTTTATACGTTTATGGACGCTATCTCAAAGAAAAAGGTGCACTTCGCAACAACACTGTAGTAACAACAATCATGTCTAACTTCGGACTTTATAAAGCCTTTGATGAACTTGGTATTGATTACGAAAAAACACAGGTTGGTGATAAATATGTTTACGAAAACATGGTAAAGAACGGACACCGTATCGGCGGAGAACAGTCTGGGCATATCATTTTTAGTAAATATGCAACAACAGGAGATGGAATCCTCACAGCCATCAAGATGATGGAAGTTATGTTAGAGAAAAAGTCCTCTCTTGCAACACTCACATCTCCAGTACGCATTTACCCACAGGTACTTAAAAATGTCCGTGTAAAGAGCAAACCAGAGGCACAGAATGATGCTGATGTACAGGCAGCAGTAAAACAGGTTGCAGAAACACTTGGAAGTACAGGAAGAATCCTCGTACGCGAAAGTGGTACAGAACCAGTGATTCGTGTTATGGTTGAGGCTGAGACCGAGGAAGAGTGCGAAAAATATGTAGACTCTGTAATTGATGTCATCAAGGAAAAAGGACATTGTGAATAAATCCTGATTGAACAAAATCGCTGCACGTAGCTTTCGCAAGCCATCGCGCAGCGATTTTGTTCAATATGATTTTGCTAAAGAAACAAGTTCTTCTGTTGCACTGGAAGATATTGTAATGCCATTAAACTTCGAATGCCTATGATTATACAGATGTTACACAACAGTCAACAAGTATTGACCTGATTACAAATAATGTGTCTGTATCGCTGATCAATATTGCAACCCGGAATTATACTCTATACTCTTCTGGAATATCTTCCTCATCCCACACGATGACATTAAAATTCTTCTGGCATCCCATTTTAATTCCAAAGCCCAGAACGTTATCTGTAGAACGGTCTAAAGCAACTTTGATAAAATCAACTGCTTCTTTATGTTTCTCACCTACAACGTACACGTTAAAATTTTTGGAATATTCTCCGTTTAAAACAGTGAATTCTCCTTTTTTTAAATGCTCGTCACGTTCTGGAGCTAATTTTCTTTTTTCAAGTATTGTCATGATATTCTCCTCCTTAAAATCTTCACAATTAATAATTATAGCATTTATTGTGAAATCTTCAAGGAGTCTTACAGAAGAAAGTTATTTCGTAACTTCCTGTGTGGAGCCAGTCATAAGAAAGTTTTTGCAAAGATATCCTTCTCGTACACCGTAACGGGATACCCATAATTCCTTACAATTCAGACGGTCCATAATCTCTTTTACAACCATCATACCTGGAATAATTGTGTGCACACGGTCTGGGCATAATTTTAAAATATAATTGCGGGAAGTGATATCGTGTTTGGTTAAAATTTTTAAAATCTTATCAAATTCTTCTCTTGTGATAATGCGATTATTTTCCTGCTTGTTAAAATGATAGTTTACAATATTTAAAATCGCACGACAGGTACCGCCGACACAGCAAACCTTTTCTGGAGATTTTTTTGGAAAATCTACGGTATTAAGTTTCTTATTAATCTGTTTTGTGATTGCTGTCTGTTCTTTTTTCTCTGGCCATAAACCGGAAACGTTACTGTGGAAAAGATTGAGGGAACCGATAGAGACACTCTGTGAATTTTTAACCTTTCCGTTTTTTACGCGTACAAATTCAGTACTGCCACCGCCGATATCAAACATCATACCGTTCTTTAAATCGGTTGTATATAAAGCACCGTAGTAACCAAGGATACCTTCTTCGCTTCCCTCGATTACATCAACGGAGAGACCGGTTCTTCTTTTGATTGTTTCAAGAGCCTTCTCTGTATTTTTGATATTACGGAGAGATGCGGTAGCGAATACATGCATATCTTTTACGCTGAGCTGCTGCAGAAGAATCTTGAAATCAAGCAGTACAGCACAAGCTTGATTGATACCATCGTTAGACATGATTCCGTGAGAAACATATCCGGCAAGTCCTGCCATATATTTCTTAGAAAATAAAGTTTCAAATCCGCCATTCTCCAGGGTATTATAAAGGGAAAGACGAATTGTATTAGATCCTAAATCGACAATAGCACATTTCATAAGTAAAACCTCCTAAAAAAATAATATATTCCGAAAAAGTCAGTATTATTATTATAATAACAAGTATTGGTAAAAAAAGAAAGAAATATAAGTCAAATTTTTGTAAAAAAATGTGTGAAAAAGAGGTTGAAATGCGATTGGAAATGTGATAAGATAAATGTAAGAATTTTACAAATAAAAGAAGGAGATTGATTATGACAAGTCAATGTGATTTATGTGCATATTATTGGATTGATGAGGAAGATGGAACAGGGGAATGTCAGGTGAATTTGGATGAGGATGATCTGGCAAGGATGTTGTCCGGCTCATCAGATAGCTGTCCGTATTTTCAGATGGACGATGAATATAAGATAGTGCGTAAGCAGATGTAGAAGTAGAGTATAAGGGAAATGCACCGTGCCAGCAGGTAGTTCATAAAGCAGATGACCCGGATTTTAATAGAGAAGATATGTGGTAAGATGGAAATAGTGATAGTGTGCATCGGTGGGTTTCATTTAGATGGAATAGTAAAAGAACAGATAAAAGAAGTAATAGAAGTGGCTGAACAGATGTCAGAAGAAATATTACGGGAATTAGAAAAAAGTTTTTGTAATACTATATAAACTGATTTCTATCTTTATCATATTCAAATCCTGCAGAAGATAATTTTTCTTTTAGTTCTTCCTCACTGAGGCCCATATCTTCACATAATACTTCTAATGAAGAATAGAAATCTCTTAATTTTGTGTTAATAACGCTGTAAAGCATAATTGGATCTTGTGGTAATTGTCCCATTTTTATGTCCTTTCCTAAATTCAAGAATGTCTCGGCATTCTTGTTGAGAGATGCGAGTCATCGCACATCTGATATAATGATTTAAGAATTCTTCTTAACAATATAATTGAATAATTATAAAAATGCAAAAAAAGAGATGCCCCGTATGCTATATAAAAAATAAATACCAAAGAACCAGCAGAGGAGGGCATCTCTTTAAAATTAGAATTACATTATCTAACTTATGTCTAAATTGTATCTGAAATTGCAGAAAAAAGCAAGGGAAAAAAGAAAGAAAAATGCACTATTTTTAGTACATTCATTTTCTTTTTGTAAATTTTGGAAGAGTGGAAGTTACAATATCATTTTTAATAATTATGCATTTTATTATTTTTATAATTTGTAGTAGAAACTTTTAGAGCATGTTTGAAAAATCATTCCTACAACATGCACGCCGTAATTTACGGTATATTTTGCCTTCATTCAGTTGCCGTAGCCCGCCACACCGCCCTAATCCAGGAAAAATATTCCATAAATTGTAACGTACATCTTACAGAAAGCATTTTTCAAACCCACTCTAGCGTTTATAAGCTGGGGAGTTCGCAATTTAATTTCTGGACTTCATTTTTAATTTGTAGTATTCTAATAAATAGAACATTTTATTGGAGGTAATATTTATGAATAAAGTATGGAAGTTTCATAATGATGTGGATACTGACCAGATTATTGCTTCTCAGTACCTGCTTTTACCAGATATTGAAGCAATGAAACAATACACTTTTGAGTCTTTAGATCCTGATTTTGCAAAGAAAGCTCAGCCAGGAGATTTGATTGTTGCCGGTGAGAACTTTGGCTGTGGTTCTTCAAGAGAGCAGGCACCAAGTGTTTTAAAAGCACTTGGAATTAAGGCAGTTATTGCGAAGTCTTTTGCCAGAATTTTTTATCGTAATTCGATTAACATCGGACTTCCTGTTATTGTATGCAAAGATTTATATGAACATGTGGAAGATGGCGGACAGGCAGATCTTGATTTATCTGCTGGTACAGTTACCGTTGATGGGCAGGTATTTTCCTGTACAAAACTTCCGGAATATATGCAGAATATTCTGAATGCCGGAGGGTTAATTGCATCTTTAAATAAGGAGGAAGCGTAAATCATGGGAATGACTTTAGGAGAAAAGATTATCGCCCGCGCTGCCGGTGTTGATTTTGTAAAACCAAACGATATACATACTGTTACACTTGATCGCATGATGAGTAATGATGGTACAACACATCTGACTGTTGATATGTACCATAATAAATTGAAAAATCCAAAGATTGCAGATAAGGATAAGGTTGTTTTCATTATGGATCATAACGTTCCTGCTGAGAATCCAAAAACTGCAGAAGCGCATAAGAAGATGCGTGATTTTGCAATTGAGAATGATATTAAGCTGTACGAGGGACAGGGAGTATGCCATCAGATTATGATGGAAGATTATGTTTGCCCAGGTGAGCTTATTTTCGGTGCGGATTCCCACACTACATCTTACGGTGCATTAGGTGCATTTGGTACAGGGGTTGGATGTACAGACTTTTTGTATGCGATGACAACAGGAACTTCCTGGGTTATGGTTCCAGAAACAATTCGTTTTAACTTACATGGCAAGTTAAGAGAGGGTGTTTATCCAAGAGATTTAATCCTTACCATTATCGGAGATATCGGAGCGAATGGAGCCAACTATAAGATTATGGAATTTGCAGGAGACGGAGCACATAATCTTTCTGTTGATGACCGTATGGTTCTTTGTAATCTTACTGTAGAGGCAGGAGCAAAGGCTGGTATTGTTGAACCAGATGAAAAGGTTGTAGAATATTGTAAAGCACATGGCCGAGAAGCAGTACATATGTTTAAGAGTGATGAAGACGCACATTTTTGTGAAGTATATGATTATGATTTAAGTAAGATTGAGCCTGTAGTCGTACGTCCGGATTTTGTAGATAACTTTGCACTTCTTAAAGATGTAAAAAAAGAGAAAATTGCGATTGATGAGGCATTCTTAGGCTCTTGTAATAATGGACGTATTGATGACTTACGCGTAGCGGCTGAAATTGTAAAAGGAAAGCAGGTTGATCCTAAGGTTCGTTTTATTGTAGCTCCTGCTTCAAAAGCAGTCTATATTCAGGCATTAGAAGAAGGAATCATTACAACATTAATGGAAGCTGGTGCAATGGTTATGAACTGCAACTGTTCCGTATGCTGGGGAAGCTGCCAGGGCGTTATAGGTGAGAATGAAGTGCTTATTTCCACAGGTACAAGAAACTTTAAGGGACGTGCAGGTGCACCAAGCTCTAAAGTTTATCTGGCAAGTGCAGCAACCGTAGCTGCATCCGCTCTCGCAGGCTATATTACAGGACCAGAAGATTAGAAATTAAAGATTCCTACGAATTTATAATAATTATGTTACATCGTCTATGTAGTACATAAGTACGGTGCATGTCTATTATAACTATCGATATAAGATTATATATAGTGTTTATGTAACAGAAAGAGGTATTATTATGGAACAATTTACCGGAAAGGTATGGGTGCTCGGTGATGATATTGATACCGATATCATTATTCCTACAGAATATCTGGCACTTCCTACCGTTGAAGATATGAAGCAGTATGGATTTTCTCCATTAAGACCGGAACTTGCAAGTCAGATTCAGGAAGGTGACATTATTGTTGCCGGCAAGAACTTTGGTTGTGGTTCTTCCAGAGAACAGGCACCGGAAATTATTAAGGCATTAAAGGTAAAGTGCGTTATTGCGAAGTCCTATGCCCGTATTTTCTTCCGAAACTCTATCAATAATGGACTTTTACTTATTGAGAATAGTGATATTCAGGATGTAATCAAAGAAGGAGACAGTCTCACAGTAAATATGGGAGAGTCTTTAGAATTTGATGGAAAGACATATCCGATTCATCCGCTGCCAGATAATCTGATGGATATTATCAATGCAGGTGGTCTTGTAAAAGCAATGCAGAAACGTAACGGAATTATTTAGGAGGCAGTCATGGGAAGTACATTAATTGAAAAAATTATCGAAAAAAATACTGGCCTTTCTAAAGTAACTCCAGGTCAGATTGTTACTGTAAATGTTGACAGAGTAATGATTCATGATATTTTCATTCCTTTTGTCGCAGATAAATTTGAAGAGATGGGATTTACAAAACTCTGGGATCCAGATAAGGTTGTTTTAATTTATGACCATCTTGTACCTACAAGTGCAGTAGAGGATGTTCGTCATTTTAAAATTGGTGATGCCTTTGCAGATAAATATGGTTTAACACATGTACATAGACGTGACGGTATCTGTCATCAGCTTATGACAGAAGCTGGTTATGCAAAGCCAGGTAATATTGTTTTTGGTACAGATTCTCATACAACAACTTATGGTTGTGTTGGCTGTTTTTCTTCTGGTATTGGTTATACAGAGATGGCATCTATTCTTGGAACAGGAGAGATGTGGATTCGTGTACCAGAAACAATTAAAGTAGTGATTAATGGAACTCTTCCGTCCAATGTTACAGCAAAAGATGTTATTTTACGTCTGATCGGTGACCTTCGTGCTGATGGAGCTACTTATAAGGCACTTGAAATTACAGGTTCTGCAGTAGATGCAATGAGCGTTGCATCCAGAATGACTATTTCCAATATGGCCATTGAAGCTGGGGCGAAGTGCTGTCTCTTCCGTCCAGATGAGAAAACCTGTGAGTATTCAGAAGTGAATCTCGAAGATGTAGATTGGCTTTATGGAGATGAAGATGCATCTTACTGCCGTGTGATGACTTATCAGGCAGAAGAACTTGTGCCAGTCTGTGCCTGTCCATCTCAGGTAGATAATATTCATCCTGTAAGTGAACTTGTCGGAACGGAGATTGATCAGGTATTTATCGGTTCTTGTACCAATGGCCGTTTAGAAGACTTAGCAAGAGCAGCTAAGATTCTAGAGGGAAAAACAGTAGCTTGCCGTACAATCGTAACACCTGCAAGCCGTAAGATTTATATTGAGGCAGTAAAAGCAGGTTATATGGAAACATTAGCGAAAGCCGGAGCAATTATCACACAGCCAGGCTGCGGACTGTGCTGTGGACGTTCTGGCGGAATCCTTTGTGATGGAGAAAAGGTACTCGCTACGAATAACCGTAACTTCTTAGGACGTATGGGAACATCTAAAGTAGGCATTTATTTAGGATCCCCTGCGACAGCAGCTACTTCTGCAATTTATGGGAAAATTACAATACCGGAATAGATTCTGATTGCCGCAGGCAATGGAGACGAACTCGGGGAGATAAATTAAAGCATATTTGTGACTTTAGTCGCGGCGGTTTGAATATTCGCTTAGGCGCTTGCATCCAAACCTTGCTTCGAGGCCGCAAATATGCTTTATTTATCTCCCTGAGTTCTATTCTTTTGCCTGCGGCAAATTAGGATTTAATATGATTTGACAAATTTCTTATCATGTTATATAATAAACCAGAACAAATGTTTGAAAAAGAGAATTTTCTTGCATCTATTTAGAGATTGCTGTAAGATATTATGTTGGAATGTCCGCTGGACATTCCAAAGTCGTTTAAGGATAAGTATGATTATCAGGAGAAGATAGTAATGGAGAATATAACAATTAAAGATATCGTAGAAGCTTGCAGTGGACAGCTTTTATGTGGAGATGAGAATAAAGTAATTAAGGAGTTTTCAATTGATTCCCGTTCTGGAAGTGAAGATAGCATCTTTGTTCCGATTATCGGAGAGAGAGTAGATGCGCACAAGTTTATTGATGGTGCTCTTAAGATTAACGGTGCGACTTTTACATCAGAACATGACGAACCGTTAGAGGGTTTTGAGAATAAGCCATGGATTAAGGTTGCAGATACAGTGGAAGCGATGCAGAAGGTAGGGACTTTCTACAGAAATCGTATGAATCTTCCTGTTGTTGCAGTTACAGGAAGTGTTGGTAAGACAACAACAAGAGAGATGATCAGTACGGTATTGGCTTCTCAGAAGAAGGTTTTTCAGACAATTGGAAACCAGAACAGCCAGATTGGTGTTCCTTTAACACTTTCTCATTTGACCAGAGAGGATGAAATTGCTGTTCTTGAAATCGGCATGAGTGAGAGAGGACAGATTGAGAAGCTTACGAATATGATTCGCCCGAATGTAGCCGTTGTTACAATGATTGGTGTAAGCCATATCGCACAGTTAAAGACGCAGGAGAATATCTGTCTTGAGAAGATGGACATTGTGAAGGGACTTCCAGAAGATGGTATGGTATTCCTTAATGGGGATGACAAGTTTCTTGCACCATATCGCGATAAGTTATCTCATAAGACATTTTTCTATGGAATGGATAAAGCCTGTGATTACAGAGCAGAGAATGTGCATGTAAAAGACGGACAGACCATTTTTCATTTCTTCTATAAAGAAGGGAAAGTAATAAAAGATATGGAAGTTGTTCTCGGAACAATGGGCGAACATAACGTGCGTAATGCATTAGTTGCTCTTGGAGTTGCTCATCAGATGGGACTTGATATGAAAGCGGCTGCGAAAGCGCTTGTTACTTTCCACGGACAGCGTCAGCAGATGCATACCTTAAAGAGCTGCACATTAATTGATGATACATATAATGCAAGCCCGGATTCTATGAAGGCAAGTGTTTCCGTTCTTTCCTCTATGGAAGGTGTGAAAGGAAGAAGAATTGCAGCGTTGGCAGATATGCTTGAACTTGGAGAAAAAGAGAGAGAATATCACTATGAAGTAGGTAAGTTTATTGCAGGAACACAGGTGGATGAGGTCGCTGCTTATGGTGAACTTTCCGAAGAGATTTTAAAAGGTGTTGAAGATAATAACGAAAGAATCGTTGTGAAGCATTTTGAGTCAAGAGATGCGTTAAAAGATTACCTTTTGACTTATGTACATCCAGATGATGTTCTTTTATTAAAAGCATCGAACGGAATGAAGTTAAAGGAGATTGCAGAAGCTTTTTTACAGAATGAGAAGAAGGTATTAAAATGAAGATATATTTAATGAGACACGGAGAGACAAAGTGGAATAAGAGAAGTAAGCTTCAGGGACAGGTGGATATTCCCCTGGCTCCGAAGGGAATCGAGCAGGCAGAGATGACCTCAGAAGGAATGAAGGATATTCCCTTTGACCATATCTTTTCAAGTCCGTTAAAGAGGGCTTACAAGACAGCACAGGTTGTTCGAAGAGACCGTCCGATAGAGATTGTCCGTGATGACCGTTTAAAAGAGATGAGTTTTGGAACGTCGGAAGGAAAGATTATCGGGAAAATAATGGCGAATCCGGCAATGGTTCGTTATCAGAGATTCCGTCTTGATCCGGCACATTTCCGTCCTGCAAAGTATGGAGAGTATTTTCAGGATGTATTAAAGAGAACAGATGAATTTTTCCAGGAAGAGATTGTTCCTCTAGAGGGAAAGGCAGAGAATATTCTTATTGTGGCACATGGCTGCGTAGTAAGAAGTTTTATCCTTAATTTTACAAAGCGCCCTCTCAGCGAGTTCTGGAAGACGCCTTTTGGAAGGAATTGCTCTTCTGCAGCATTTGAATATAAAAATGGTGAAATAAATATGATTTATGAGAATAAATTATATTATGATGTAGATTGTCCTGACTGGCAGCAACAGGTACCTGTTTATAAAAAGGGACGGGCAAGATAGTTTAGAAAAGAAGCGATTATAAGTAAATTTGCGAGGTATTTATGGAACAGCAGACAACATATAATGCGAATAGTATTGCGGTTCTGGAGGGACTTGAAGCGGTAAGAAAGCGTCCGGGAATGTATATCGGAAGTGTTTCTACCAGAGGTCTGAATCATCTGATCTACGAGATTGTAGATAATGCAGTAGATGAGCATTTAGCAGGATATTGCAGTAATATTCAGGTGATTCTTGATGAAGACGGAACAGCGACGATTCAGGATAATGGACGAGGTATTCCTACGGGAATTAACAGTAAGACAGGCATTCCGGCGGTGGAGATGGTATTTACCATGCTTCATGCCGGAGGCAAGTTTGGTACAGGCGGGTATAAGATTTCAGGAGGACTTCATGGTGTAGGTGCTTCTGTTGTTAATGCACTTTCTGTATGGTTAGAAGTTAAGGTACGTTCTGAGGGTAAGGTATACCAGCAGATGTACGAGAAAGGCAAAGCAGTTGCCCAATTAGAAGTAATCGGTACCTGTAGAAAAGGTGATACAGGAACAACTGTTACTTTTTTACCAGATGGAGAAATATTTGATAAGACATACTTTAAGGCGGAATCCATTAAGAGCAGATTACATGAGACTGCTTATCTGAATCCGGGATTATCTATTACCTTTGAAAATAGAAGACCGGGAGAAGAGGAAACCGTCCTTTTTCATGAAGAAGAAGGCCTAAAGGCGTATGTCAGAGATTTAAATAAAGGCAAGCCTGCAGTTGGCGAGATTGTTTATTTTAAGAAAAAAGTAGACGATATCGAGGTAGAGGCTGCATTCCAGTATGTAGATGAATTCCAGGAGACAATTATGGGATTCTGCAACAATATCTGCACAATGGAAGGCGGAACCCACATTACTGGCTTTAAGACAAAGTTTACTTCTGTTATGAACCAGTATGCCAGAGAACTCGGCATTTTAAAAGAAAAAGATAAGAACTTTACCGGAGCGGATGTGCGTAACGGGATGACAGCAGTTCTTTCTATTAAGCATAAAGACCCAAGATTTGAGGGACAGACAAAGACAAAACTTGATAATCCAGATGCAGGTAAGGCTGTCAGTGAAGTGCTCGGTGAAGAACTTCCTTTATATTATGACAGAAACCTTGAAGAATTAAAGAAGGTCATTGCCTGTGCAGAGAAGTCTGCCAAGATTCGAAAGGCAGAAGAGAGAGCGAGAACGAATCTCATTTCCAAGTCTAAGTTCTCCATTGATACGAATGGAAAGTTAGCAAACTGTGAGAGTCGTAATCCAGAAGAATGTGAGGTTTTTATCGTGGAGGGAGATTCCGCGGGTGGTTCTGCAAAGACGGCAAGAAACCGCCGTACACAGGCTATCCTTCCAATTCGTGGAAAGATTCTTAACGTAGAGAAGGCTTCTATGGATAAAGTCCTTGCAAATGCAGAGATTAAGACGATGATTCATACTTTTGGCTGTGGATTTTCAGAAGGTTACGGCAACGATTTTGACATTTCCAAGTTAAAATATAATAAAATCGTAATCATGACGGATGCCGATGTCGATGGAGCCCATATTGCAACATTGTTGCTGACATTTTTCTATCGCTTTATGCCAGATCTCATTCATCAGGGACACGTTTACCTGGCAACACCACCGCTTTATAAAGCGATTCCTAAGCGAGGCAAGGAAGAATATCTTTATGATGACAGAGCGTTGGAGAACTATCGTAAGAACCATAAGAGTAACTTTACTTTACAGCGATTTAAAGGTCTTGGTGAGATGGATGCCGAGCAGCTTTGGGAGACAACACTGAATCCAGAAACCCGTATTTTAAAGCAGGTCGAGATTGAAGATGGAAGATTGGCTTCAGAAGTGACTTCTATGCTGATGGGAAGCGAAGTTCCACCAAGAAGAGCATTTATTCATGCACACGCGCAGGATGCGGATTTAGATTTATAAAATAGGAATAATAATTTTAGAAAATTATGAATAGATGTAACAGGAAAAGAGTGATTATTATATAGCTTTTTAAAATATATTTATTGAAAATGTATAATAAACCTGAATAGTTACAAACAGATTGAGAAACGGAGAAAGAAATGTCTGAGCAGATTATAAAAACAGAGTATTCTGAAGTAATGCAGAAAAGCTATATAGATTATGCCATGAGTGTTATTTGTGCAAGAGCACTTCCGGATGCAAGAGACGGACTTAAGCCTGTACAAAGACGTGTACTTTACGCAATGGACCAGTTAGGTCTTAATTATGATAAACCACATCGTAAGTCAGCCCGTATTGTTGGTGATACAATGGGTAAGTACCATCCTCATGGAGATAGTTCAATATATGAAACATTAGTAGTTTTGGCTCAGGACTTTAAAAAGGGAATGGCATTAGTTGACGGTCATGGAAACTTCGGTTCAATTGAGGGTGACGGTGCTGCGGCAATGCGTTACACAGAGGCAAAACTTAAGAAATTTACACAGGATGTATATTTGGCAGATTTGGATAAGGATGTAGTTGATTTTGTACCAAACTTTGATGAAACAGAAAAAGAACCATCAGTTCTTCCTGTAAGAGTACCAAATATTTTGGTTAACGGAGCTGAAGGTATTGCTGTAGGTATGGCGACTAACATTCCAACACATAATCTTGGAGAAGTTGTAGATGCAGTTATTGCATATATGGATAATAATAATATTACAACTGAAGAATTATTACAGATTATGCCGGGACCTGATTTTCCAACAGGTGGTATTGTAGCCAATAAGTCAGACTTAAAGGACATTTACGAAAGCGGAACAGGAAAGCTTAAGCTTCGTGGAAAATTAGAATTTGAAAAAGGCAAAGGCAGAGAAAAGGATAAACTTGTTATAACAGAAATACCTTATACTATGATTGGTGCAGGTATTGGAAAGTTTATTTCAGATGTAATTGATTTAGTAGAAACAAAAAAGACAACAGACATTGTTGACATTTCAAACGGCTCAGATGAAAACGGCATTCGTATTGTTTTAGAGCTTAAAAAAGGTGCCGATGTTGAAAAATTAAAAAATATTTTATATAAAAAAACTAAGTTAGAAGATACTTTTGGTGTAAATATGTTAGCAATAGCTGATGGAAGACCGGAAGTTATGGGACTTAAGAGTATTATAAAATATAACGTTGATTTCCAGTATGAACTGGCACAGCGTAAATATACAACACTTCTTAATAAGGCATTAGAACAGAAAGAGATTAAGGAAGGTCTTATTAAGGCAACAAACATTATTGATTTGATTATTGAAATAATCAGAGGTTCACAGAGTCAGAAACAGGTTAAGGCATGTCTTGTACATGGAAAAACTGATGATATTAAGTTTAAAAATCCTGAGTCTGAGATTCTTGCAGGAAATCTTTCTTTTACAGAGCGTCAGGCACAGGCTATTTTGGAACTTAGATTATCTAAGTTAATAGGACTTGAAATATTAGCTCTTCAGAAAGAATATGAAGAACTAATGGACAAAATCGGTCAGTATGAGGATATTCTTGGAAATAGAAAAACAATGACTAAGACTATCAAAAAAGATCTTAAAGCCATTAAGAAAGAATATGCATTGCCTAGAAAGACTTTTATTGAAGATGGCAAGGAAGCTGTATTTGATGAGAATGCTTTTGTTGAACAGGAAGTTGTTTTTGTTCAGGATAAGTTTGGATATTCAAAACTTCTTGATCCGGCAGCATTTGACAGAAACATTGAATCTGTTACGAAAGAGAATAAATATTATTTCAGATGTATGAACACAGATAGTATTTGCATCTTTACAGATAATGGAAATGTTCATCAGATTAAGGTATCAGCCATTCCAACTAAGAAGGTTAGGGAGAAAGGGATACCTATTGATAATCTTGGAAATTACAGTAGCCAAGGTGAAAGCATAGTGACACTTGTAAGTTTTGATATGATAAAAGATAAGAAACTTTTGTTTACAACTAAAAATGGTATGATTAAGTTAGTAGATGGAAGCGAGTTTGAAACAAACAGAAAAACAATGCTTGCCACAAAACTTGGAAAAGATGATGAGGTTG
>OIWP01001539.1_pt1 | contig 27726 bp, 16 predicted proteins | sample 1587661 | NCBI WGS metagenome assembly OIWP01 (sample SAMEA3888899, study PRJEB22519) | human gut metagenome | biome: human gut; feature: human-associated habitat; material: faeces | place: Denmark | collected 2010 | reverse complement strand
CGACCGGCAGGGGGCTCCCCCTCGAGGCGCTGCGCCTCGTCCTGTCCGACGCGTCGACCGGCGAGCCCCTCGGCGCCGACGCCATATCCGTCGAGGCCCACGTCTCCAACGTCGGCTGGCAGGCCGCCGTCGGCAACGGCGGCACCGCCGGCACCACCGGCCAGGCCCGCGCCGTAGAGGCGATCTCGGCCGAGGTCTCCTCGCCGGTCTCCGGCGGCCTGTCCTACAGCGCCCACGTCGCCGGCATCGGCTGGCAGGACGAGGTCTCTGACGGCGCCGTGGCCGGCACCACCGGGCAGGGCAGGGCGGTCGAGTGCGTCAAGATGCGCCTGACCGGCGGCCTCTCCGAGTACTACGACGTGTGGTACCGCGCCTACGTGCAGGACTACGGCTGGCTCGGGTGGGCCAGCGACGGGGCCCGCGCCGGCACGACCGGCATCGGCTACCGCGTCGAGGCGCTCCAGGTCCGCATCCTCGCGAAGGGCTCGGCGGCGCCGGGCCCCACGGAGGGCGCGTACAGGGATCGCCCCTTGCACCCGAATTCGGTTGTCCTCAACGTTCCTTGCACAATGCAGAATCCCGAGCTTCCTACTGGTTGCGAGTCCGTTGCATTGACTAATGCGCTCAACTATTACGGATTTGGGCTGGGCAAAACCGTCATTGCAGATGCGTATATGCCTAAGAGCAGTTGGGATTTTGTTACGGCGTTTTGGGGTAATCCGCATAGCGCTTCGAACGGAAACTGCATATCCGCTCCTGGATTGACCAACACGGCTAATTCTTTTTTGATTAGTCGTGGAAGCAGCCTGCGGGCGTATGACGTCACGGGCACTGGTTTCTATGATCTTTATTCCTATTTGGAAGCCGGACATCCCGTTATTATCTGGTCGACGATAGGCATGCAGAATTTGGGTCGATGCTATGCGACTCAGGCATATGGCGGAAGGATTTATCGAACGTATACCAACTCTCATACCGTTGTTTTAAGAGGCTTTAATCGTTCCCTGGGTACCGTTTACATTGCCGATTCGCTCTCTGGCTATGTCTCTAACTCTGCTGAACGCATCGCTTCGCTATACTCGCAACGGGGAGCCCAAGCGGTTGTTCTTAAGTAGGTTCGTTAATAGATGAAGGAAGGTGGAATCGTGAGACGTCTCTTTGATGTGTCCGTTTCTATTCTCATGGCTGTCGTGTTGCTCGTGAGTCAAACATGGGTTGTGACCGCTGCATATGCCGATTATTCAATTAGCGGATCTGCTGACTTAGCTAGTTTCAATTCTGAAGACCCGTCCGTCATTGAAGATGGGTCAGTGTCCGAGGGGCAAGAATCGGATGCATCTTCTGTGGTAAGCGAGCTTCAGGATGCGCAGCAGGGTTCATCTGAAGATAGAGATGAAGTTGTTGCTGGCGATTCTGCCGCAAGCAAACAGCTTGCCGTTAAAAACGTAAGCGTTTCTGCCCATGTGCAGAATATCGGCTGGATGAATCCGGTTGGTTCGGGCAAGATTGCCGGAACGACGGGCAGAGGCTTGAATCTTGAGGCACTGAGAATCTCGCTCGAAGTGGATGGGGCTTCCTCTCAAGAGCAGGTTGCAAATGCCCTGTCCGTCGAGGCCCACGTCTCCAACGTCGGCTGGCAGGCCGCCGTCGGCAACGGCGGCACCGCCGGCACCACCGGCCGGTCCCGCGCCGTCGAGGCCCTGAGGGTCAGGCTGTCCGCGGACCTGTCGGCCCGCTACACCGTCTGGTACCGCGTCCACTCCGCCGAGTTCGGGTGGCTCGGCTGGGCGTGCGACGGCGCCGACGCCGGCTCGGCGGGCTACGGCCGCGCCGTCCAGGCCGTCCAGGTCGCGGTCCTGCCCAAGGGCGACCCCGCCCCGGGCGATACTACCTGTCCTTTTAAGAACCATAGTGATGATCCTGCATCGATTTCCGTCCGTTCGCATTCATCGAATATTGGATGGATGTCACCCGTGGGAAGCGGGTCTGTTGCGGGAACAACTGGCAGAGGGCTCCCCATGGAGGCCCTCGAAGCTCAGCTTGATTGGTATGGCCATTCGGGTTCTATTCAGGTCAGGGGCCATGTGTCGAATATTGGATGGCAACAGTGGTCTGCGGGGCGCTGCGGCACGACTGGTAAGGCGCAGCGCCTTGAGGCCGTCCAGATTCGCTTGACCGGTGAAGCGGCAGAGAAATATGACATTTGGTATTGCGCTCATGTGTCAGGCATAGGCTAGCTCGATTGGGCCTGCAATGGTGCTGCCGCTGGTTCTGCCGGTAAGGGCAGGGCTATCGAAGCCATCAAAGTGGCTCTTGTCGAGAAAGGCGGACCAGCGCCCGGTTCAACGGATAAGGTCTTTATTGGAGATCCAGATGCTGTTACGGTTTTAGGATCGGCCGTTTCTGGGGAGAGTCTTGGTTCTTCTTCCGGTCAAAAGGCCACGATCGGAGGCAAGGGCGCTAAGCTGCTGAACTCGATTGCCCTGAGCGTTGCCGGTCAAACTGATAACGGGTCTATTTCTTATTCCGTTATGGATGGGTATTCAGGCTGGGGCGCCTCGTCAACGGATGGCGGTGCTGCCAAAGCAGTATCAGGAGCTCCTGTTAAAGCGATTAAGTTGTCGCTGAGCGGCCAGCTCGCTGCTAATTACGACATTTGGTATCGAGCATGCGATTCCGGTAATGGTTGGACGGGCTGGGCGTCAAATGGTCAGGCATGTGGCGTTTCTGGTGGTTCTTCCGGTTTGTGCGGCATTGAAATTGCACTTGTAAGTAAGGGTCAGTCTTCGCCTGGCTCCACTGCCAATGCGTTTATCGAAACGCCTGGAATCGGTCTTGTTTCTCAGGCGCACGTTGCTTCTGCGGGCTGGTTGGCTCCTGTTGGCAACGGTGAAACCGCCGGCCAGACGGGCAAGTCCCGCTCCCTGCAGGCGCTGTATGTTGCAACTCAGGGCATCGATGCCTCCGTCGAAGTGTCGGCACATGTTGCGAATATCGGCTGGCAGCCATACGTTTCGGGTGCCGACTATGCTGGCACTGTTGGCAGGGGTCTCGCAATTCAGGCGGTTAAATTAAGACTGACCGGCAACGACGCCTCAAAATACGATATCTACTACCGTATTCATGCGGCGGATTATGGTTGGCTTGGTTGGGCTAAAAATGATGCCGCAGCTGGCACCGTTGGGTTGTCTAAGCAGGCTGAAGCAATTCAAGTTAAGTTGGTTGCTAAAGGCTCATCCGATGCTCCCGCTCAGGATCATGCGGCGTTGATTCAGCTTCCTGGTTTTTCGGCTAAGGCTAACTGTTCCGGTCTTGGCTGGAAAGCTGTCGTTGGCAATGGCGAGATCGCTGGTACCGTTGGACAGAGCCGCGCCATGGAAGCCATGCAGCTGTCGCTCTCCGATAGTTCCATGAGCGGCGGTATTTCGTATTCCGCTCATGTATCCAATATCGGTTGGCAATCTGCTGTTTCAGATGGGGCTACATCGGGAACTGTTGGCCAAGGACAGCAAATCCAGGCCGTCAAGATTAACTTGACTGGCGAGGTTTCCAATTACTTTGATGTTTGGTATCGCGTCCATGTGTCAAATTATGGTTGGCTTGGCTGGACCAAAAATGGATCACCGGCGGGTACCACGAAGCTTGGCATTCCTGTTCAGGCCTTACAGGTAAAGATTGTCCCCAAGGGCGCTTCCGCACCAGGCTCTACGTCTGATTCGTATTTTGAGACTTATCGTTATATGGGATATCAGACCCCCGGCTCTTATCCAAAGGTTAATTGCAACAGCGTGGAGCTTCCTTCGTATTGCACCGGATACTTTACGTACGTAACGCCTTCCCGTATTCCTTATAACGCTTCGCGCCAGGACTGCATTAATGCATTTATCCAGCGTGCTCGTGAATATATTGGAACTCGTTATATCGAGCCTTGGTCTTCTTGGCCGGGAGATGCGGTTGATTGTTCAGGCTTGGTGCTGCAATGTCTGTATGCGACTGGCATGGATATGGGTTGGTATAACCCCTACAACCATCGTTGGTTGCCCGAGCAAACCTATAACTCCATGAATTGGTATCGCAACAACACATTTATGCCGGTTAGCACCTCTGCCATGCAGAGGGGAGATGTGGTCTACTACCAGGGTCATATTGGAATCTATATCGGAAACGGTCGAATTATCGATTCGTGGCCGGGAATTGGAGTCACCGAGCGCTCGGTCTATGCTCCTGGTCGTGTAATCGGCGCCGCAAGGCCTTTTGCATAGAGCCATTTGAGGCGTTCCGTAACGGGAGCGCCTCTTTTTGTCTGAATGCTACCGTTGCGTCTTAAGCCTTAAATGCTTGTTTAGAAGTGTGGTAATATAACTTGGTGTCTTCGAAAGTAGTCAATATCTCGGGGGATATATATGAATCGTCTCAAAGCGTCTGCAGCTTTGATTTGCACGCTTTTAATAGCTTGGTCGCAAATCATTCAGCCTTACTGTGCATATGCGTTGTCTGCCCAATCCGTCGCTTCTTCACAGCCGGTGCAGCAATCATCGAATGACTGCGGATTTCAAGGTGAAAGCTCTCAGGATGGGCAGGGCGACGCCTTGGGTTCTCAGGGTGTAACCGAGTGGTATGGTGACGATGCGGACGCTGCTCGTTCGGATGGGGACTCAGGCTCAGTTTCTGATGATCAGTCTGGAATCGGGACAGATGAGTCGGACGTTGACGATTCTGCTGGCGAGGCCTCGGCGGATGATTCCATACAGGCGGATTCTCCTGAAGCTGACTCTTTGGAGCCGAATTCCTGGCGTTATGAGAACGGCTTGCTTATTGATGCTGTCTCCGATGGCATCGATGCACAGTCTTTGGCTGACGAAGCTTTGCCCAATGGTGCCGTTGCGCGTGGTATCGATGTCAGCAACTTTCAGGGGACGATTGACTGGAATCAGGTTAAAGCCGCTGGAATAGAATTTGCCATTCTCAAGGTCGGCCCTGTTTACGGCAAACCCGATTCAACGTTTGAACGAAACGCTACCGAATGCGAACGTCTCGGGATTCCTTACGGTGTCTACTATTACTCCTATGCTCGTTCTGTAGCGGATGCAAATAAAGAAGCCGATCGAACGCTTGCTTGGCTCGGTGGCCATCATCCGTCGCTTCCCGTTTATTACGATCTTGAGGATAACTATATCTTGCAGGATCCGAATTTCAGCAAAGATAAGCTCGCTCAGATTGCGCAGACTTTTTGTAACCGTATGGAGGCCGTTGGCTTTAAATCTGGCATTTATGCAAACCTTAACTGGTTTAACAACTATCTGAACTCTCCGTCGCTGAGCGGTTATGACCATTGGGTCGCTCAGTACAATTGGCGTTGTGACTATGCCGGTAGCTACAGTTTCTGGCAGTACTCAAGCAGCGGTAATGTCCCGGGCGTTAACGGACGCTGCGACATGAACTACTGCTTTAATGGGTCTTTTCTCAACGTTGATGACGGTAAGATGCATATCCAATATGAAGCACATGTTTCTAATATAGGCTGGATGAGCAGTAAAAGAGATGGATCAACTGCGGGCACAACGGGACAGTCGAAGGCCGTGGAAGATCTTAAAGTCAGTATTCTGAATCCCGAGGAAGATGGTTCTGTCCAGATCGATGCCCATGTCTCGGGCATCGGCTGGCAGGGATGGGACACCCCCTCGGCGTCCGAGGGCGGCACCACCGGACAGGGCCGCGCCGTCGAGGCCGTGCGCCTGAGGCTCACGGGCTCCCTCGCGAAGGACTACGACGTCTACTACCGCGTCCACGCCTCCAACATCGGCTGGATGGCCTGGGCCAAGGACGGCGAGGAGGCCGGCACCACCGGAATGTCTTGTTCCCTTGAGGCGGTTCAGATTAAGCTTGTTAAGAAGGGTGCGTCCCATCCTGATACGACTGGCTATTCTCATCTTGAAATACCAACGGTGACGTACTCATCCCAGGCGAAGGGCGCTTGGCAGAATTCTGTTTCTGCCGGAGAGGTGTCCGGTACGACTGGTAAGGGCATTTCCATTACCGGGTTCTTGGCTAAGACCACTTCATTCGTTGCCGGCGGAATTAATTATCAGCTACATCTATCAAATGTAGGCTGGACTTCTGTCAAGTCAAACGGGGATCAACTGTCGTCTGCTACTGAATCCAATGCGGTCGAAGCAATAAAAGTCTCCCTATCGGGTGACTTGGCAACTTATTTCGATGTTTGGTATAGGGTCCATGTCGATAACGTCGGCTGGCTCGGTTGGACAAAAAATGGAGTCGTCGCCGGCAGCACCGGCTATGGGACGCATGTTCAGGCCGTTCAGGTAAGAATTACGAGAAAGGGCGCTGCTGCTCCGGGGAGCACTATCTCCCCGATGCTTCTTGGCGAACCCTTTGCTCTTGCTAATCCAATGCAGAAGAAGATTGTAGATCTGTCAAGGCAGGTTCCCTCTCCTGGTCCTGGGTTGTGCTCAGAATGGATTGCTCAGGTCTATGAGCGGGCTGGATTCAGAAATGTCCATACGGACGCCTGTGACTATTATTGGGATTTCTGCAAATATACTGATTATTCGCAGCTGAAGGTCGGAATGGTCATTGCTGTTCCTTCGCATATGCATAACTATATGGGTCGTATATACGGTCACGTTTGTATCTATATTGGCAACAACCAAGTTATGGATAATGTTGGTCACATAAGGACTCTGGATATGGGTTATTGGCTGGATTACTATTCCACTACGTATAAGCCAAAATGGGGCTGGTACGACAACATCCCGCTTGCATAGCGAGGGCGTAAGATATTCTAGGTCGAGTTTGGCCTGATTCTTTGATTTAGAACGAACGGTTCGCTTTTGTTGCGCTCCGTTCGTTTCTTTTTATGCACCATTCGCGTTATACGTATTTGAGTAACTGATGAATCAGTTAATAATAAATCCAAGGTTGGCTAATCGATGGGGAGTCAAAATGAAGCATGGAAGGACTGCGGTCGTTATTAGTATGGCCTGGCTCATGTGCGCGATGCCGGCACTTCAGCCGATTGCCGTTTACGCCGAATCTGTTCAGGACTCGTCCGTTTCGTTAGCTCAGGAATCTACCGTTCAAGCTTCCCCGACAGGTGATGCGCTTGCTGGGACAGTTGGAACCGATGCCGATCAGGCGGGCGAGAGCAATGATATCGGCGTGCTTGATGGTGCTACTTCCGATGCCTCGGACAATGCGACCGAGAATGGGTCTCCGTCGGAGTCTGAAATCAAAGCCAATTCCGCTTCTGTTTTGGATGTTGATGCGACCGACGGTCAGGTGGATGTGTCCGACGATAAATCTGAATCTGCGCCCGTTCTTACCTATCAGGCACATGTGCAAGATTACGGGTGGATGACGTCGGTCTCCGCGGGTGAGCTTGCGGGCACTACCGGCAAGTCGAAGCGTATGGAAGCGCTGAAGCTTTCCGTTAAAGATGCCGAGGGCAACGAGATTTCCGATGCACTTTCCATCAAAGCCCACGTGTCAAACATCGGCTGGATGGACCCGGTGGGCAACGATGCCATTGTCGGTACTGTGGGACAGTCTCGGCAGCTTGAGGCCATCGCAATCCAGCTCTCCGCCGAGCTTTCTCAAACCTACAGTGTTTGGTACCGAGTCCACTCGTCCAACTTTGGTTGGCTGGATTGGACGTGCGACGGTGCCAATGCGGGCACCGAGGGTTATGGCTATTCCGTTGAGGCTGTCGAAATCGTTATATTGGCCAAGGATGTTGCTGCCCCGGGTGGTACGGACGTTCCCTTCAAGAGCAAAGCTGACGAGCCTGCGATTGTAACGTATTCGACCCATGTTTCGAACGTTGGTTGGATGTCCGTCGTGAGCAACGGGGCCACCGCGGGTGCTCCGGGCGCGGAGTGCGTAGAGTCCCTCGATACGCGGATAACCTGGTTTGGTGGAAGTGCTGGCATCCAAGTTCGCTCGCACGTTCAAGATCAAGGATGGGGCTCCTGGTATTTTGGACGTACGGGTACAACGGGCTTGTCTCGCCGCATCGAGGCGCTTCAAATGCGCCTCACGGGCGATGCCGCGAATGCGTACGACATTTGGTATCGAGTCTATTCTGCTCGGTATAACGCGTGGCTTGGCTGGGCAGCTAACGGTGCGGCGGCCGGAACCGTGGGTATGAGCTCGGGCGTTCAAGCCGTGCAGATTGTGCTTGTTAAGAAGGGGCAGGAAGCTCCCGGCTCTACGGAGGGCGCCTTCAAAGGCTCCGAGCATGCCGTCTTGCAAGGAGCAGGGCTTCGTCTGGACGGTTCGACGGTTGGGGCGGGATCTGACTCGACCGTTGTGATTGGCTCGGAGGATAGTACGAAACCGCTCAAGAGCTTTGCGCTTAACGTTAACAACCAGGCGTGCGACGGTTCGATTCTGTACCAGTCTGGTAGTCAGTACGGCTCCATGCCCGAGGGCGTTGATACTGTGGACGGTGGCTGGACAACCACGCTGTCAGACGGTTTGGCCATGCGTTGCGTGAGGATTAGTCTCTCGGGCACGCTATCAACAACCTACGACGTCTGGTACCAGGTGTTTGACGGCAATACGGGTAAGTGGACCGGCTGGGCTTCAAATGGATTGCCTGCCGGTAGCGCTTCCAACAATGCCGCCATCTGCGCTGTGCGCGTGTGTCTCCTTGAGAAGGATGCTGCTGCGCCTGGTTCCACCGATGGTGCTTATGTAGAGTCGGACTCCACCGATGAGGTTCTTTCTGCTCAGGGCCATGTTGCCGAGATTGGCTGGCAGACCGCCTCGCTGGGTACCGATGTGACCGTGGGAACCACAGGCCGCGCTCTATCTCTTCAAGCTCTTCGTGTCGGCGCCGCTGGTCCAATTGCCGGCTCTGTTTCCGTTGCAGCTCATGTTGAGGAAGAAGGTTGGCAGAACACCGCCGAGGCTCCGACGATTGCTGGTACAACGGGGAAGAGCCGTTCTATCCAGGCAGTAAGAATTAACCTTACCGGCGAGCTTGCCAACCAGTACGATGTTTACTACCGCGTTCACGCTTCTGGCTATGGCTGGCTCTCTTGGGCATGCAACGGTGCAGACGCTGGCACTACGGGTCTGGGCGTCTCGGCAGAGGCCGTTCAAATCATGCTCGTGAAAAAGGGCGAGGCGGCTCCTGCGACTGGTTCGGATGCGTGCATCACCAAGCCGATGCTAAGCTATTCTGCTCACGTATCGAATATCGGCTGGATGGCATCCGTCTCCAACAACGGATACGCCGGCACGCAGGGTCGCGCCCTCAAGGTCGAGGACCTCAAGCTCTCGGTGAGTTCAAACGTCTCGGGTGACATTCAGTATTCCGCTCATGTGCAGGATTACGGTTGGCGTAGTTGGGCATCGAACGGTGCGAGCTGCGGCACCACGGGGCAGAACAAACGCTTGGAGGCCATTAAGATCCAGCTCACCGGTGACCTGTCCAAGTATTTCGACGTATGGTATCGCGCTTACGTGCAGGATTACGGCTGGCTCGGCTGGGCCGCAAATGGCGCTCAAGCGGGAACTAGCAACATCGGCTACCGCCTCGAGGGCATTCAAATCCAGGTCCTTCCCAAGGGCTCTGCCGCACCGGGCTCTACCTATCGCCCCTTCACGAACGTTCCCGTGATGCCCGCGGATCAGTTTGCCATGTGGCAGCGTGCGAATCGCTATGCTAGTTCGACCAACTGGTTGCTGCTTGTGGATACGACCCGCTGCCGTGTGGGCGTGTACAACGGAAGTTCCTACAACTGGAACCAGGTGTTCTACTGGCAGTGCTCTCCGGGCGCTGCTTATACCCCTACCGTTATTGGCGAGTTCACCGTGTACGGCAAGGGTTACAGCTTTGGCCATGGCTACACTTGCTACTACTACACGCAGTTCTACGGTGACTACCTGTTCCATTCCGTGCCCTACGATCAAGGAACGTTCAATATCCAGGATGGGCGCTTGGGGCAGAACCTTTCTCAAGGCTGTGTAAGGCTTGCGATTCAAAATGCCAAGTGGATTTACGATAACGTCCCGTATGGTACTAAGGTTGTTACGTATCGCTAGGGCGTAACAAATCTGAACTTGAACGATGGAACGAGGATTGATAGAAAGAAGCGGGCCGTTGGCAAAAGTGCCGACGGCCCGCTTTGTCATTACTATGACGATGAATCACTACTTGCTTTCGAGTCTCATCTCAACAGCTTCAATGGGAAGACCGCGACCGGTTGTGCCGGCGGTGACGCCGTTTTTAACCCAGGGCATCCAGCCAATATTGGAAACGTGCACGCGATATAAAATGTCGTAGTGCTTTGCAAGATCGCCGGTGAGCTTCACTTCCAGCGCTTCCATATGGCGTGATTTGCCCGTTGTGCCCGTGGCGCGCCCGTTCGAGGTCCATGTGTTCTCCCATCCCTGGTTGGCTACGTGGGAGCGGTAGGTAATGTCCCCGTTGAAGGGGGCTCCGGAAACGGAAAGCTTCAACGCTTCAACGCCCAGGGTCATCCCCGTGGTGCCAGCATATGTAGTGCCGTGAACGGCTGCCTGCCAGCCAATGCTAGAGACATGCGCGGTTACGTTGGGCAGGCCGATGATGGATGCGCGCGCAGTGCTTCCTGGCGCGGCTTCACCCTTCTCAATGAGCTTGACCTCGATAGCCTCCACGCGCCTGCCAAAGCCCGTGGTGCCCGCAATCTCGCCGTTCTTGGTCCAGCCAAGCCATCCTTCGTTCTGTACATGGGCTCGATAGTAAATATCGTAGTGCTCGGCGAGCTCGTTGGTAAGCCTCATTTGGATAGCTTCGATTTGGCGTGATTCGCCAACGGTGCCCGCGACTTCACCTTCGTTCTTCCAGCCTTGCCAGCCAAGGTTTGCGCAGTGGGCTTGGTATTGCACCGTGCCGGAGTAGGGGAGGGCTGCCATGTCGACCTTGAACGCCTCGAGTGCCTGGGACTTTCCCGTGGTGCCAGCTGTCTTGCCCTCCTTGACCGAGGAGATCCAACCCGTGCCAGAAACGTGGGCAGAGGTCATAAGGGTCGAACCGTTGGTCTTCGTGCGAATCAGCCTGTACGTTCCATCGGCAAGCTTCTTGTAGTACGTGAGCGTGGACGTGTTGCCAGAGAAAACCGCAATGTCGTAATCGGCGGACTTCAGAATCATATCGGAGAATTCAACGAGGTAGCACGTGTCGCCCTTGGGGCAGAGGGCTTGGATAGCCGTATCTGAAGAAGATGAGATGGACGAGGCGAACCAATCCATAATGCTGTAGTCGACCGTGCTCGACGGACTGAGGGCCGCGGCTTTCGTCATGTTGAACACGCCGCATCCCGCGTCGCTGGAGGCAGAGTTATACGTGCTCGATCCATAGCCCGAGAGCGCAACCTCGGGGTTGAAGAACAGGATGAGCTCCGCTGCAACAGAAGAATCAATGTCGGTGATGCCTAGAGTGTCCAACTGAGTTTGCTTTGAGGGCCACAAGCCCGTTGGCGTGTTGGGGTGCCCCTTGTAATAATAGGCGTAGTCATCGCCGTAGTAAGTCATGGTGAGCTTGGCGTAGTCCTCGAACGACTGCTCCAGGTTCACATAGGTTCCAAGAAGGACCATGGGTTTCTTGCCCTCGGCCTCGGCTGCGGCAAAGTAGCCGTCGTTAAAGTTGTAGAGGGCCTTGAATGCAGCTACGGTGGAATCTCCGCGTTGCTGCAGCGCGCTAAGCATGTTCGCGACGTTCTTCTTCTTTACGCCGGGATCGGTGGCAATGGTGTTGGCGAACGCGTTATCGTCGGCGCTCTGGAACAGGTTCGTGCGCGTCATCCACCATTCCGTATTGGGCTCGCACTTAAGAACGGCGTACATGGAATCCCAGTGGGCGTGCCAACCGTAGTCGGAACTCGCCATTCCAGTCCTGTAGGCGGAGTCTTTCGCGGCAAGCCAGCTTTGTTCAAGCTGTGTCTCCTTAGCGGCGGGATCCACTCCTTCGGCGTTGAAGGCCTCGTTCATGAAGTTGTACGTCGCCGTTCCGTCCGAAAGCAGGAAAATCTTATAGTTGTTCTGGGGAATTTGGTTGGCATATATGATCGAGTGGATAAGCGAGCAGGTAATGTCGTTAATGAACAGGTTAAACTTGGAGTCTGGCTTAAGGCGCCTGAGCTCTTTGACGTAGTCGGCGAATGCAGTGTAATTGCTGGAGCCCTTAATATCTTCGGTTGTCATGAAGGGCATGGCGTACATGCCGGAGGGGAGCGCGTCCCAATTAAACGCCGAGGGGCGGTCGAGCATGGCAATGGACGGCACCGAGGCCCCGGTCGAAGACGTTGTGTGGTCCCAATAGGAAATGGAATAGAGCACAACAGGGAAGGTCGCAGAAAGCGGTGCGAGGTTATACTCGCTCGCGGTCACCCCAAAATCTTGGACGGTGGTCCCAACTACGTGGTCGCCCTTGAGGTACTCGACCTTTGCGGTAAATGGTCCATAGGTTCCAACGTTTAGCGCCATACCGGCGGCATCGATGGATGCGAGCGAGGTGGAGTCGGTCACATTGCGCGTTACAGCGTCGCCGTAGCGCATAGTGGCGGTCACACGCATGTCTGTGGCGACGCCATCGGCGCGGAGGAGCGCGAGAGAGTCTGGTCGAACGCGCACTGTGGTCGACTCGCCCTCCTGAATAATGGATGTCTGGTAGCACGAGGGAATGTAAGCGTTCGCTGTAGAGGACGGTGCATCTTCCCCGTGCTTCACCAGGCGAATCTCAATCGCTTCAGCTCGGTAGTTCCATCCGGTTGTGCCGGCAATCTCTCCGTTCCTGGCCCAGCCAAGCCAACCGAAGTGTTGGGCGTGGACACGGTAGTACACGTTGTACTCGTTTGCGATGTTGCCAGTAAGTTCTATCTTGATGGCTTGCATGGAGTAAGCCTTGCCGGTTGTGCCCGCAATAGCCCCATTGGAAACCCAGTCCTGCCATCCAACGTTGGTGCAGTGCGCCATGTAGCGAATGCCACCGTCAGCGTTGGCGAGTGAGATCTTAAGGGCCTCTATGGCTCTCGCCTTGCCCTCGGTTCCAGCCGTAGCGCCGTCCTTGCTGGGGAAGCTGTCCCATCCTTGGTCGCTTACGTGAGCATAGTATTGGACGGAAGGTGCGGTATTGGCTTGGGGAGAGGCGGGCGCCGCGCCTATTTGGGGATTGCTTGTTGGGGTCGCGTTGCCCAGTAAGGGGCTGTTTGCCGAGGGGGCTTCTGCATCATTGGTTGATTCGGTATCCGTTTTGGAGTCGGTGCCCTCCTCCATCGGTTGGCTCGTGCTCGGTTCCTTTGCGGGTTTCACGGTTGAGTCGCTGTTCTCTTGTCCAGAGATGTTCGCCTGCGTGTTCTGAACGACATCCGTTGCTACTGTGGGATCCGCACCTTCTGCGAATGCCGGAATCGACAAGGCCGATGCGGCGAGTAGGGTTGAGCAGAGTAAGGGGACGATTGCTTTTGTGCGCCATCGTTTCATATTGGCTCCTTCTAACAGGTGCAATACACCATTAGATGCTAGCAGTATTAAGCAACGTTGGACGCGTAGTTCCCGAGTGGCTTCGTGAGCGGTTGTGCGAGGGCGCCGGAGTGTGTAAGCGCCTAATCGTTACAGCGCGGGTTGTTGTGTTCGGTGTTTGGTGGGTGGCAGCTCAAGACTACTGCACGTGGATCTCCTTTGCTGGGCATTCGCTATCCGAAGCTGACCAGTTCGTTTTGCTTCGGATGGTACAGGGTATATAGTCGACATTAAGGGTGTGCTGACCAATTGGGATCAAATTGAGGATGGTGCAAAGATGGGGTTATCTTGGCTGTTGAATGATTTCATCTGTAATGACCTGTATGCTCCGTTTGTTGTCAAACTGGACAACGATTACTATCCCCACCTTATGGAGAAATACAACACTGTGCTCAACCAGGCGGAAAAGGCCGGTGCGGATGATGACAGTCTGGCAATAATACAGAGATATCGAAAAAAAAATTCTCGAAGCCCTGCGTAGTTACTACAAGGCCGATATTGCAAAAAGCAACACAATCATCAGGAATTTGGTTTCAGAAGTTCGTTCCGATCCTTTAGCGGTTGCAAAGCTAGGTGAGAGTTGGGCCTTTCCGGGGAACAGGAGCCAAGAGATACAATTCTTCCGGTCGAGAACGGGGAGTCCCTCTAACGCCTATGCGGCAAAAGAAATGTTGCATTTGCCGAAGAGCCTGAGATCTAAGACCGGAAGCTACAGGTTTAGTATCCCCGGTAGTCCGGCCTATTATCTTGCAAATTCTTCGTATGGATGCTGGGTAGAGACGGAATTTCCGCCGGAAATCGATTTCAACGTCTCACCGGTAGTTTTAGACGGCACGCAGAAAATACTTAACTTGGCAATCAATGTGAGAGATTTCGGCCGCTTGGACGGTCTCGGCGAGGGGCGCGTCCATTGCTGGCTTAAACTGTTCATGCTCATGATAGCGACCTCGTACAGAATCAACGAAGCCGACAGAACGTTCAAGTCTGAGTACATCGTCTCCCAGGCAATAATGATGGCGTGTAAGAGGCTAGGACTTGACGGGGTCGCCTATTATTCCCGGCGCGTGGAAGACGACGTATTCGCGCGCTGCGCCGTCAACCTCGCTCTATTTGTTAATTATGATCAGCACAAGGACTACGCTCCACTCATTAAACATATGAAAATAGACGATTCCTTTAACTATGCCCTGTACAAACAGCTTTTTCCGTCGCTGAGATGTAGGGACTATGAACTGAGGTCTGTCGACCATGCGTATATAACGAATATTGGCAGCTACGACAGGCAGCACCCCTATAGAGAAACAGAGTTCTTCGAGTTCGACAGATACCTGTTCGCAACGTGGCAGGGAAAGACGAACGGGAGGGGAAAAGACGATCTTCCTTGGGGCGTGTCCGTTGATTAGTGTTCAGAAGCCGTGGTGATCATTGTGAGAAATCAACTGGACATGAAATGAAGATGGATCGCGTGACATGCGCTAGAATGATCGCATTCTAGGTGGTTCTCGGTTCCTCGGGCAGCCTGCGGCTGCCCTCGAGGACCGTGCCCTACACCGACACTGGGCGACACTACCTAGTTTCGGTAATGAGCAGATTTTTTCGGATGTGACCATGTAAATTATTCGGATATGGTCACGCCGATGTCCTGGTCTTTTTCCCCGTATGGTTGCACTGCGGCGGAATGGATAGGTAAGGTACAGGCTTGTTATTCTTGCTGATTGAAAGTTGCGTGATGCTGGGGATTAGCAGGTATCCTATAGAGTGCTTTCAATATGGATAAAGGAGCTCGATGGATACGGTTAAGGTTTGTGTGATGCTCTCTTCGTACAATGGGGAGAAATACATCAGGGAGCAGATTGACAGCATCCTGGCTCAAGAACTGCCGGAACAGTGCGATCTTTCTTTAATCGTTCGTGATGATGGGTCCACTGATGGCACGATTGACATCCTGGCGGAGTACGAAGGCCGCGGGCTTCTTACCTTGATTCAAGGGGAAAACCTTGGCGTAACAGGTTCTTTTTTCGCGCTACTTAATCATACAACTGGAAAATATGACTACTATTCGTTTAGTGACCAAGATGATCGCTGGCATGAAGACAAGATGTTTCGCGCGTTGTCCGTGTTGAGCCGAAAGGACAAGAAAATCCCGCATCTTTATTGCAGCGAATACTATTACTGTGATGAAAACCTTGGGAGCCCCGTGCCTTCCACACACAACAAATTAGACCCACGAGTATCGCTGCTTTTATTTGAAAATACGATATCCGGAAATACAATTGTATTTAACGATGCTCTTGCCTCATATGTAATCCAAGCTGGTCGTAATGGGATATACTGCCACGACTGGTGGGTAGCTCTTGTGGCGTCCGCTGTTGGAGATATCGAATACGATGACCAATTTTATTCGCTTGATTATCGTCGGGATGGCAGGAACGTGAGTCCTACCGGGTCTGGACAGTTTCGGTTGTTGCAATATCGCATTAAGCATTTTATCAAGGGCGATGAGTTGAATATCATTGGCAAACAAATCGCTAAGTTTGCTAGTGTATACCGTGGCAAGCTGTCCAAGCATGACGTAAAAATTCTGGATGTATGTACGAGTAATTCAAGAATAAGGAAAGCATTTCTGCCCGTACGACTGCGGCAAACGATTAGCGGGGAGTTCATGCTCAGGACGCTTTTCTTGATTGGAAAGTTATAACTCGTTGAGTCGTGCGTACTGTTTGAGGCAGCGTATATGAGTGAGGATATGTGCAATGAATGGGTCGCCCAGGGTTACAGTTGTGGTACCCGTGTACAACGCGGGTGCTGAGATTGAGCGCTGTTTTAGGAGCTTGGAAAACCAGACTTCAGATGATTATGAAGTCGTTTTCGTTGATGATGGGTCTACGGACGACTCTCCGGAAAGATTGAATTCCTTTTGCCAGAAACATCCTGAGTGGGTGAGGGTTGTAACTCAACAAAATTCGGGTGTGTGCGAAGCACGGCATCGCGGCGTTCTCGAGGCCCGTGCTGAGTACATTTGCTTCATGGATAACGATGATTTTATTGACGAAGATTATATTGAAGTCCTTTTGAGTGCTGCGGAACAAAGCGGAAACGACATCGTAATTTGTGGCTATAGGCGGGCAGATGATGAGCGCGTGCTATTTGAAATCCCGGTGTTTAAGAACCGCGAGCTCACAAAATATAATTTCATTATGCCTTGGGGGAAAATAATCCGAAAGAGTTTAATTGTCGACAATGATATTCGCTTTTTAGACTGCGTAATTGGAGAAGACGATTATTTTAGTTATATATGCTATCTGCATACGGATAAAGTGGGACAGGTTTCGTATATAGGTTACAACTGGTATATGAATCGAGGAAGCGTATCGAACACTCGTCAATATGGCTTGCCGAGAAACTGTGACTTGCTTTACACCCTTAATAAAATTAATGAGCAATATGTTGCCGCAGGTAAGCGTTCCGCCCTTTATGATTATGCGATTTATAGAAGGGGTGTTTGGCACCTGCTTTGGTCTGGTGCTGGGGCAAGTCCAGAGAGGTTTCTTGAGGAGCAAAAGCGGTTCGATGACTGGTTCTCTTCTAATGGATTTATGCTAAAGATGCGCTTCTTCGATCGTCGACTTTGGGGCGGTGAGGCTGTTTGGAAGAGAATGGCCATAGAGGCTTTCTCGCTGATTTCGAAATTTGGCCTCATGGGCATTTTTTCTAAGGTTTACTGTCATGGACGTTAAAAAAGAAGCCAGTACGACATATCGGACAGCGTCCGCAACCGACGTGCTTTGGAATTCGGTAGGTTCGCTTGTATACCTCGGGTGTACTTGGTTAACTACGGTGCTCGTCGTTTTGCTTTCGGACGATTATCAGGCTTCCGGTAGTTTGGCGATAGCCATGGCAGTTGGAAATGTTTTTTCTACCATTGCCCTTTTTCGAGTGCGAACGGTTCAAATTTCCGATGTTAGGCATTCGTTCTCAACGGGAGAGTATGTGGCCGCTCGTCGGTTTACCATCTTGATTGGTTTTGCTGCTACCTCCATATACGCTTTGTTTACGGTGGATCCTAGCGCGTATGCCGTTGTGGCTCTCTACGTCCTTTACAAGGCGATTGAGTCATACGTCGACGTCTTCCATGGAGTTGATCAATGCCATTTTCGTTTTGACGTCATTGGGAAGTCGCAGATATATCGTGGTGTTGCGTCTCTCGCTGGTTTTTTAGTTGGTATGGCGTTGTTTCACTCTCTCGTCGTTGCAATTGCGCTGATGGCAGTCTTAACTGGTTTGATTTTGTGCTTGTTTGATTGTAGATGCGCCAGAGACCTGGAAGAGATTGAGGTTCAGTGGCCGGTATCCACAATTGCGCGCTTGCTGTCATCCTGTGTTCCCGGTTTCATAGCAATGCTTTGTGTTACGTTGGTTGTGAGCCTGACGCGCCAAAGATATGGACTTCTGTATGGTCAGAATGCCCTAGGGGTCTATGCTGCTATTGCTGCCCCTACCGTAATCGTGCAAGCACTCGCAAGCTATATATATGCTCCCTTGGTAGTTCCGCTTGCGGAGGCATACCATGCTGGTAAATCGGCTGTAGTACTACGCACTGTCGGCAAATTCTTACTTGCTCTTGGAGTGCTTATTGCGGCGTCCGAGATTTGCTGCTGGCTATTTGGATTTAGCGTGCTGAATGTTTTGCTAGGTGGGATTAGTAGAGATGCAGTTGACTTGGCGTATCCGCTTCTCATTTGTACGGGTGCAACTGCGCTCTTATACTTTCTTCAAGACATGCTGATTGTTATGAACATGCGTCTAGAAAATGTCGCTTGCGGGGCAATTGCTTTAGTGGGCTCCCTTGTTGCTTCTGATAGCTTATTTGGCGCATTTGGGGCGAATGGCATAACCTATTCGATCCTGCTGGGTTATGGACTGAACATTCTAATATCCCTTTTGCTTGTTGCGCACGCCTGCGGCAATCGACGTCATGAGATTTAGGCCCTTGTCTGTTTTTACGCGATAATGATAACGTTTGTCTTGCCAAGGAGGGCATTGTTCATGTTAAGCGCATGATGCCCTGCTCGGCCTGAGGTACTCTTGTGATTGATATTTAATGAGGATGGCCACCCTGCGGTAAACTAGGCTAGTTGAACCTGAGGCCCTTTTGAAGATGCGCATAAGAAGGATGTTGCTTTGATAACAGCCGATTCGTCAATTAAGCTGAGTGTGATTGTCCCTTGCTACAAGGTGGAGAAGTACCTCCCGGCATGTCTCGACTCCCTTATTAACCAAACGCTAGATGATATTGAAATCATCTGTATCAACGACGGTTCGCCGGACGGCTGCATCGATATCCTCCGTTCCTATGAGGCCGCAAATCCTGGTAAAGTCGTCGTTATTGACAAGAAGAACGAGGGTGTATGGCGCGGTCGTTTTGACGGTATCCGAATTGCCAAGGGTGAGTACATCGGATTCGTAGACAGTGACGACACGGTTGCTCCCAATTTTGCCGAGGTCCTGTATCGTTCGGCGAAGGAGAGCGATGCCGACATTTCAGTGTGTGGTTTTAAGCGGATTGATCTCGAAACCAATAAGGTGTTGTCCGTTGAGATGTGCAGCCCTCGCGAGGACTTCGTAATTAGCGAGGAGCCGGGTCGACTCATTGAGCTTAATGGCGCTCCTTGGAATAAGGCGTTCCGGTCAAGTATTCTCAAGTCCATGAACGACCTTGAGGAGCCGCCGACTGTATTAGATGACTTGGCTTTCCATTTGCTCGTATATCTCGAGGCTCGCGGCAAGGTCGTTTTCTCCGATGTGCCGTTGATCAACTATATGGTTCGCGCAGATTCGATCATTAACACTGTTCGCAAAGAACAGGTTGATTCGATTTATCGCACTTTTGACTTCATACGTTCCTTGTATCTTGAACGCGGCGTTTCAGAGGACATGCTTAAGGCCTTGGACGGTATGGCGTTCCTTCATCTGGGTGTATCCCTGCTGTTTAGGTTGTTTAACGATCCGACCTGCAATGTTTCTGCCTACATTTCGAGATGCACTTCGTTCTTGGATGACAAGTTCTCGACGTGGCGTAAGTCGAACTGCATGTCTCTTTCGTATGCGCTTAAGCAAAAGGGCCCGTTCATCAAGCTTTGGATTGCACGCCTGTTCTATAAAGCGCACCTCATGAGGCCGTTTTTGTCTGCTTATCGCTTTGCGATTACCAAACTGAGGATCGACATCAAGTGGTAGTACGCAATTTCTCGCCACTGTCTGAAAGGCATTTGTCTCATGTCCAATAAGCGCCTTTTGGTGATAATCCCAGCCTATAATGAGGAAGAATCCATTTCTTCAACCGTTGACGAACTTACTTCGACGCTGCCTGATGTCGATTACGTTGTAGTGAACGATGGTTCAAAGGACGGTACAGAGCGCATCTGCCTCGAGCATGGCTATAACTACGTGTCGTTGCCGGTTAATTCCGGCCTCACCGTCGGTTTCCAAACTGGTATGAAGTACGCACTTCGTAACGGCTATGATTACGCCCTTCAGTTTGATGCGGACGGCCAGCACAGGCCTGAGTATATTTCCAAGATGCTTGATCTCGCGGTTGCTGAGGACGCCGACATTGTTATTGGCTCACGCTTTGTAAACAAGTGCAAAGAGGTCTCTGCGCGCATGCTCGGCTCGCGCATCATTACGGTTGCGATTAAGCTCACTACCGGCAAGCGAGTCGCAGACCCGACTTCTGGTATGCGCATGTTTAACAGGAAGATGATTGAGCGGTTTGCAAACGACGACTCCTTGAACCCGGAGCCTGAGTCTATTTCTTACCTTATGAAGAAGGGCGCGAAGGTTTGCGAGGTCCAGGTTGAAATGCGCGAGAGGCAGGCGGGGGAGAGCTACTTGAACATCCCCAAATCGATTGCCTATATGGCGCGTGCTTGCATCTCCATCCTCTTCGTTCAGTGGTTTAGGTGATTGAATAATGTCTTTTGTGCTTAGGGCTGTCTTCCTACTCGGGGCGCTTTTAGTTTTGTACTTTGTCGTAAGGAAACTGCGCAAGGCGCAGATCGAGGTGCTGGACTCTGTGTTCTGGCTTTTCTTTGCCTTCAGTTTCGTTGCGCTGGCCGCCTTCCCCCAAGTTGCCTTTTGGCTATCTTCTCTTCTGGGATTTGAAAGCCCAGCGAACTTCGTGTTCCTCTACGTGATCGTATTGCTCCTGTATCGTGAGTTCAGCAATACGGTGAGCATCTCGAAGCTGCGTCGGAGAATCAATCAACTTGTTGAGGAGCAGGCGCTTCGTTAGATTTGTCATATCTATTATTCGTTCGCCCCTTGAAAGGAGAGACCGTGTCTCTTCCTCGTATTGTTGCGATTGTGTTTGCCCTTGCGGTATTAATTTCCACTTTGTACCTATTTTTCAGGAATTGCCTTGATGAGATTGCGGTGCACCTTCGTCCTCAAGTGATACGAAGCCGTGCTTGCAGCTTGGTCATGTTTGCGATTACCTTTTCCGTGATCGGGGAGTTCCTGACCTTGGTGGGAATGAGGACGGCTTCACCGCTATGCATCTCCGACTGGAGCTTTCGCCGCATAGCCTTTCTTTTTGTTTTTGGCCTGTTAATTTACGCCACATTCAGGGCTGTTGTGCCCGCGCGCTTTGCAGCGGTTGAGCATGCTGAGCCGGAGTGCTCTGTCGATACCCGAATGCGCTTGAGTTTGCTTGTCATTTCGTGCGGGTCGGCAGCAATGGTGTTGGCCTATACCCTCTTCTATTACTGCTTCGCAATCGTAGCTCCGATTCAGATGATTGCACTGTATTGTGCCATCAGCATAGTTTGCTTTATTGTTCTATTTCGATGTGACGCTCTGTCTGCAGTGTCCGTGTTTGCTTTGTCGGCCTTGAGCGTCGGCCTTTTCTTCTCTCTTTGTGTTCCGCCAGCGGTGGGGTTCTCCTATGATGATGAAACTCATTTTGATCGCAGCCTCGGTATTTCGTTCATCGGGAGTTCGGAACTAACCGATGCAGAGGTGGAGATGGTCGCGAAGCCGTGGAATACTACGGGTTCCGTTGACCGTTCTATTTTGGAAAGCTCGCTCACACGGCTCGACAATGAGTATCAAAATGCTACAAATGCTGGCGCCATTCGGAAGCATCCCGGGTGGACTTCTCCGGTGCTTGGGCAAGATTTGATTTCAATATCGATGGTCGGAAATATACCGTCAGCTATTGGAATCTGGTTTGGAAGACTGCTGCATCTTCCTTTGACTGGTCTGATAGTTGCGGGTAGGCTGGCTAATTTGTTGTCATATGTCGTGGTTGTCTGCTTTGCAATCAGGCTTGCCCCATCAAAGAAGTGGTGTTTTGCGTGCGTCGGCCTATTCCCGACCTCCTTATTTATGGCCTCAAGTTTTTCGTACGATCCGTGGATAGTATCGGTCGTCATGCTTGCTACGGCGATGATGATGAAGTTTATTGCATCAGAACAGAAGGCGACGGTTCGAAATATAATTCCGTGCTTAATCGTGCTTGCTCTTGGCCTTGCTTCTAAGGCCATCTATTTCCCTTTGGTTGGTCTTCTTCTTTTTGTTTCAAAGGACAGGTTCGATTCCCCTCTTGAGCGCCGGCGATACTACGCGGCAATTCTCTTATTTGTCTGTGCAATGGTTGTGTCATTTGTTCTGCCGCTTTTGTTTACGCAGGGTGGCCAAGCGGGCGACTCGCGGGGTGGTTCGGCGGTGAGTTCTATAGGGCAGATTAGGTACTTCTTCTCTAACCCGATTGGCTTTATATCAACCTTGTCTGTGTTCGTGTCTAGTTATGTTTCACCCTTTTCCGCTGGAGGTTATACGCTGGCAACAGCATATTTAGGTTCTGTTGAGACCTTCAGTCCGAATCTATCGGTGGTGGCTATTCTTTGCTACGCTTTGGCCGCGACTTTCGACCCCGATGCGTCCGGTGGCCATCATCTCGGGTTGGTCGGGGGAATTGGTGTTGTTGCGCTAGTTATGGCTACAGTGTTTCTTGTTGTTGCCTCACTGTATGTCTCTTATACCCCCGTTGCATATGGCACGGTGAACGGGTGTCAGCCTAGATATCTTTTACCGTTGCTTGCTCCTCTGTCTCTTGCTGTTAGCATTAAGTGGCAGCCTGATAGGGCTTTCGTTCTTGCGATTGCTCGTGCAGTTACAATGTGTGTTTGGTTGCTAGGTCTCGTTGTCTGCGCATACGTTGCGCCGCAACTCTAATTATGGTTATTTCTGTATTAGGTAGGTTGATACATGTCAAAGATAGAAACAGCGAAGACTTTGCTTGGGCTTGCGAAGAAGAATCCTGGCAGCTATGCTCGAGCAGCAAAGTATGCTGTTAAGTACGGTCTTGTCGGCCTGCGTGATCGTTTCCATGATGAAATCGTGATGGATGACGTTGCGCTTCCGTCCGATGGTCTTGAACCGGGAAGTTCTACGGGCGGTATTTGCTTCTCTATCGTAATGCCCGTTTACAACGTGGACATCAAATGGCTTGATTTGGCAATTCGGTCGATTGAAGCCCAGACATATGATAATTGGGAGATTTGCATTGCCGACGATGCGTCGACCGACTCACGCGTGCGCGAATACTTGCAGGGGAAACAGTCCGAAAAAATCAAGGTTGTTTACTTAGAGGCAAACCAGGGTATTTCGGGTGCGACTAATGCTGCCGCTTCGCTCGCGAAGGGCGACTTCATTGCTCTTATGGATAACGACGACGTTATTCATCCAGCTGCTTTGTCTGACTTGTTCGTCGCGGCCACCGTGGAGCATGCCGACCTTATCTACACCGACAATGATGTGGTGGACGAAGATGGCAACCGTCTCGCTGTGCTTCATAAGCCTGACTGGTCGCCTGATCTCATGCTTTCGCAAATGTACGTGGGACATTTGGTTGCCTTCAGTCGCGGCCTATTTGAGTCGGTGGGCGGCTTTCGCTCTGAGTTCGACGGTAGTCAGGATTACGATCTGTTCCTTCGCATGTCGGCTGCTGCTGAACGCATTTTCCACGTTTCGAAGACGTTGTATTCTTGGCGCGCCATCGCTTCATCTACGGCATCGAATCCGGACGCCAAGCCGTATTCCCAGATTGCGGGGCAGAAGGCTATCCAAAACTATCTCGACGGCTTGTATGGTAAGGATGAGTGCCGAGTAGATGAGACGGATAACCTGTTTGTGTATGACGTGAGGTATCCGGTCGCTGAGGGCACGCTGGCCTCGATTGTGATCCCCACGAAAGATCACGCGGATGACCTTAAGGTTGCAATCGATAGCATCTTTGCTAAGACCGAGTACCCTAGCTTTGAGATTATCGTGTTGGATAATAATTCGTCCGATGCTGAGACCTTTGCGTATTTTGATACAGTTGCTTCCGAGCACGAGAACGTCAGGGTTGTAACCTCTGCCTACCCTTTCAACTGGTCCAAGCTAAACAACCAGGGAATTTCTGAGGCGAAGGGTGACGTTCTCGTTTTCTTGAACAATGATGTTGAGGTGCTCGAGGGTTCCTGGCTTACCCGACTTGTTGAAAACGCACTGCGACCTGAAATTGGAGTCGCCGGAGCCTTACTTACCTATCCCGATGGCACTATTCAGCATGCTGGCGTTGTGGTCGGAATGGGCGGCTGGGCCGATCATGTCTACAAGGCAATGCCTGCGGTGCACAACGGAAATCCGTTCATTTCTCCCATGGTGACAAGGAATGTTTCTGCTGTTACGGGCGCCTGCATGGCCATCTCCCGTTCCTGCTTGGAAGAGATTGGGCTGTTTGATGAGGATTTCATTGTTTGTGGTAGCGACGTTGAGCTGTGCCTCCGTGCAATGAAGTATGGTAAACGCAATGTGTATCTTCCGGGCGTGAGGCTCACCCATTACGAGTCGAAGACACGTGATGCCAAGGATATCCCTGCTATTGACTTTAAGCTATCGGAGGCTATGTATCGGCCTTACGTTGCTGCTGGAGATCCGTATTACAACTCCAATTTGGACTACATGTCCTGTGTGCCAAGGGTGCTTTCGAACAAGGAGCGTCTGCAGAGAAGTGCTGGTGCGCGCATGGAGGTGTCAGTCCCCGAGATTCGACCGCTTCATTTCCTTAAAGCTGAGTCGGAACGCAGGCGCCTCAATCTTCTCGTTCCTTCCGTTAATCCTGAGGATATCTTCGGCGGCATCGCCACAGCTCTTAAGTTCTACGAACGGTTGCTTGCTGAAACTGGCATGGATGGCAGGATTATTGTGCTCGATGCCGTAACGCGTGCCGGTTCTGTATCCGAGCGCTTCGACGGCTATGAGCTATATGAACTTGGTTCCGAGGGAGATGCGCACTTCAGTATCGTGAACGCGTCTTCTCGTCATACCGCTGATATTCCCGTTGCGCGAGGCGATTGGTTCATTGCTACGTCCTGGTGGTCGGCTTACTGCTATCAGTCTGAATACGGTGTCCATTTCTCGCGCGGCGACCTTGAGATGAATCCGCTTATATACTTGATTCAAGATTATGAGCCTGGATTCTATGCCTGGTCTTCGAATTACCTTCTCGCGCGCTCTACATACACGAGCTCGACTCCCGTTGTTGCCGTGTTCAATTCCTCTGAGCTCAGGCAGTACTTCTTTGAGCGTGGTTTCCGCTTCGAGTCCGAGTTTTCTTTCGATCCGATGCTGAACGATAAGCTTAAGGAAAAGCTTGTCCAGCTTGATGGCAGGGCCGCGAAGCGTCGTCAGATTCTCGTATATGGTCGTCCTGGGACACCGCGCAATGCTTTCGAACTCGTTGTCGAGTCCTTGAGGGAGTTCGTTGAGACCTGTCCAGAAAGCCCTTTTTGGGAGTTCCTCTCTGCCGGTGAGCAGCATCCCCCTGTGCCGTTGGCCAACGGCAGGTATCTTGTTTCTGTGGGCAAACAGTCTCTCGAAGGATATGCGAGCTTGCTGGCTGAGTCCTATGCGGGCATTTCCCTGATGGCCTCGCCCCATCCGAGCTATCCTCCGTTGGAAATGGCTTCTTTCGGCGTTAAGGTCATTACGAATACGTTTGTCGGGAAGGATCTCGCGAGTTTCGGTGACTCCGTCGTTTCTGTAAGCAATGTTACGCCGCATGGAATCGGCTGTGAGCTTGCCCGAATTTGCGAAGGATACTCCGCCGAAGTGTCGTGTGGCTGCGTGAACGCTCACTATCTTTCCGATGAGGACCTGTTCCCATTTCTGACCGATATGGTTGAATCACTTGGCCTGTAGCCATGTCCCGGAGAGCGTCAGGGGGGGCTCATGATGAACAAACAAGAGGGACTAGTTGCCGCATGGTACGTTCCCACCCCGACTATGGGCGGCGGCGGATTTCGAACCATTCTTCAAAATGCCTCCGCGCTCTCATGCCGTGGATATCGCAATGACTTTTATGTGATTCCTCCAGTAAATAAAGTTCTTGATCTTTTGTTCGTCGAGGAGTCATGTTTAGCGTGGTTTGGCATGGCTCCTGATCGTTGGCTCCTTGCAGGTGCTAATGAGGAAGATCGAACTCTTTCCATTGCGACGTCCTGGGACACTGTCGAGTATCTGGCTTCGAGTTCACATGGCGCTCCTGGCTTTTATTTCGTTCAGGATTATGAGCCTTGGTTCTTCTCCTTGGATAGCAACTTTCTTGCTGCGGAAAACACGTATCGCCACGGGCTTCGAGTTGTCACCATTGGCAAGTGGCTCGCGGGAAAAATAGACAGAGAATATGGCAGTGTGCTTGGATATACGGACTTTGGCGTTGGTCCGTCTTACTATTCAGAGAACCTCGGCTGCCGTGAAAACTCGAAGCCGGCTTCAGAGCACGCCGTATGCGCTATTTATCAGCCTGAAAAGGGACGACGCGTTGCTCCTCTGCTCGTGGAGGCAATTCGCGTTGCACTGGAGCTCGATCCATCGCTTACGTTTTATCTGTATGGCTCTGATGCCCCGGTGCCCATTTCCGATCATCGCGTGGTGTCGCTTGGCTTGATTTCTACCGATGAATGCCGCGAGCTCTACTGGCGTTGCAAATGCGGAGTATCGCTCAGTATCTCAAATCCCTCACGCATTCCTTTCGAAATGATGGCGTGCGGGCTTCCCGTCATCGATCTCTACCGGGAGAACAACCTATTTGATTTTAGGGACGGTAGTCTTCTGCTTGCGCGTTCGGATGCAGCTTCCTTGGCAACGGCGATCGTGTCGCTGGCTGCAGATAGGGAGAAACAGGATAGTCTGCGCAAGGGAGGTCTTGATCTTGTTGCCGAGCGAACGGTTGCTTTAGAGTCTGATTGCTTTGCGAACTTGGTCTGTTCTGATCTGGGCGCGGGTGGTTTTGATGGCGCCTCAATCCGTCAGACTTATACTTGCGCACCCGTTGAGGCATCTGACGAGGCTCTTGCTGTCGAGCGTCGCCTTGTCGAAGAGTCGCACCGCTCGCGTGCGGAAGCGTGTGTACCTGTTATTTGGCCTGACTCTGGCATTTGCGTTAGCTTTACATCATTTGAGCCCGCTGGCGATGCGCGTTTAGCTGTTTGGTCCATGGGGGATCAGTCGGATCTTCAGTGGTTTCAGATGGATGGGTCTGATGCGGATTTCCAGGTGCTTGTTGACCGGGAAGATGGCTGGGACGTCGGATGTCGAACCTACAACTTTCATTTCTACATCAACGCAAGCAAGGGTGAGCCCGTGTTTGCCGGTAGCGCTGTTGTCCCGCTGTCTCCTGATGTGTCTGTGGGGAAGGTCGAAGCTGCTGTTCCAATCTTGGGGGGAGAGGTGCGAATCGCGGAAGCGCCTATCACGAACCTCGTCTGCGGTGAGCCCGTTTCCGATATCGATGATACTGATAGCGGGGCTAGGGAGACGTTTCCTCGAAGGCTTAAGGCATGGGTGGATCGCTGCATAAAGGGCGGGGTTGCGTAGAGTCGGGAAGTAGATCGACGGACGGGCGTGCTCGACATTGCACCTCGTCCTACTTTTGTGCAGCTTCGCAGCCCGCGTGCCCTCTCGCGTATACTAGTACCAACTGTGTACGCCCAACTTTGGAGGTCCAATCTATGAAGGGCATCATCCTCGCGGGCGGCTCGGGCACGCGCCTGTACCCGCTCACGCTCGTCACCAGCAAGCAGCTGCTGCCGGTCTACGACAAGCCGATGATCTACTACCCGCTGTCCACGCTCATGCTGGCGGGCA
>OIWP01001532.1_pt1 | contig 27801 bp, 37 predicted proteins | sample 1587661 | NCBI WGS metagenome assembly OIWP01 (sample SAMEA3888899, study PRJEB22519) | human gut metagenome | biome: human gut; feature: human-associated habitat; material: faeces | place: Denmark | collected 2010 | reverse complement strand
AATTTCAGGATGTGTCAATCGCACCGATGCACACAGCGGAACACCTACTAAATTCTCAGATGGTCAAATACTTCCATTGTGAACGTTCTTTCTCCGCCCATATAGAAAAAAAGAAATCCAAATGTGATTACCACTTCAAAACGGCACCTTCTGCCGAAGACATTGCCGAATATTCTTCTGCTCCAGAAATATGATAATATTTGCCTTCTTTTGTACGTAAATTAATTAATGCAAATCCAACATTACTTGCATCTTTAGAAACACTTGTAAGACCTGTGTACAAATAAACATCATCATCAATAACAATATAATTATATCCATCTGTTGATTGTAACACACCTTTTTGTGAGAAAACAGAATTAATATAACCATGTGTATATTTTCCATAATTTTCTAACTGTTGAATAACTAAATCTGCTGGATAAACACGATCTACCCAATTAGGAACATCTTTAATATCATAATATTTATGCTTACCATCAACAGCATTTACTAAAACTGCTCCTACAATATCTTTTCCACCAAAGGGACCTATTTTATATTCAAATACAGGAGCAATCCAATAAGGAATACCTTCATCGTTAATTTCAAAAGCTAATTCTTCAAACATTTTCGTAGGATAATTCATCCTTAAATGACGATTAATATTTCTACCAAAATGTTCAGATTTTGAATATTTCATGCCTTCTTTCAATTCAACAACTTCAGATTCTTGACTTACCATATTCACTTTAACATAAGCTGGTAAGCCTTCTTTTCGATTTGTTATCCATTTAATTAAATCACTATATTCTAATGGTGTAACTCGATAAGGAGTATCTTGATAATTAATTTGTTCATAAGATTCATCTACTTCAAACTGTGAAACATAATCTATCATTTGTCCCATTTTTCGATCACCTAGTTTAATAGCACTTTCACGATCTACAACAGGAATTGATTGATAAGAAATCGTCTCATTATCTTTATAAAAATCAGCTTTTTTATTTAATTGTAATTGATTTTGATATGTTTTTGCATGAAAAATAGGCAAACTATATACCGAACCAACGCCTATATAAACAAATAAGGCAACGACTACAAACATTAAATATTTAGATATTTTATCAAATGTACCTAATAATATCGCATGTAAAATAACAAAGATAACAATTAAAAAAATCAAATGGAAAATAAATGTTTGAGATTGATAATGAATTGGTAGTAATAAAACATACTCTCCTATAATACCTAAAAGACAAACGACAATCAATGGAATTAAATAGCTCCATTTTTTAGTTGTTTGTATTTTAGTTATTTTAATCGCTATGCAAATCAACTATATCAACAATAATTCTTTATCATCACTTATTAAAGATAAATATATTACAACACAAAAAGAAGATCATCGTGTCTTTATCATTCCTGATTATATTTATATCTTAGGTTATTTCTTAGGACTTTATGCGATGTATGTAGGAGAAGAATTAGATGCAGGATTTGCGATTGCTTCTTGTATTGGGGCTATCAGTGCTTATGGTTTGTTTTATTATTTCATTCCTCATACTTTAAATGAAATGGTTGATTCGTTGAATCTAAAAGGCGAAGATACGATTGTTTTAGGTGATTTAGCTCTATTTATGCAACAAAGTAAATTATTAATTGTTTTTATTATGCTTGCAGTGATTTTAATACCAACATTTATTTTTTCATCGATTCATATGAAGATGTTGCATATTGCTTTACACATTGGTGCTATCTTAATTAATTTTGTTTTATGTTTAAGTGTTGTCAGTCGTTTTGATATCGATGCTTTAGAAAAGAAAGAACATTTTAAAAATTTATGTAAGATGGGACTTACAAATCAAGATGTCAAGAAAATATCTTATAAAGAAGGAAATGGATTTTATGTTGTATTATGGATTTTTGCAGGTATTTATATTTTAAGTATTGCTTGTACGTTTTTAATTCGTGCATCAATTGATTTAGGACTTGTTGGTATTGTTTTACTTGAGTTTGTTGTTCCTTATGGAATGGCTGAGTTCATTGTTTATTTAAAGAAAAGAGGTCAAAATTATGAGTTACATGGAAATTAGAAATTTAAAGAAAGTTTATAATCCTTATGGTATGCATCCTAAGGTGGCTTTAAATGGGTTAGACTTTAAAGTAGAAAAAGGTGATTTTATTTGTATTATGGGAGCCTCTGGTTCAGGAAAGACAACACTGGTTAATATCTTGTCAACGATTGATGAAGCAACTCATGGACAAATTTTTCTTAATCAAAAAGATTTACTTCTTTTATCAGAAAAGGAAAAAGCAAATCTAAGAAAAGAAGAAATTGGTTTTATCTTTCAAAATTATAATCTTATTGAATCATTAACAATCAAAAATAATATTTTATTTTCACCTAGACTCAATAAAGTCAATCAACAAACACAACTAGAAAGGCTTCATGAACTTACAAAAATGTTAAATATTGAAGAAATCATTGATAAATATCCTTCCCAATGTTCAGGGGGACAACAACAAAGAGCAGCAATTGCGAGAGCGTTGATTAATGAGCCAAAGATCATCTTTGCGGATGAACCAACAGGAAATCTCGATAGTTTAAATGCTAGAGAGCTGATGGAATATTTCGTTAAAATCAATGAAGAAAAACATACAACGATTATTATGGTTACTCATGATAGCTTTGTTGCTTCTTATTCAAAGAAAGTTTATTACATGAAAGATGGACATTTAGATTTATCGATTGATTGTCTTAATAAAACACAAGATGATTATTATAAAGATATTGTTAAAGTAACAACACAAATGCATTTATAGAAAACAGGAGCAATCCTGTTTTTTTGGACTAAACGTCCATTGAAATAAGAAAAAGAGAAAGATAAAATAAGTATAAGAAATGAGACATTTGTGAGACAAATTTGAGACAAACTTGAGACAAATATTGAGTACATACATGTTATAATCTACTTGTAATAAATCTAGATATGTTACTTTAAAAGAAAGTAGGTAATGTGTATGGAACCTCTAAATAAGTTAACAGCTGATGGTGCTTGTCGAACAGTATTCAGTAACGATGTCAGTTTTGCATCTTTTTATAATGCAGCTATATTTGAAGGAAAATAAATCATTCATCCTGAAAGGTTGGTACGTTTTGAATTTGATATTTCTTTTATTATCAATGATTCAAAAAGAGCAGAAGATAAAAAAAGAAGAAGGGATATTGTTGTTAAAAGTGATATTAATGGAATCTATTGTTTACTAGGGATAGAGCATCAAAGTAGTATTGATGAAACGATGGTTATTCGTTGTGGAATCTATGAAATGTTGGAATATTTAAAACAGGTAGAAAATAAAGAGTATAAAAGATTAGTACCACAAATCATGGTTGCCTTTTATACAGGACCAAAGAAATGGAATGTACCTGTAAAACTCAGTGATTATTTTGAAATACCAGAAGAATTAAAGAAATACTTTAATGATTGGAAAATCATCTTAGTAGATGTTAAAGAAATGGATACAAGTAAGATCAAAGATGAACAAACACGCTATTTTATAGAAGCCATTCAAGCAATGTATAAGGGAGACTATATAAAATTACATCAAAAAAGAAAGATGAATACCAATAATTTGATTTATGCAGCGATAATTACAGGAAGTTTGGATATGATTAAAGATATTGTAGAAGGAGATGAGATGGATATGTGCGAAGGAATGGAAAGAATGGCAGAAGGATTTAGAAGTGAAGGACGTGAAGAAGGTATTCTTGTTGGAAGAAATGAAGGTAAATTAGAAGAAAAACAAAATACTTTATTAATGCAATTAAGATGTAAGTTAGGAGATTTATCAAAAGAAACAGAAAATACGATAAGAAGTAGTACGATGGAAAAACTAAATAAGCTTACAGTATCTATTTTTGATATACAAAGTGAAAATGATGTTTTAAAGTTAATTCATTAAACAAAAAAAAGAAATCATGAAAAGCAATGATTTCTTTTTAAATATTATTTTAAAGGAACTAATAATTGAATTGATTTTTGTAAATTATGTACATCAATAGGAAGATGTGTGCCTTCTTCACCATCTATATCCATTGTAAGATCTTGATCACAAGTAATGTGAATATGTTGTCCTTGAATATAATGGATAAAAGGACTCTTATCGTGTTTACCAAAACGATAATCTTTAATGAGTGCAATTAAATCTGTGATTGAACATCTTTTTACAATCACTAAATCTAATTTACCATCATTGATATCTGCAAAAGGAATAATACCATCGAAACCACCAACACGATTAGTGTTTGTAATTGCAAACATATAAGCATCTTCTTCAAAAGATTCATTATCTACAGTTACATTTAAATGAAGATTTGTTGATAATTGTTGAGGAAGTTGTGTCATTCCTTTAAAATAATAAGCTAAAGGACCAAATTTTTTCTTTTCTTCTTTTGATACAACAAACGAAATATCAGAAAACATTCCCGCTGCTGCTACATTAATAAAATATTGGTCATTGATTTTCCCAACATCACTAGAAATAACATTGAAATTTTTAATCATTTCCACAATACCATTTACTGAACTTGGAATATTTAAATAATTAGCAAAATCATTAACGGTACCTGCTGCTAAAATACATAAAGGAATTTTTTTATGACTATCAACCATTCCAGAAATAACTTCATTTAAAGTACCATCACCACCAACAGACATGATAAAATCATATTGATTTTCATCACAGTCTTTTGCTTTATAATAGGCATCATCTTTTTTTTCTGTATAAAATATTTCAAAATGTTCTACAATGTTTTGTAATGTTAATTGACCAATAATACGATCTAGTTTATTTTGAATAATATGTTTTCCAGATGATGGATTTATAATAATAAGACAACGTTTCATGTTATTACCTCACTTAAATATACTATATACATTTTAAAACAATTAAAAAAGATATACAATCATTGTTTCAATGATTATAATAAAATAGAATAAGCAAAGGAGTTTATTATGGCAAAATTTTATGCAGTAAAAGAAGGAAAAAAACCAGGAATTTATATGTCATGGGATGAATGTAAAGAACAAGTTAATGGTTATTCAGGAGCAGTTTATAAATCTTTTACAAGTGAAGATGAAGCAAAAGCATTTATTGGTAAAGAAGTAAAAAAAGTAAGTGATGATTTAACTTTACTTGCTTATGTTGATGGTAGTTATAATATTAAAACAAAAGAATATGGCTATGGTTGTGTTTTAATTGAAGGGCAACAAGTTATTCAACAATTATTAGGTAAAGGGAATATTCCTGAGTATTCTTCAATGCGTAATGTTTCAGGAGAAATTCTTGGGTGTATGAATGCTATTCAATATGCGATTGATCATCATTATCCTTCTATATGTATTTACTATGATTATGAAGGTATTGAAAAATGGGCGACAGGTTTATGGAAAGCAAATAAGGAACAAACTCAAAATTATGTTAAAACAATCAATGATATGAAAAAGAAGATAGATATTTATTTTCAAAAGGTTTTAGCACATAGTGGGGATTATTATAATGAAGTTGCTGATGGGCTGGCTAAAAAAGCAGTGGGTATAAAAAAATAAAGCTTGAAAATTAAGCTTTATTTTTTTTAGCAATAATATTAATAATAATATAAACAACTAGAACAATAGCAAAAATCCATAAGAAATCGCTTTTGATATATTGAGCATCACCAGACCAACATCCAAACCATTCTCCACATTTTTTAACAAGAATAGCAAGTGCATAAGATAATGTACCACATCCAATAACACTTAATAAGACTTTCACAATTTTATTAAGAATCTCTTTAAATAAAATAATAGAGATAAAACATACAGCTGTAACAAATACATTAATAACAAAATGCATATAATTTCCTCCTTTAGATACCTTAATAAAATAGCATAAAATCAAGGTAAATGCAATAAAACGTGAACTAATAGATAAATTATGATAAAATATTTTTGGAGGATTTTAATTATGAAATTACTAACAGTATGTATCCCTTGTTATAACTCAATTATGGAAATGCATAAAGCAATTAACTCATGTCTTTTAATGAAAGATGAGGTAGAAGTTTTAATTGTTGATCGTCATTCACATGATGAAACTTTACAAGTTGCTAGAGAATATGAAGAAGCTTATCCAGATACCGTTAAAGTTATTACAACTAAAGAAGATGTTCCTTTTTTAAAAACAGCTTTAAAATATAGCGAAGGACTTTATTTTAAGATACTTCAATGCTTTGATTATTTAGATCAACCATCACTTGTAAGTGTTGTAGAAACAATTCGTGATTTTATTCGTATTCAAGCAAATTTAGATGTATTACTTACAGATTATAAATATGTAGTTCCTCAAAAAAAAGAAAAAAGAGTTTCATATAAAAATATTTTTCCAACAGAAACTATTTTTGAATGGCATAATATAAAAGCATTTCATAAGCATTTTCAAATAGATTTAGGATCAGTTATTATTAAAACAAGTACTCTAAGAAAAATAAAAACGGATGAAGAAAATATTTTTTATAATGAGTTAACCGTTTATGGAATAATTCCTTATATTAAATCAATGTATTATTTAAATGTACCATTTCATTGTTATGGATCACATCGAAAAATTCATATTTCTAAATCAAATAGCTATATAGATTTAATGAAAAGTTTATGGGATTTATATGATGTTTATTCATTAAAGAGTAGAAGACAAAGAACTTATGTTATTGAATATTTATCAAAGGTCTATGTGCTTACTGTTTATTTATTATTAAAATCAAATCAAAAGGAACAAATTGAATTATTAAATGCATATTTAGGATTTAATGATCCTAAATTATACAAAGCACTTACAAAACGTGTTTATGGATTTTTATTAAGTAGTAATAATCAAAAATTATATGATATGTTAATTAAAATATTTGAAAAAGTATATCAATTAGAAATAGAGGAATAGAATGAAGAAGAAATTATTATTTGTTATACCCTTAAGTTTATTTGTTTTAGATTATTTATTGATTTATTTTCAAATCATCCAACCATTAGATTGGATGATTTATCATTTAGTACAAAATTTAAGATGTGATTTTATGACATCCTTTTTTAAACTTTGTTCAACATTAGGAAGTACATGGTTTTATGTTTTATTAGTTGTAGTATTAATGTTTTTAAAAGATAAAAAAGAACTTTTGATAGGTATCCATTTACTAATAGGACAAGGAATAAATAGACTTATTAAATATATTATTAAAAGACCAAGACCTCCTCAAAGATTACATTTAGTAAAAGAAACGAATTATAGTTTTCCTAGTGGACATAGTATGTCAGCAATGATTGGTTATGGATTATTGATTATAGAAGTTTATCAAAGTTCTTTAAAATATAAAAAACTTATCATGACATTATTAGCAATGATGATTTTATTAATAGGTTTAAGTAGAATTTATCTAGGTGTACATTATTTTTCTGATGTTATAGGTGGCTTTTTGTTGTCTTTAAGCTATTTATTATTTATTTATTATAATACCTCACTTTATACATAGAATGTGTAAAGGAGGTTTTTTTATTGGATATTGATATCATTAGTGGTTTATATCATTATGGTTTGACCATTATAAAATATGAACAAGATTATTGTTTAGTAGATTTAAAGACTCAAGAAGTTTATGAAAAAATGAGTATTTATTATATAAAAAGATTATTAAGAAGTTGGAATAAGCATCGTAAAAATATAGAGAGTGTGATATAATGGAAAAAAGTTTGAGGTGGTTTAAAATGAGGACAGTAAAGAATTATGTAGGAATTATTTTGTGTGCGTGTGTTATTATTTTTATTTATAAAACATTTGATATTTCATTGTTTTCCAATATTTTATCAGCTTTTATTCCTTTAATAGTAGGAGCAATACTTGCTTATTTTTTACAACCATTGGTTTATAAATTTGAAATGTTTTTAGATTCTTTTCAAAATAAAAAACTTATTAAATATAGTCATACAATTTCTTCTATTTTTGTTTTTGTTGTCTTTGTTTTAATTATTGTTGTTTTAATGATTGCAATCATTCCAGCACTTGTCAATTATGTTGTTAATATTGCGGATAATTTAACCTTGTATATTAAAAACTTTGAAAAAACATTGGAAACTTATTTAGGAAGTAATCTTGCCAGTGAAGTTATCATTAAGATAGATGAAATGGTTGTTAAATATGTTAATTCAATTGAAGCTATTGATCCTATTGCGACACTTGGGACTCTCTTTAAAGCAGGAAGTACGATTATTACAGCTGTTTTAGGTTTGATTTTTACACCTTATGTTTTAATTGAAGCAAAAAAGCTTGTAGGTATCTTTGATCGTTTATGTTCACTTTTTATGTCAAAAGAAAAAATAGAACTTATTCATGATTATGCAGTACGCTCACATCGAATCTTTGGACAATTTATTTATGGTAAATTCTTAGATTCGTTAATTATTGGAATTATCGCATTTATTGGACTCGCTATTTTAAAAGTAAAATTCTTCCCAATTCTTGCTGTCTTTATTTTGATTACGAATATGATTCCTTATTTTGGACCATTTATCGGTGGGTTTCCTGCTGTTCTTGTAGCCTTGATGACAGGAGATTTATTCCATGCTTTAGCGGTCTTAGTTTTTGTCTTTGCTTTACAACAATTTGATGGTTTATTCTTAGGACCAAAGATTCTAGGAGATGTTGTTGGTATTTCACCATTTTGGGTTTTACTTTCTATTACCGTCTTTGGACATTTCTTTGGCTTTATTGGAATGTTCCTTGGAGTACCAATGATTTGTGTCATTCGTATGCTTTTTAATGATATCATTGACTTTCGTAATAAAATGAAAGAATTAGATACATAGATTGTATTTTAAATAAATATTTGTTAGGATAATAGAGGCTTTGTCCTCGTAGCATAGCTGGATAATGCAATCGCCTCCTAAGCGATAGATCGGGTGTTCGAATCACCTCGAGGACGCCATTATGATTAAAAAGTCTTGATTTTCTAAGACTTTTTTATTAATTATAATTTGGCAATAGAAGTGAAAATAATAAATAAAAGTTGATAGAAAAAAATGTGTAATGTAGATGATTGTTTAAATAGTTCAATTAATTACAATAGATGAGGTTGAATATGATAATAGGTTTTTTATTTACTATAAAGGGTGCATTTAATATATTGAAGGGGTTAAACTATTTTATTTTCAAAGATAATTTTAAAATGATTCCTATGGAATTAACATCTGTATATAAATCACCTGTTAGTGTTCATGAAATTACGTATATGTATTGTTATCAATCTATTCATCAAGGAACGAATGTAAAATATAAAACCAAAGGACATGATTATAAAAAAGAAGTAGGAGATACTGACTTCTTTTATTATGATGAAAGATTACATATTGTTTATGAAGATGAAGAATATGTTACTTCTTATATGATTTTAGGAATATTTTTATTTTTATTTGGATTAAGAATAATTTTTTTGTACATATAAAAGAGGATATGATATTTTAAATTTAATGCAAAAAAGATTGTAGGACAGTATCTACAATCTTTTTTGTTCTATAATGAGAACATGAAATAATATGACATTTATCAATTGTATTTATATACAAAGATGATAAAATGAAGTCACAAGGGGGATTTGTATGGAAAAAGAATTGAATTGGGCAGTCATAGGAACAGGTGTGATTGCTAATGAAATGGCACAAGCTTTACAAAGGATGGATAAAACACTTTATGGAGTTGCTAATAGAACACAGGCAAAAGCTATTGATTTTGCAAAGAAGTATGGTGTTAAAAAAGTCTATGATGAAATTGATGAAGTGTTTGATGATGAAAATGTTGATATTATTTATTTGGCAACATCACATAATACGCATTATCAATTTATGAAAAAGGCGTTAGAACATGGAAAGCATTTATTTGTAGAAAAATCAATTACGTTAAATAGTCGTGAATTAGATGAAATGATAGCACTTGCTAAAGAGAAAAATTTAATTCTTGCAGAAGCCATGACCATTTGGCATATGCCAATCTATAAAGAATTATGGAAAATCGTGCAAAGCGGTGAACTTGGTAAAATGCAAATCATGACAGTAAACTTTGGAAGTTTTAAAGAATATGATATGAATAATCGTTTCTTTAATATGAATCTTGCTGGTGGGGCTTTATTAGATATTGGGGTCTATGCTCTTTCTGCAGTACGTAGTTTTATGTCTAAACAGCCAAATGAAATTGTAAGTCAAGTGAAGTTTGCACCTACAGGCTCTGATGAACAAGCAACGATTTTACTTAAAAATGAAGATCAACAAATGGCAACGATTGCTTTATCAATGCATTCAAAACAACCTAAAAGAATTATGATTTCTTTAGAAAAAGGGTATATTGAAGTTTATGAATTTCCTCGTGGACAAAAAGCAACGATTGTGGATGCTGTAACAGGAAAACAAACAGTTATTGAAAAAGGAAATACTGAAAAGGCACTTTATTATGAAATGTGTGATATGGAAGAAGCTGTTAGAAATCAAGATGATTCACATTTAAATTTAGAGTATACAAAGGATGTCATGGATATTATGAGTCAACTTCGTAAAGAATGGAAAATGCAATATCCAGGAGAAAAATGGTAAGGACAAATTTTTTGTCCTTTTCTTTATGCAATGATAAAATAAAGTAAATAAAGGAGGATCATTATGGATAAAGTATTAAAATTTTTAAAAGACGTAGAAACTTATTATTTAGCAACAGTAGAAGGTGATCAACCAAGAGTAAGACCCTTTGGAACAGTACACGTTTTTGAAGGAAAGCTTTATATTCAAACAGGAAAAGTCAAAGATGTTTCAAAACAACTTCATCAAAATCCTAAAGCAGAAATTTGTGCTTTTAAAAATGGAGAATGGTTACGAGTAAGTGGAAAATTAATCGAAGATGATCGTAATGAAGCAAGACAATCTATGTTAGATGCTTATCCAAGTTTACAAAAGATGTATAAAGCAGATGATGGCAATACGGAAGTTTTCTATTTTGAAAATGCTACAGCTATTTTTTCATCATTTATTCATGAACCAGAAATTATTGAATTTTAATCATAAGTTACCTATTAAAGAAGCTATAATTTTTATATAAATGGACAAATAAGATGAATTGTCAATATATGGATAGATAAAGAGGATTATGCATTGTTGTTAATATTTCATTTAATATAATAGAATTAGATAAAAGAAAGGATGAAATATCTATGTTAAAGAATGAAAAAGGACAAGCAGTTGCACCAAAAACAGTCATAATGACAAAAAAAGATTTTGAAGATCAAGGAAATACCCGTGTTTATTGGTTAGGTGGAGGAGGAGCCATGATCAATGACCATGGAACAGTGATTATGATAGATCCCCTATTAGAAGGCTTTGATATGCCTTTATTGATTGATATGCCAATTGATGTAAAAGATGTACCGCATGTTGATGCTATTTTAGTATCCCATGTAGATAACGATCATTATTCAAGACCAACGTGTAGAGATTTAAAAGATATTTGTAAAGAATATCATACTTCTTATTATGTTGCTTCTTTAATGAAAGAAGAGTGTGGTGTAGATGGAATTGGACATGATATAGGAGATCATATTCAAATTAATGATATTGATGTTGAACTTACACCTGCTGATCATGCTTGGTAAAATCAAATTGCTAAATATAATTATCGTGTATGGGAAAATCGTGAATATTGTGGTTTCTATGTAAAAACACCAACAAAGAAAATTTGGTATGTAGGAGATTCTAAATTGATGGACTGTCAATTACATATGGACCCGCCAGATGTTATGTTCTTTGATTTTGCAGATAATCCTGTGCACATTGGTTTAGAAAATGCCTATAAACTTGCCAATATTTATCCAAATACAAAACTTGTTTTAATTCATTGGGGAAGTGTTGATGCACCTGAAGCAAGTGCTTTTAATGGAAATCCACAAGATATTTTAGACAATGTCGTTAATCCTGAAAGAGTTGTTATTTTATCACCGGGTGAAGAATATGTTGTTGATTAAGAAGTAGAAATCATGAAATACAGTGAAGTTAAAGATTTTAATTATGATGATTGTTTTAAACTTAGATGTTTAATTGTTGAAAAACATGACAAACATAAAGAACCATTTACGATTAGAATTTATATGGATGATCTTATTATCTTTCAATATATCATGCAAAGATGAAGGAAATGTTTCTCGTGGTAGAACCCTTCTTTGTACAAAGCAAAGTGAGTGTTGTTTTAGGTATCAAGCTAAGTTATGGTTATAAAGATTTATGTTTTAGCTTTAAAATCATCACTTCATCAACAAATGCCACTTGCTTGGAAAAAGGAACAATTTTTTTTACCAGCAACAACTGTTTTTATCAAATGTGCAAGAGAATACTTTAAGAGATGATAGAAATATCATCTATTTTAATACCTAAAAGGTATCGTTATTGATAAATTATAAGTATTAGATATTTAAAATAAAGCGAATTATAATAAAGATGTAAAGAAAGAGTGATACGAATAACAATTGAAGAAGCAAGTAAAAAATATAATATTCCAATTCATATCCTTAAAGAATATGAAAGTTGGGGATTGTGTTAAGAAGTTAAAAAAGTAATGGGATCTTGGCAATATGATGAAACAGACTTAAAAATATTAAGTTTGATTATGACATTATACGATTTAGATTTTTCGGTTTAAGAAATAGAAAAATATATGAAACTTTCTTTAAAAAAGAATGAAAATGAATGTTTAAAACTATTAAATAAAAAAAGAAAAGGAATCTTAGATGAAGTTCATCTAAAAGAAAAACAATTATCCAGAATTGATTATTTAAGATATGAAATGGATCGGGGAAATAAGAAATGAAAAAGATTTGTACATTGATGTAACCTTTACTTTTAGTTTTTACCTGTAGTGCTTGTAGTAGTAAAAAAGCAACCGCTAAAAAGAAAACAAAACACAAACAGATTTAAAGGAAGCCAATTCAAAATCATTAGTTATTTATTTCTCTTGGTTTGGAAGTACTCAAAATATTGTCAAGGAAATACAAAAACAAACCAATTCAGACATCTTTGAAATCATCCCAGAAGTAGCTTATAGTGATGACTATGATACGGTTGTTGATGATGCGAAAAAGGAATAACAAGAAAAATCAAGACCAAAGATTAAAAATAGAGTTGAAAATATTGATGAATACGAAACCATTTACGTAGGATATCCAAACTGGTGGGGAGATATGCCTATGATTCTTTATACATTCTTTGATGATTATAATTTATCTAACAGAACGATTGCACCATTTTGTACAAGTGGTGAAAGTAGATTGTTAGATACTGAAAAAACAATTCAAGTAGTGGTACAGTGGTAAAAGGATTGCACGTTTCAAAGTCAGCATTAAAAGAGGATTCAAACGATGTAAAAGAATGGGTAAATGAAATTAAATAAAAGGAGAGAAGAAGGATGAATTTATATGCAACAGATAAAGAATATAAAGAAAGATTTGATTATTTTTTAGAAGAAGTTAAAAATGATGAAGGAAATAAATTAGATGAACCTACTCGTTATTTAGCTATCTTATCCGTTTTAATGGGAAACCAAGGAATTTGTGCTTATGAAGAAGTTCTTGAAAAAGCTTTAGATGTTTTATCACCTATACAAGTTAAAGAAATGGTTTATCAAGCAACTGACTATTTAGGATATGGAAGAATGCTCGAATTTTTAAAAGTTACAAATGAAGTATTTAATAAAAAGGAAATCGAACTTCCATTACAGTCACAAACAACAACGACTATTGAAGATAGATTAGAAAAAGGAATTCAAGCACAAGTAGATATCTTTGGGGAACATATGAATGAAGCTTGGAAAAAAGCAACTGTCAATAAATGGTTAGCAGCTAACTGCTTTGGTGATTACTATACAAGAACAGGTCTAGATTTAAAACAAAGAGAAATGATTACTTTCTGTTTCTTATATGGACAAGGTGATTGTGTTCCTCAAGTTATGGCCCATATTCAAGGAAACTTAAATTTAGGTAATGATAAAGCTTTCCTTACAAATGTTGTTTTACAATGTGTTCCATATATGGGATATCCTCGTAGCTTAAATGCACTTGCTTGTATTAATAAAGTAGAAGACTAAATATTGAATATTTGTGGTATTGCAAAGCAATACCACTTTTCATATATAGAGGGGTGGGAAAACGATGGAAACTATTGTATTACAAGGAAGTCCAAATAGTAAAGGATCAATGAATATCCTCTGAAAACTTTATCAAGTGAGCAAATGAAAAGAGGTATGAAGTAAGAAGCTTTAAGGTTTCGAAAATGAATATTAAACCTTGTCTTGGCTGGGTTGCCAAATCATTATTACGTAATGATTTCTTTATGGACAAATATAGGATTTTATAACAAAAAAAGGGTTTAGCTGAACCCTTATTCAATTTCTATCCAATATCTTTGAATTGTTTTACTATCTTTAACAATTTCATTTTCTAAAATGGCACCATTGTTTTTAATTGATTTTGCAGAACCAATATTATCTTTATCACAAACAAGTAATACTTTATCAATATTTAACTTTTGACATTCTTTTAAAGCTAAACCGATGATTTTAGTTGCATAACCTTTTCTTCTTTCACTGGGTCTTACCCCATCTCCAATATGTCCACCATAATTTAATAAATAATCATTAAGTTCATGACGAATGTTGACGGCTCCAACCATTTTGTTTCTTTCTACATCTAAGGCGAAAAATGTTGAATCTTCTACCAAACCAGGTTTTGGATTTTTTAAATCAAGATTATTAATATAATAATCAAAATTATGATAATCATTTTTAAAAATAGAAGCTGGAGAAGTATTAGCTTCAGGATGATTATTATTATAATCAATCCACTCCTTCAACATATCAACAATTAAATCTTGATATTCATTTGATGCTTTTACTAATTTAATAGACATAATATAATCTCCTTTTATTGAAATATTTCTATTATTATAACATTTGTAGAACATAATAAAACCCTTTATTAAGTTGTACTTAATAGAGGGAAAGTGCGTATTATCTATTTTATTAAATATTTTAATAAATCTTTAATTGTGACAATGCCATAAAAACATGGGTTTTTTAAAACAATAATATCTTCATAAAAATGTGAATGTTCATTTTCAAGAAAAAGTTGACAAACATTTTTAATAGGAAGATGTGATGGAACAATCAAAGAATCTTTAAAAAGATTAGGTTCAACAATATCTAAATCACAAAGTATATTTTCTCTTTTTAAATAACCTAAATAATGTCCTTCATCATTGATAACATAAATTCTTTGAGTGGTATTATTTTCTTCAAAAATTTGATAAGCATTATTTATATTTTGATAGGTTTTTAATGTACAAGGGAAATGACAAAGAGAATCTATTGTAGGAATATCTAATGTTTTCTTATATTTGTTGTATAATTTTTTGATAGTTTCTTTGATATCTGGTAAAAGATCATCAAAATTATCAACAGGTTTCTTTAAATAATAACCTTGACCATATTCAATACCTAATTGAATTAAACATTCAAGTTCTTCCTTTGTTTCAATACCTTCAACAATTAATTTATAATGCATAACTTTACAATAGTTGACCATGACTTCTACCATTGTACGCTTATCTTTATTTAAATGAATATCTTGAATAAGTTCTTTATCTAATTTGATATATTCAGGTTGTGTATGATTGATTCTATTTAAATTAGAATAACCTGAACCAACATCATCAATAGCAATTTCAAAACCTTGACTACGATAATGTCTAACGGCTTGTTTAAATAAATGTTTATCCTCAATAGAAGTTGTTTCCGATAATTCAAAGACAATATTATTAGAATCTAAATGATATTTTTTTAAATATTCTTTTGTAAATCCTTGAACAAAATCTGAATCTAATAAAATATTAGCATCTACATTAATAAATAACTTTTTTCCTAAAGGTATTTGTTGACTTGCCTTAATAGCACATTTGCGACATAGCTGATCTAATTTCCATGATTGTTCAAGTGTATTGGCAATCTTGAATAATTCTTCAATATTAAGAGTACATGATTCTAAAGTGATACGGCTTAAGGCTTCAAAAGATACTATTTCTCCTGTTTTTAAGGAAACAATAGGTTGAAAAACACTTTTTATTTTCTTTTCATTAATTATTTTAAAAAATTCATTGATTTTCTTTTCGTTTAATTTCATTTATCTATCCTCTATTCTTTTTAAAATATATAGAAAGAAGAATGATATTTCTATCAATAAAAACTAAGGAAATTGTAAAAAATAGGTAAAAAGATTTTGTTATAATAAAACAAAGGAGAAAGCATATGAAAGAAATAGAATATAAAGTACTAGGTGTAGATGATTTAGAATTATTAGTAAAGATAAGAATAAAAGATTTAAAAATGTTTTCTAATCAAAAAATAACAAATTCTACAATAGAAAACATTAGAGTTTTTTATAAAGAAAAAATGTTAAAAGATGAATGTCATACATTGGTGGGCTATCATTTAAATCAAATTATTTCAACAGCTACAATTTACTATTATGATATCCTTCCAAGTAATGAAAATTCCAAAGGAAAAGTTGGACAAATAACGAATGTTTGGGTAGATGAAAATTATCGACATTTAGGGATTGGTAGATATATGGTAGAATATCTTATTGAAAATTATCAAAAAGATGTTGGAATGATTTGTTTGAATAGTTCAAAAGAGGGAATAAACATGTATTTACATCTTGGATTTAAAAAGAAAGATAATTATTTGATTTATAAGAATGGGTAGTGTTGAATAATATTGTTTACAATAACTATTTTTCTTTATAAAATTGGACGAGAAGTAAGTATACCGTTGCCAATATGCGGAATAAAAATGGTTGTAAGTAGTAATCCTTCACTATTGAGTGAGGGTTTTTATTTTATAAAAAAAGGAACATTAATTTTGTTCCTTTAAACTTTCTTTATAGCTTCTTCCAATAGGAAGATGTGTTTGTTCTTTTAAAATAACTTCTTGATTTTTAATTTCTTGAATAAATCTTTTGTTAATAATGTATGATTTATGAATTTGAATAAAATCAAGAGATTGTATTTCTTTAATAAATTGACTTAATGTTTTTCTTTCAATCATTTCTCCATTAATAGAATGAATAATAATTTGATGTCTAAGTGATTCGATATAATAGATTTGTGATAATCTTATTTTTGAAGTAATTCCATTTCTTTGATAAAGATAATATTGAAAGTTTTTTTGAATTTGTTTTTGAATAAAATCATGATAATGAATAAATTGCTTTTCTAATTCATTATTAATGAAATAAAGATGTGTTTGCATTTGTAAACAAATGCTTACAAGATCAAAATCTTTAGGTCCAATAATATAAATAAGTGTACTATCTAATTTCTTAAGATGATTTAAAATATTTAAATCATTCTTTTTTTCTATTTCTACAAAATAAATATCTTGAATTGTTTGATGTGTATAATTCGTAAGTTTATATTCTATTTGTAAATCATTAAAGAATTGTTGAATAAGTGGTTCTATTTGTTTGTAATGTTTTGAAATAAGAGAAATTCTAATCATGTTTTTTCTCCTTTTCAATAGCTACAATATATTGATCAAGATTTTTATTTGAACGTATGACATCTAATAAATGATAAGAATCAATAAAACATACACCATTTTTTTTCATGAGTTCAATGCCTTTACTAAAAGTTTCTTTATCAGAACTTACTAAATTTTCAATAATATATTGAGAACCATCCAACATATTAAATTTAAACACAATTTTATTTCCAGAACCATTTACTAAATATTTTGATGGATAAAAAGAATAACGATAATAAGAGATTTGTACAAAATCAATTTGTGAAAGTTTTAAATTGATTTGATATCTAGGATATTTATTTTTAAAAAGAAAAGAATAAAGATACTTTGCTTTATCTAAATTTTTATCAAAATAAATGTATCTTAAATATTTTTGATCAACTTCCCACATAGTATTAGCGAAAACTATTCCTGGTAATACTAAACTATAAATTATTAATAATATAATAATAAGAACACCAAAAAACATTATTCTTTCATAAAAATGTTTATACATGATAAAGAAAACACCTAACCACCAAACAACAAAAAGTAAAATAACAAAGTTTAATAAGATGATTTTTCTTTTCTTTATTTTTCCAACAGTAACTTTCATAACTTCCTCCTGTACGCGTATTATAACATAGTTTTTTTATTTGGATTTTGTTGTTGGGGACAGGTTGATGGTTGTTGGTGCCTCTTTGCTATTTATTTAAAAGAATAGGATTAAAGTATAGATAAGGAGGAAAAGAAGATGAAGAAAAAGGTAATAATGATCGGTGTTGTTTTAATTGTGTGTTTAGGAACTATTTTTTATAATATGCAAAAGAGGGATCCTTATAAAAGTTATAATCATTTAAAAACAAGTGAAGTTTTAAAAGTAAAGGAATTTAATCGATATTGGGTTTATTTTTATTCAATGGATAATCAAGAAAGCATGGACTCTAAAAATGGGATAACTCGTCTTAATAAGGCAGTAAGTAATGTTTATTTTGTGAAAATAAAGGATAAAGAAGTAGTTATTGAAAATCAAAAAGTTAAATCAGCTACATTACTTTATATAAAGGATCATCAAATAACAAAAGAATACAAAGGATTAAAACAATTAAAAGATCATAGTGATGAAATATTACAAATGAGTTGGTAGAAAAAAGTTTAAAGCTTTTTTCTACTTTTTTAGTATAATGATAAAAAAGAGGAAAAAGATGATGAAAGAAATAAAATTAACGGATATTAAAGGTGTAAAAGTAGGACAATATGAAAATCAAGAAGCAGCTACAGGATGTAGTGTTGTTATTGTAGAAAATGGAGCGACAGCTGGAGTAGATGTTCGTGGTGGGGGTCCTGCTACAAGAGAAACAGATTTATTGAATCCAATCAATATGGTGCAACAAATTCATGCTGTTATGTTAAGTGGTGGGAGTGCTTTTGGTTTAGATGCAGCTAGTGGTGCCATGCAATATCTTGAAGAACATGGTGTTGGTTTTGATATGTCTGTAGCAAGAGTACCAATTGTATGTGGTGCTTCATTATTTGATTTATCGGTGGGAAATTCTCATGTAAGGCCAGATAAAGAAATGGGGTATAAGGCTTGTCAAGATAGTGAAAATGATTTGATTAAAGAAGGAAATTATGGCGCTGGTTGTGGTGCTAGTGTTGGTAAACTTTTAGGATTTGAACATGCCATGAAAGGTGGTATTGGAACACATGGTGTACAAGTTGGAAATGTTCAAGTAGCAGGGATCGTTGCTGTCAATGCTTGTGGAAATGTCATTGATTATAAAACGCAAGAAATATTGGCAGGTGTAAATATTGATAAAAAATGTGTTTCGGCTAGTCAAATTATTTTAGATCAAATGGATCAACTTAGAAAATTACCGGATGGTAATACAACCATTGGATGTATTGTAACGAATGTCAAACTGACTAAAGCACAATGTACAAAGATTGCTGGAATTAGTCATAATGGCTACGCTAAAAGTATTGATCCAGTTCATACAATGAGTGATGGGGATACAATTTTTGTATTAAGTACAAATGAAGTTGATGGAATGGTTGATGCTGTTGGTATTTTAGCTGTTGAAGTCATTTCTAAATGTATTCAAAGAGCGATTAAAAAAGCTAAGAGTGGATATGGTTTATTAGCTTATCAAGATTTGAAAAAATAATCGAAAAAGCATATAATTTTCTCGTTCGTATATTTTGATATTAAAAGAGATCTATAAGACTCTTATTAAGACATTTGAAATAGCGAATACCATAAAAACGTTGCATCTTTTATGAGCGACAGTAGGAGGATTATATGAAGTCGAAAAAGACACAGTACATGACTTCAATGGCTTTATTTTTAGCGATTGAAATCATTCTTGTTGTGACACCCCTTGGATATATTCCAATTGGACCATTAAATGCCACAACAATGCACATTCCTGTCATTATTGCAGGAATCGTATTAGGAAAAAAAGCAGGAGCTGAGTTGGGCTTTGTTTTTGGATTAACAAGTTTAATCAAGGCAACGATTCAACCAGGCATTACATCCTTTTGTTTTTCCCCATTTGTGACAATAGGCACAATGTCAGGAAATTACAAAAGTCTTTTAATTGCTTTTGTTCCTAGAATTTTACTTGGCTATTTAGCTGGACTCGTTTTTGGAATCATGAAAAAGAATAATCGTGAAAACTTAGGTGTTGTTGTAGGTGCTTTAACAGGAGCTATTACGAACACAGTGCTTGTTTTATCAGGAATATACATATTCTTTGGTGAAGCATACGCGAGTGCGGTAGGAGTGCAATACTCTACTTTAGTAACGGTATTATTAGGAGTTGTTTCTACAAATGGTATTTTAGAAGCTATTCTAGGGGCAATTGTTTCACTAGCTATCTACAAAGCATTAAAACCAATCTTAAAATCATAGCAGGTCGATTGACCTGCTTTTTAAAGGAGATCTTTATGAAATACATATTTGTTAGACATGGAAAGACACATTTTAATGAAATACAGCTCAAACAAGGATGGTGTGATTCACCTCTTACAAAGCAAGGAATAAAAGAAATAGAAAATATGGCAGAACAGTTAAAGGATTATAAAATAGACGCTGCTTATACTTCTCCAATATTACGAGCAAAAAATACAGCACAAATAATTTTAAAAAATCATTCTGTTTTATTAAATGAAGATGGTCGTTTAAAAGAAGTGAATTTTGGTCTTTTAGAAGGATTACCCTGTTTATTTGTAGATAAACTTCAATTAGAATCTTCTAATTGGTTAGATGATTTACAAATGGATTATACTGGATATGAAGGTGAAAATGTTGAAGATGTAATTCAAAGACATTTTGAATTATTAAATGATATAGAAAAGAAATTTCAAGATGATGATACGATTTTAATGGTAGGTCATGGATGTTCTTTATATGCATTTATTAAAACGTTATTAAAAAATAAAACACTTGATTTTCCACAAAATGCCAGTGCAATTATAGTTAATAAAGTTAATAATGAATATCAATTAGAAACAGTATTGAATCCAAAATAAAAAATCTTGAAAATCTTGAAATAATCAATAATTTTATTGACATGAGTGGCATATGATGGTAATATCTACGTGCAATAAAAAGTAGTGGAAAGAAGAAGTGCCTACTTCTCGCCTGATTGATTTTGTCGATAGGCAAATGTCACTAAGATTTAATCTTAATGTCAATGGTGGGTACTCAGTGTGCTCACTTTTTATTTCAACTATAATAATTGGAGGTGGCTTTTATTAGCAGATTTGATAACAGAAAACCAAAACAACCTGATGATTTAGTAAACGAAAGAGTTCGTTTTAAGGAAGTATTGGTTATTGATCAAAACGGTGATCAATTAGGAGTAAAAAGTAGTAGAGAAGCGTTGGATATTGCTTATGATGCAAATTTAGACTTAGTTTGTGTTGCACCTAATGCAAAACCACCAGTTTGTCGTATTATGGACTTTGGTAAATATCGTTTTGAACAACAAAAGAAAGCAAGAGAAATGAAGAAAAACTCTAAAGTGGTAACTTTAAAGGAAACTCAATTATCAGTAACTATTGATACGCATGATAAAAATGTTAAATTAAAAAGAACATTGAAATGGTTAGAAGAAGGAAACAAAGTTAAAGTTGCAATCAGATTTAGAGGTAGACAACTTGCACACGTTGATTTGGGTAAAAAAGTTATTGATGACTTTGTTGAAGAATGTGCAGAAGTTGGTCAAATTGAAAAACCAGCAAAATTAGAAGGACGTACTTTAACAGCTATATTAGCACCAAAAAAGAAAAAATAATTAATGGAGGAAACAATTATGCCAAAAATTAAAACACATAGCGGATTAAAAAAACGTTTAAAAAGAACAGGTAGTGGAAAATTAAAACGTAGCCATGCTTACATTTCACACTTATCACACAATAAAACTCATAAACAAAAGAAACACTTAGCAAAAGCTACAGTAGTAAGTGCTTCAGATTACAAGAGAATTAAATCAAGATTACCTAAATAATTTTAGTTAAAAATAAATACAGGAGGAATACACAATGGCAAGAGTTAAAGGTGGATATACAACTAGACATAGAAGAAAAAAAGTTATTAAATTAGCCAAAGGATATTTTGGAGCTAAACATAAATTATATAAAACTGCTCATGAACAAGTAATGCACTCAATGGCATATGCTTATAGAGACAGAAGAAATTTAAAAAGAAATATGAGAAAATTATGGATTGCACGTATTAATGCTGCAGCTAGAATGAATGATATCTCATATTCTAAATTAATGCACGGTTTAAAATTAGCTAACGTTGAAATCAACAGAAAAATGTTATCTGAAATCGCTATCTGCGATCCAGAAGGTTTCACAGCTATCGTTGAAACAGCTAAAAAAGCTTTAAATGCTTAATAAATCATGGACCAACTGAGTTGGTCCTTTTTTTATTATCATATTCGTTGACATTCTTTTTAAATAAGTATATTCTTAAATCATACTAAATCCATAGGAATAAGGAGAAATATAAATATGAGTGAAATAAAAAACAGTTTTTTAGACCTAGTAGGGAATACACCAATAGTAAGAGTAAACAACTTAATCAAAAAAGATGAATTGAAAGCAGATGTTCTAGCAAAACTAGAATACTTCAATCCCGCAGGATCAGTCAAAGACAGAATCGCAAAAGAAATGATCCTAGATGCACTAGAAAAAGGATTGATCAATGAAAATACAACATTGATTGAACCAACAAGTGGAAATACAGGAATTGGACTATCAGCTGTAGCAACAGCATTGAATCTAAAGATCATTATTACAATGCCAGAAACAATGTCAGTAGAAAGAAGAAATCTTATGAAAGCTTATGGAGCTGAATTAGTCTTAACACCAGGAAGTGAAGGAATGAAAGGAGCAATCGCCAAAGCAAAAGAATTGGCATCACAAATCGAAAACAGCTTCATTCCAGGACAGTTTGAAAATCCAGCGAATCCAACAGCACACTATAAAACAACAGGACCAGAAATCTATGAACAAACAGAAGGAAAAGTAGATATCTTTGTAGCCGGAGTAGGAACAGGAGGAACAATTTCAGGGATTGGGAAATACTTGAAAGAAAAGAATCCAGAAGTAAAAGTAGTGGCAGTAGAACCAGCGAGCTCACCGGTATTATCAACAGGAAAAGGTGGAGCACATAAGATCCAAGGAATAGGGGCAGGATTTGTACCAGAGACATTGGATACAAAGATCTATGATGAAATTATTACAGTAGAAAATGAAGATGCATTTGCGACAGGGAAAGAAATGGCAAAGACAGAAGGAATCTTAGTAGGGATTTCATCAGGGGCAGCATTATATGCAGCCAAAGAACTAGCAAAGAGAGAAGAGAATGCAGGGAAGACAATTGTCGTCTTATTACCAGATGGTGGAGATCGTTATTTATCAACACCTTTAATTCAAGATTAGATAGGGGAATTTGAATGATTGAAGAATTAAGACATAATTTCCGTAATGGACGAATGTGTAAATAGTTTTATTTATTCATAAAACAATATATAATATTTATACAAAAGAAAGATGAGGAAATTAAAATGGCAGTAACTAAAAGAGAAGATAGAAAATTTAAATTTGAAACATTACAATTACATGTAGGACAAGAACAACCAGATCCAGCAACAGATGCAAGAGCAGTACCTATTTACCAAACTACTTCATATGTGTTTAAAAATAGTGCACATGCAGCAGCTCGTTTTGAATTAGCAGATGCTGGAAATATCTATGGACGTTTAACAAACTCTACACAAGGTGTATTTGAAGATCGTATTGCCGCTTTAGAAGGTGGGGTAGCAGGTTTAGCTGTTGCTTCTGGAGCAGCTGCAATCGCTTATACTATTCAAGCTTTAGCAGGACAAGGTGAACATATCGTTGCTCAAAAAACTATTTATGGGGGAACTTCTAACTTATTAGCGCATACATTTACTCAATACGGAATTACAACTACTTTCGTAGATGCTCATAATTTACAAGAAGTTGAAGATGCAATTCAAGAAAACACAAAAGCAATTTATTTAGAAACTTTAGGAAATCCTAATAGTGATATTCCTGATATCGATGCAATTAGTGCAATCGCTAAAAAACATGGATTACCAGTTGTTGTTGATAATACATTTGGTACACCATATCTATTTAGACCAATTGAACATGGTGCTGATATCGTTGTTCATAGTGCTACTAAATTTATTGGTGGTCATGGTACAAGCTTAGGTGGTGTCATCGTTGATGGTGGTACTTATGATTGGGCTAAAAGTGGACATTATCCATGGATCAGTGAACCTAACCCAAGTTATCATGGAGTGAAATTTACTGAAGCTGCAGGACCAGCTGCTTTCGTTACTTATATTAGAGCAATCTTATTAAGAGATACAGGAGCTACAATTTCTCCATTCAATGCATTCTTATTATTACAAGGTACAGAAACATTATCTTTAAGAATTGATCGTCATAATGAAAATACTAAAAAAGTTGTTGAGTTCTTACAACAACATCCAGCAGTAGAAAAAGTAAATCATCCTTCATTACCAGATCATCCAGATCATGCTTTATATGAAAAATATTTCCCAAATGGTGGAGGATCAATCTTTACTTTCAATATTAAAGGTGGCGTAGAAGAAGCTCATAAATTTATTGATAATTTACAAGTATTCTCTTTACTTGCTAATGTCGCTGATGTTAAATCATTAGTTATCCATCCAGCAACAACTACACATTCACAATTAACAGAAGAAGAATTAGCTGATGTTGGAATTCAACCTAATACAATTCGTTTATCAATTGGTACAGAACATATTGATGATATCTTATTTGATTTAAAAGAAGCTTTAGATCAAATTTAAAAACTTGGCAAATGCCAAGTTTTTTTATTCTGTTTCAGTTGTTGAATCTGAATTTGTATTTTCATTTGATGAAGAATCATCGGTTGTATTTTGTGATGAATCACTTTCATCGCTGTTTGTTGTATTATCACTTGATGTACTTTCTTCATTTTCAGATGAAGAAGATTCTTCTTGTTGGATTTCCTTTTTTGTAGATGTTGACTTGTCTGATTTTGTTTTATTTTGTTGATCTACTTGTTTTTCTAATTGATTAATTTGTTTTTGTTGATCTTGATAATGTTCATATGCAAAATACCCACCAACTCCTGCACCAATAATTAAAAGTAAAATAAGTAACGTGATAAAGAAAGTAGAAACTTTAGAACGTCCATTTTTTTTCTTTTTCACTTTCGTTTTTGTCTTCTTTCTTGTTACCTTTTTTGTTTTAGGTCTTTTTTTATTTTTACTTTTTGTATAGGAATAATCAGTATTATCATAATATTCTTTTTCTAAATCATCTTGTTGATTATCGTTTTCATCTATATTTTCTTCTTCATCGTTGAATTTAAATCTTTCAGCCATAATTATCACCTCGCTATCATTTTATATATCAATATGAATTGAATTTGAACTTTTTATGTGAATTATTTGAAAATATTTGACTTTAGATATGAATTTTGTTTTTATAAATAGAGAAAGTGAGGATAAAAGATGGATAATTTGGAGTATTTAAAAGAAGTAGAGAAGAGTATTCAAAAAAAATATAAGAAAAAATTATGGAGACCTTTTTGTAAGGCTATTAATCAATATGAATTAGTAAAACCTGGAGATAAAATTGCTGTATGTATTTCTGGTGGAAAAGATTCTATGTTGATGGCTAAACTCTTTCAAGAATTAAAAAGACATAATAAATTTGAATTTGAACTTGTTTTTATGGTGATGGATCCTGGGTATAATCAATTAAACAGACAAATGATTATTGATAATTCGAAAAAATTAAATATTCCAATTCAAATATTTGATTCACAAATATTTGATTCTGTTTTTAATATAGAAAAATCTCCTTGTTATTTATGTGCGAGAATGAGAAGGGGACATTTATATGCGAAGGCAAAGGAATTAGGATGTAATAAGATTGCTTTGGGACATCACTATGATGATGTTATTGAAACTATTTTAATGGGTATGCTTTATGGAGCACAAATTCAAACAATGATGCCTAAACTTCATAGTTTGAATTTTGAAGAAATGGAACTTATTAGACCGATGTATCTTATTCGTGAAGATGATATTAAGGCATGGAGAGATGAACATGAATTAACATTTTTACAATGTGCATGTAAATTTACTGAAGAAAATCAAGATGCTCATGATGAAGAAAATGCTTCTAAACGTTTAGAAATTAAACAATTAATTAAGGATTTAAAGAAAGTAAATCCTTTTGTTGAAGGAAATATTTTTAAAAGTGTAGAAAATGTCAATTTAAAGACGATCATTGCATATAAGAAAGATGGAGTAAAACATTCGTTCTTAGATACTTACGATCAGGAAAATTAAATAAGAATAAAAACACAGAGATTGGTGATAAAATCTCTGTGTTTTTGTTTAGAACTATGAAATTATTCGTCGTCTTCTTCAATCTCAACAATCTGACGTTTTCTGGCAGCTTCGTCATTTTCCAGATATTCGTCGTAAGTACATTCTTTGTCAATCAGACCATTCGGAGTGATTTCCATGATACGATTAGCTGTTGTCTGTACAAACTGATGATCCTGAGAAGTAAACAATAATGCACCAGTGAAATCTTTTAATGCTTCATTTAAAGCAGTGATAGATTCCATATCTAAGTGGTTGGTAGGCTCATCAAGTAAGACGATATCCACATCAGCAATGAGCACGCGGGCAAGATCGACACGCCTGCGCTGACCACCCGAAAGCGCACCAATACGTGCGTTCGGATCAAGATCACCTACCAAGTTATCGAGGATTTCGCGCACACGAGCATCGGATGCCCACACATATTCGGGCGTGTCACCCAAGATGCTTGCCAGCACCGTTGCATTATCGTCAAGAACATCTTTTTGAGCAAGCGTAGCAACACGCACGCCACGCGTGCGCAGAACACGCCCTTCATCAGGCTCGATCGTGCCATCAAAGAGCCGTAACAACGACGATTTCCCGTCACCGTTCTTGCCAACCACACCGATCGCAGCGCCATCATCGATGCCTAGCGAAAGAGATGAGAAGATCGTTTTTGTGGGGTATTCAAGATGAACGTTCTCGCAACCTAAAAGAAATGCCATAGTGCTCCTTGCGTTTTACTACAACCATCATAAAACATCCGAATATAAAAAGGCTGCCCCCGAAGAGGCAGCCGATCAAACAATCCGCGTCTTGCGATCTATTTTATAACAAGAATCGGAATGGTAGATTCGCGTAGCACCGCATAGCTGACCGAGCCGATAACACCACGAATCGCGCCAAGACCACGTGAGCCCATCACAATAAGATCGGCTTCGATCTCCTTTGCAAACTCGATGATATCGTCTGCTGGCGTATAACCAGGAATGACATCGATCGTGACTTGATCTTCAACGCCCTCGATCGCAACGCCTAAACCTGCTTTCACCTTTTCAGACTCTTCAGCGATCGTACGGTTGTAAAGATCCATAACGTCCTCAACGGAAAGCAGATACTGCTCAGGATCGAATGAAGAGTTATTGAAGCTTGCAGGAAGTTGCGCATTGGGATGCGTGGTAACGAACACTACATGGATGCGAACCTCAGG
>OIWP01001528.1_pt1 | contig 27852 bp, 19 predicted proteins | sample 1587661 | NCBI WGS metagenome assembly OIWP01 (sample SAMEA3888899, study PRJEB22519) | human gut metagenome | biome: human gut; feature: human-associated habitat; material: faeces | place: Denmark | collected 2010 | reverse complement strand
GTCATAAAGCAAACCTGACTGCACAGATCAACAAACTGGCTTAATCGCCTGCTTGTTGACGCTTTGTGAAAAAACCCGCGAAAGCGGGTTTTTTTATGCCTGCTATCTGGCGTTTTTCTCTTCAACCACTGATGTTGTTCTCACTCGCCCACGCTCTTCCTGACCAGCCTGTTTTTTCAGCTATCCCTCCCTTAGTTAGTCGCGTCGCGTAATACTTGAAAGTTATTTTCTTTCACTGTTTTCCTTTTTTTATTTCATTATTAAAAAAACTGTGACCACCTTAGCAAATAGAAACATCGCTCATTCAAAAACGAATAAACGCAATCCTGATGTAAGATTTGATAATTGATTGCTGCGGTAGGGTCAACTACTTTCCATGTACACCTTACTCACTCATTTTAATCTGAGGTTAAATTCAGTAACGACATAAAAAATAATATTTAAAACTTGCTTGGAAAGTAAAAGTTGTTTTTCTGGGCGTATCGCACCAATATCGGAGTTATTATTATGAGTTCTGTTATTGAGGATACCCAGTCTTGCGGGTCAGCATCATTATCTTTACTACAGCGTATTAGCTACGGCTCTTTGGATGTGGCAGGTAATCTACTGTACTGTTTCGGCTCAACCTACATCTTATATTTCTACACTGACGTTGCGGGTATTAGTCTCGCCGTAGCAGGTGTCATCCTGCTGTTGGCGCGTATCGTAGATGGTATAGATGCCCCAATCTGGGGGATCATTATCGATAAAACACGTTCACGTTACGGTAAATGTCGTCCCTGGTTCTTATGGCTGCCGCTGCCTTTTGGTGTATTCAGCGCGCTGTCATTTTGGTCTCCAGATATCAGTATGACAGGAAAAGCCATATATGCAGCAATATCCTACATGATTGCCAGTATTTTATTTACCGGACTCAATACACCGCTCAGCGCAATATTACCTCTAATGACTCTGTCCCCTAAGGAACGGCTGGTATTAAATTCCTGGAGAATGACCGGGGGACAAATTGGGGTTTTATTAATGAATGCCACAGCATTACCCCTGGTTGCATTTTTAGGTAACGGAAATGATCATGCCGGATTTATTTACACGGCAATTCTGTTTGCTGCGATATCCTGTTCGCTAACGTTTTTCGCCTTTAAAAATATCCGCGAAATGGATGCGGATAAAATACAGCAAGAACCCAAACTGCCGATGAAAAAAAGTTTCACGGCAATGAAAGGTAACTGGCCATGGATCCTGATGGTGCTGGCCAATCTGATCTTCTGGATTGCCCTGCAACAGCGGTCCACAACCATTGTTTATTATCTGACCTACAACCTCGATCGCAAAGACCTGGTTCCGCTGATTAACAGTCTGGCGACGATTCAGATCCTGTTCATCATCGCCATCCCTTTCTTTAGCAAATTCCTGGCTAAAACCTGGATATGGGTAGGAGGCTTGCTGGTCGCCACGTTCGGCGGCGTCTTGATGTGGCTGGCGGCGGACAACATACCTTTCCTCATCGCGGCCTGGGTGCTCGGCAATATCGGTAGCGGAATCGCCTGCTCAATGCCGTTTGCCATGTTGGGCTTTGCCGTCGACTTCGGTGCCTGGAAAACGGGCATCAAGGCCACGGGCATTCTTATCGCCTTCGGCAGTACTTTCTGCATCAAGATGGGCAGTGGTCTGGGTACCGCTTTCGCCGCCTGGATCATGAACAGTTTTGGCTATGTCCCGAACCATGCCCAAAGCGCTGCGGGCCTGGAAGGCATTACCTGGGCCTTTATCTGGGCGCCCGCCCTACTCTTCGCACTCGCGGCGATCCCGCTACTTTTCTTCCGTAAGTACGAAGCAATGGAAGAGACGATTCGCCACGATCTGGAAACCATCACCCAATAACTTTCTTAATCTTTACCCTCAAAATATGGGAGGCACCACCATGCCATTTGTGCAACATGACCCGCGTCGTCTGGTCTGGCAGCAAAACGATCGCTATTTGTGGATTGAACCCTGGGGCGAGAACAGCCTGCGCGTACGCAGTGGTCGTCATCTGCCGGTAATGAGAAATGAAGACTGGGCATTGACTGAGCCAGTCGCAGAAAGCCACTGCCACATCGATTATGAGCACCACCAGGCGACAATGACCAACGGCAAAATTATCGCTATCGTCAATCAAAAAGGACAAGTTACCTTTTACCGTCATCCACACAAACCCCTGTTGCAGGAGTTCTGGCGCCTGCGGGGCGAAATTGGCGAGGATGAATCTTCTCACGGCCAGTACGTCAGCGCACTCAACCTTGAGGGACGCGAATTCCGCCCTATTCAGGGTGGGAAATATTCACTTAAAGCCCGCTTCGAAGCCACCGAAGGGGAAAAAATTTACGGCATGGGCCAATATCAGCAGGCCAATCTGGATCTCAAAGGATGCGTGCTCGAACTGGCCCAGCGCAACTCTCAGGCCTCGGTGCCCTTTATGCTCTCAAGCCTGGGCTACGGATTTTTATGGAACAATCCGGCGGTCGGCCGCGTGACATTCGCCCACAACGTGACCGAGTGGGAAGCTCAAATCAGCGAGCAGCTGGACTACTGGATCACCGCTGGCGATACCCCGGCAGAAATTAGCCGGGCGTATGCGCTCGCCACGGGCACGCCGCCGATGATGCCGGATTACGCCATGGGCTTCTGGCAGTGCAAGTTACGTTATCGCACTCAGGAGGAGTTGCTCGCCGTCGCCCGCGAGTACAAACGGCGCAATCTCCCCATCTCGGTAATCGTGATCGATTTCTTCCACTGGCCAAATCAGGGGGACTGGATGTTCGACTCGCGGGACTGGCCCGATCCCGATGCCATGATCGCCGAGCTAAAATCGCTGGGTATTGAGCTAATGGTCTCCGTCTGGCCAACTGTGGATAGCCGAACCGAGAGCTATCGGGAGATGCGCGAAAACGGCTGGCTGGTGCAAACAGAGCGCGGATTGCCAATTAATATGGATTTCCTCGGCAATACCACTTTCTTTGATGCCACCCATCCCGACGCTCGCGACTACGTATGGGGTAAAGCAAAACGCAACTATTACGATAAAGGCGTGAAGCTCTTCTGGCTAGACGAAGCCGAGCCGGAGTTCAGCGTTTACGACTACGATAATTATCGCTACCACGCCGGACCGGTGCTGGAAGTGGGCAATATCTACCCGCGAATGTACGCCAAAACCTTTTTTGACGGCATGAAAGCCGATGGCGAAGACCAGGTTATCAACCTGCTACGCTGCGCCTGGGCCGGAAGTCAGAAATACGGCGCGCTGGTCTGGTCAGGTGATATCCACTCATCGTTTCGTTCTCTGCGCAATCAGTTTGCCGCCGGGATGAACATGGGTATTGCAGGTATCCCGTGGTGGACAACAGATATTGGCGGCTTTCATGGCGGCAATATTCACGACCCACACTTTCATGAGTTGCTGATTCGCTGGTTCCAGTGGGGCGTGTTTAGCCCAGTGATGCGCCTGCACGGCAACCGCGATCCGCAGATTTTACCAGAACATCCTTACCGTGACGGTATTGCCCAGTGTCCGACCGGGGCGGCAAACGAAGTGTGGAGCTATGGTGAAGAGGTGTGCGAAGTGTTGACCGGCTGTCTGACGTTGCGAGAAAAGTTAAAGCCGTACATCAAAGCGGTGATGGCGGAAACACACCAACGCAATGCCCCGGTTATGCGCACCCTGTTTTTTGAATTCCCAGAACAGACAAGGAGTTGGGAGATTACCGATCAGTACTGTTTTGGTCCCGATCTGCTGATTGCTCCGGTGATGCATGAAGGCATGCGCGAGCGTGACGTTTGGCTACCGGAAGGGGAAACATGGACGGATCTTGCTACCGGCGAGAGCTATCAGGGAGGACAAACGCTGCGCTATGACGCTCCCCTGAACAGAATTCCGGTATTTATCCGCGAAGGCGGGCAGTATCGTAATATGTTGAAACTGTAGTCAAAGTCCGGCTGCGGTTAGTACACCGCAGCCGGCAACATGAAGGCGTTTAGACCTGTGGCGACTTGAACAGTGCTGAGTAGTCCGCATTGCAAATACGCTGCACCGCCGGATGCTGGATCATCCTTTCCGCAAATATGGCGTGATACTCCTCCATCACATTCTCTACGCGTCCAATTTCAACAATAGAATCATCGGCATAGAAATTGTGTGAATACAGAGTAGGCGCAACGAAAATGGCATTATGCGTTGCGCCAAACGCTTTCATCAGCGCAGCATCATCAAACTCGCCGAGGATTTCGACATTCAATCCTTGTGAGTTAATCCAGTTCAGCAGCTTACGTCCAAGCATCGAACGACGACCTGGGATCAGTAATCGACGCTCCTCAAGGCAGGCCGGGAAGGGTTTTTCAGGCAGCGGTTTGGTGCACCAAAAACTCACGCTGCATTCGCCTATCCGCACTGAGAACAGCCCTTCCTGCTGCGTAGAGTCGATCGGGCAGTCGGAGATAATCATATCCAGCTTATGCTGACTGAGTTGATCCAACAGCATCTCATGTGTTGACTCAAAACAACGCAGATGGATTTGTTCATCTTCAACCACAGCGGCATCAAGCACGCTACTGACCAGCTGCTTCGATAGCGCATCCGCCACGCCGACATCAAACAGTAAATTAGACTCTTTGCGGTAGTTCACGATATCCAGCATTTCCTGGCTTAAGGTGAACATCTTATCCGCATAACGAAAAACCAATTCGCCTAACTCACTAGGCTCCAGTCCACGCCCCTTGCGCTTGAACAGCTTTCCCTGCAAACGTTCCTCAAGCGCTTTAATCTGTCCGGTAATGGTTTGCGGCGTCAGATAAAGCGCTTCTGCAGCGCCAACCACCGAACCTTCTTTATAGACATGCCAAAAGTAGTACAGGTGGTTGTAGTTTATATGAGACATACTCACTCCCTGAAAATTGTCACAAAAGGGTTATCCCGTCAGGCTGACGCGTTCAACCGGGTGCGTAACCAGCAGTAACCTATTACCGCCGACAGCAAGGAACCGATCAGGATCCCCAGTTTCGCCCAGTTAATCAGCTCAGGATCGACGTTCCCAAACGCCAGGCTGGCGATAAAAATCGACATCGTAAAGCCAATGCCGCACAGAATGCCGACCGCCATAATCTGCTGGAAATTCGTTCCCTCTGGCAATTGCGCCACCTTGAGGCGTAACGCCAGCCAGCAAAACAGACTGATACCCAACGGTTTACCGATCAACAAACCAGCAATGATCCCCAGCGGTAACACCGAGGTCAGTCCATCAATAGTAACGCCCTGCAGTGAAACGCCCGCGTTGGCGAAGGCAAACAGTGGCAGGATCAGGTATGCCACCCATGGATGCAGAACATGCTCCAGTCGCTTCGCCGGTGAACGCCCGTGTTTTTCCTTTAACGGAATGAAGAAACCGACGATCACGCCAGCCAGAGTCGCATGCACGCCGGACTTCAGTACCGCAGTCCATAGCACCACGCCCACCAGAATATAAATCCCGGTACGTCTCACGCCACACAGATTCAAGGCCGCCAGGACGAGAATGGCACACGCGGCAACGCCCAGCGACAGCAGCGAGAGATCGCTGGTGTAGAACAGTGCGATGATTACGATAGCGCCGAGGTCATCAATAATCGCCAGCGCCATCAGGAATATTTTCAACGCCAGCGGAACGCGGCTGCCCAACAACGCCAGCACACCTAACGCAAAAGCGATGTCCGTTGCCGCCGGGATCGCCCACCCTTCACGGGTGATGGGATCGGCATAGTTGAATGCCAGGTACAGCAGCGCCGGGACAATCATGCCCCCGATAGCGGCAATGATCGGAAACGCTGCCTGACGCAGGCTGGCCAGCGAGCCTTGCATCAACTCACGCTTCACCTCCAGACCAATCAACAGGAAGAACACCGCCATCAACGCGTCGTTGATCCACAGCAGCATATTTTTGTTGATCTCAAGCGCGCCAACCCGCAGTTGAACGGGCGTTTCCAAAAAGGCGTGGTACCATCCACTGGTTACCCCGATGTTTGCCATCAGCATAGCGACCACGGCAGCGATGATCAGAATGATGCCCCCCGAGGCGTCACTACTAAAAAAACGATGCAGATGTTTCACTTTTATTCTCTCTATTGGGTGAATACTTCGTAAATACTATCTTACACCCTCAAAAAGCTCGTTAAAATTAGATTATTTGTGATTGATAGATCGGTTTTTACGAAGAATGAATCCAGGTGGGAACGGCTGAAAATCAGTACTCTTAGTAGTCATGTCGTTCGATGTGACGGGCATTGAATGCATAGCGGAGATAATCCAGCGTTGAGACGACATTACCGGGTGACATATGGTTAATTTGTGTCAGAAACGGATGATTATTGATGTACGTAATAAATTCCGTTGCTCCGGCAAGCGTAGCATGACGTAGCATGCCCGTTTTTTTATTACTCGTTAGGTTACATGCCGCTATCGCATAATCTTGGGTAGAATAGGTACGCCAGACATTATTACGAATCCCCCCACTTTGAAACATGCGGTACGGAATATCACTTTGCGCAGGCCTGTCCCCTCTTTCCTTCACAAACGAGATATGGCAGCGCCCTTGCTGAACGTGCTGTAAATTAGCCATCATACAACCACCTAATATGAAGCACTCATGGTCAATGTAATGCTGAACATTGAGGGAGCGTTCATCAGTAAGTGTTTTGACTAACTCAAAATGCCGATAAGCCGGCAGGACAGGTTTTACCAGCATTCCGGAATCGTTTCTGTATAGCGTTGCAGGACCATAATCCACATCAAACAAGGTATTTCGTCGCATTGTCATCAGTTCCTTGCGCTGGACAAGATGCGCTAACGTTCCGGGGGGTAAACGTTCTTCATAGTAGGAAGCATACTGGTACTCACCCTCAACAGGCTGGGTTGAATAATTAGTCGAAACGGCAATAACCCGACCGCTATTCTCCTCAACGGTAACCAGAACATACAGACTGTTGTCACTACCGTTAAATCTAATCCGAAAAGCACGCGTACTCATCACCAGGTCGAATTTCGGAATAACAAACTCACGTTCAGCCTGATTTGCCTTACGGGATAATTTTAGTAGAACGCGGTTCAGGCCCGTGCTGTCGACAGAAAGCGCCGTACGAATATCAACAAGTGAAGCACCCTCCAGGATAAGCCGGGCAAGATCTTCCAGACGAGGATCGTCTTTATGCCTGACAGGAGAAATAAACGTTTTATGACATTGCAGGCAATAAACTCGCGGTTCCCCCTGAGCGGAAAAACCATACTTTTTTAATGAGGAACTGCCGCATGTTGGGCAAACCTTAACCAACCCCTTCCATGACTGGTTTACCGACTGACGAAAAAGGTTAAGAGAGCGCTCAGAAATGATAGGGAAAAAAAAGCCACATTCCCGGCACAGGATATTTTTCCCCTGTGCCAAATAATCAGGGCTATTAAAGACTCCGAGGTTTTTACAATCGGGTGTTTTACACACATCTACATTGATTTGAGAAAACATATTCACTCCCTGCGAATATTGCTATCACACAAATATTGATTTTATCTCTGCGGGTGAAAATCCATTTTCATAGAGCGTTTTCATCGCATTCATCGTTGGGCTGGTATGGGCAAAAAAAGCCTGGTAACCCGCGCACAGGTAGTTTTGATTCGAAGAACCAGAAACCGAAGGTAAAAAACGATGCTTAGGGCAACCACCATAACAGGCAAACTGCCACTGACAGGCATGACATTCCCGTGCCATTGTTCGGCGCTTATCGTCGCCAAACTGTCGATTCTGTTGACTGTTGTTCATTGCGCGCAACGTCATATCCTGGATATTTCCCAGTTTGTACTGTGGGTAAACAAAATGATCGCAATTATAGACATCACCATTCATTTCCAGCGCAAACGCACTACCGCAGGTTGGCGCAAATACACATACCTGTGGCGGTAATCCACACCAGGCCACTAAAGTTTGCTCGAAAATCTGTACACCTACATCGCCAATGTCGTTACGGATCCAGACATCAAAGATTGCATTAAGAAAATGGCCAAATTCGATGGGATCAACAGACCAGGACATCATTACAGTTTGTTTATCAACAGGATGTGCCAATCCTGCGTCACCACCTCTCTCAACCAGCGGAATAAACTGCATATAGCGGCTGCCAATGCTTTTAAGATATTCATAGACCTGCAGCGGATAACGCATATTTGTACGGTTAACGACCGTCAGCGTATTAAACTCGACACCGTGACGTACCAGACATTTAATGGCTTGCTCAACCTTTTCGTGTGTCGGCTTTCCTGAACGCGTAACGCGCCATTCATCATGCAAAGCTGCATCACCGTCAATAGAAATCCCAACCAGGACGTTATGCTGCTTAAAAAACATCGCCCATTCGTTATCAATCAAAATACCGTTGGTCTGGAAAGTATTGATTATTGTCTTTTCACCCGCGTATATCTGCTGAAGTTCGACCGCCCGTCGAAAAAATGGCAGCCCCATCAACGTTGGCTCCCCTCCTTGCCAGGCAAAAATCACCTCATCCACATCCTGCGCGGCGATATGCTGTTTGATAAACAATTCAAGCGTATCTTCAGACATCCTGTAATTGGCTTTTCTCTGGGGATAGAGCTTCTCTTTCTCCAGGTAAAAACAGTATTTACAATCCAGATTGCATACCGAACCCGTCGGTTTAATCATGACCTGGCAACTTTTCCTGCTCATCATCATTCAAGCCTATAAATAAAAGAACCTGGCTCAGAGCTAAAACGCTGAGCCAGGCGGGCAGAGCCCTAAGTGGCATACATGGTATTTCTTATAATTATTCGATTAGCCCCAAGTGACCGGCGTAGGCTTATCACCGCGTGCTTTCATTAACGAGTCGTTATCAATATCCTGTTTATATTTCAGGAATTTACCGTAGAGTTGTTTCTCAATATCAGGCTGTTTGCCGATCTGGTTCAGTGTCTCGAAACGATCTTTTTTCAGGTTATAGAGGTACTTGGGTTTATTCTCACGATCGATGATCATTTTCCAGTCGCCATCACGAATAGCCCATTCATCAGTAGGGTCATCCTGGAATGGCATATCGATACCGAAAATCAGCGGTTTTTCACGTTTTAAGGTTTTCTGTTCCAGCAATGGAATCAAAGACTGCCCATCATAGGTGCGATCGGTAGGGAGCTTGAAGTTCATCATGTTTGCCAGCGTCGGCAACCAGTCGAGGCCATAGACAGGCGTATCTGTCACCATTCCCTGCGGAATATGCTTACCATATTTGATAATTGCCGGAACGCGGATCCCGCCCTCCCACAGATTATCTTTACGACCGCGAAGACCATCCGTTTCACCCGCCAGGTTTAACTCATACACTTTACGCGCTTCACGAGTGACAGGTCCGTTATCACTAGTAAAGATAACAATGGTGTTATCTTCTTCACCCATTGCCTTTATCTTATCCATTACTTTACCAACCTGAGCATCCATATAACTGACGTTGGCGTAATACTCACCTGTGCCACGCCAAGGTTTATCAGCCCAATCACCGTAGAACAGATCCGGATGCTGTTTCTGGTAGGCACTCATATATTGCGAATACATATCGAGGTACTTTTTCGGTGAGGCCAGCGGGCTATGGACCTCGGTAAATGCAACGTATAAGAAGAACGGTTTATCGTCTTTCTTGTTATCCAGCCAGTTAACGACTTCTGAACTAACCAGTTCACCGCTAAATGTTTCTGCTCTGCCAATCGGTTTGCCATTACGCGCGAATCCGGTCGGATGCACGGTGCCATAGCGTGGGCGCTCTTTCGCGTTATCTAAAGTGGAATCGGTCACAAACCCGGCTGTATTCACCAGGCCATAGTCAAACCCCATATCCTTAGCTTGCGGTTGGTCTGTTCGATCACCGCCGGCATTGAGGTGTAATTTACCCATCATCGCCGTGTCGTAGCCTTGCGCTTTCAGCAGATTAGCAATCGTCAGCTCATTACGGCCCAATGCCACATCTTTCCCTTCCGGGATCCAGGAACGGATCCCCGTGCGGAACGGCATACGTCCAGTCAATAACCCAGCATGAGAAGGGGAGCAAAGCGGAGCTGGCGCATAGTAATCCGTAAATCTCACACCATCCTGAGCCAATTTATCGATATTCGGTGTTTTAACGATTTGATGACCATAAACCGCCAGATCGCCATAACCCAAATCATCCGCAAGAATGATGACTAAATTAGGGCGTTTATCCGCAGCAGCCTGCGCGGTTTGTAATGTGCTCCCGGCGCACAGTGCCAGCCCAATCATGCTGGCAATGACTGTTCTTTTCATTTCAGTTCCTTTAATTTTAATTAAAATGAATATCCGACCATATAAATCATCTGATCCCCATATCCGTCATAACCTAATTTGTTCTCAAAATAACGATACGTTACAGATGCCTTCCATCGTGGATAAAACTTCCATGCCAGCGTTAATCCTCCATTTAAACCATTTCGACCGAATTGCTGCTCCGTGTAAGCATCATTTCTATCAATCTCGACTTCATTCCAGTCAGATAAAACAAAGCTTTCACCAAATAAAGAGAAGTTATAAACAGCAGTCCAACCAATAACATATCCATTCCATCCACTGGTCTGTCCATATTTCGGTGATACATAGTCACCTGATTGGTTATGCAAGCCGATATAAGGTTTAAAGAAACCCCAATCTCCACTCCACTCCAGATAACCGAGTCCATAAAACATATCCAGATCGTCACCCCATGAGTTGTCCCATTGACCGTATATCTTGCCAAAGAAGGTATAGTCAGAATCAAAAAGACGCACATGGGTCATAGCAGAGACGGTATGGTTACGGCCCGCCACTGCATGGTTTAATACGTTGCTTTCAATAAAAGAATAGAATTCAGCCTCTCTAAAATTGACGCCAAAATCAGCCGTTGCTTTCCAAACTTCACCGCGGTGCACATTCACAAAACCGCTATTCCAGTCTGCATAACCAGCGTTAATTGACCCAAAAGAGTTTTTATATTCCAGAGCTTGTACATTTTGGCTAAAAAGAGCTGGAGTGGCTAATACAAGACTAGCCAGTAGTATTTCCTTTATCCGAGGCATTGAATTTATTCCCCATAATTATAATTTTTTCATCAATGAATGAAGGTTCGCTGCGGTGATAAATATTAAACAAATGTAATTACAAGATAGTGATGTAAATCTCACATCAGAATAGATAATGACTGCTTAAAATAATGTGTCAAATAATGTTGCTGTAGATATGATAAGTTCATATTTGTTAGTAAGCGCATCAATATCTTCTTACTAACCTCCCCTAATATATTTACCTGACATGTTAGAAAACTCACATTCAAGGCCATCCAACTCACTTTTATCCTTGACAATAAAAAACCGGTATTCCCTTAAAAGGGAATACCGGTTTTTTCAAACGAGAAAGTTTTTTGGCTTGTCGTTAGCGAGTCAGATCGTCAAAGAACTTCTTCACACCGTCGAAGAAACTTTTGGAGCGCGGACTGTTTTGTTCACCCGTCGGGCCGCCAAAGCTGTCCTGCAAATCTTTCAGCAGTTGCTTCTGCTTGTCGTTCAGGCCAACCGGGGTTTCCACTACCACGCGGCACAGCAGGTCTCCCTGAGCGCCACCGCGTACAGACTTGACGCCCTTTCCACGCATGCGGAAAAGTTTGCCAGTTTGCGTTTCGCCCGGAATTTTTAGCTTCACGCGACCGTCCAGCGTCGGGACTTCAATCTCGCCGCCCAGAGCAGCCATCGCAAAGTTAATCGGCACTTCGCAGTAGAGGTTATTGCCTTCACGTTCGAAAATTGGGTGTTGTTTTACCTGCACCTGAACGTACAAATCACCTGCTGGCGCGCCATGCTCACCGGCTTCGCCTTCACCAGACAAACGGATACGGTCGCCGGTATCAACCCCAGCCGGGATTTTAACAGACAGCGTTTTGCTCTTCTCAACGCGACCATGCCCGTGGCATTTGTTGCACGGATCTTTGATCAGCGTACCGCGGCCCTGACAGTGTGGACAGGTCTGCTGTACAGCGAAGAATCCCTGACGCATCTGCACCTGACCAGAACCATGACAGGTCGGACAGGTCTGCGGCTGTGTACCTGGTTTTGCACCGCTACCGTGGCAAACGTCACACTCTTCCAGAGTCGGAATGCGGATCTCTTTGGTCACGCCACGTACAGCTTCTTCGAGGGTGAGCTCCATGTTATAGCGTAAATCAGCACCGCGCGCCGCACGTTGACGACCACGTCCGCCGCCAAAAATATCGCCGAAAACGTCACCAAAAATATCGCTGAAGTCTGCGCCGCCGCCAAAACCGCCGCCGCCCATACCACCTTGCTCAAACGCAGCATGACCATACTGATCGTATGCCGCACGTTTTTGCGAGTCGGTCAGAACTTCATAAGCTTCCTTGATCTCTTTAAATTTCGCCTCGGCCTCTTTGTCACCCTGGTTACGGTCCGGGTGGTATTTCATGGCCAGGCGTTTGTAGGCCTTTTTGATTTCACGCTCTTCCGCTGTTTTGGAAACGCCTAAAATCTCGTAATAATCTTGCTTAGCCATCTTTTTTAAATTGCCCCTAGATGAATGCACGGGCGGAGAGGAAATTCCCCTTCGCCCGTGTCAGTATAATTACCCGTTTATAGGGCGATTATTTTTTGTCTTTGACTTCTTCAAATTCAGCGTCGACAACATCGTCATCTTTCGCGTTGTTTGCAGAAGCATCAGCACCGGCAGTCTGCTGCTGGGCATGTTGCTGCTGGGCGATTTCCATCAGTTTCTGGGAAACCTGTGCCAGTTCCTGCATTTTCGCTTCGATAGCGGCTTTGTCTTCACCTTTCAGAGCAGTTTCCAGTGCAGTCAGTGCAGACTCGATAGCAGTTTTGTCGTCAGCCGGCAGTTTGTCGCCTGCTTCTTCAACCTGCTTACGGGTGCTGTGCAGCAGATGGTCGCCCTGGTTGCGAGTCTGTACCAGCTCTTCAAACTTACGGTCAGCTTCGGCGTTAGCTTCTGCGTCGCGTACCATTTTCTGGATTTCATCTTCGTTCAGACCAGAAGAAGCCTTGATGGTGATCTTCTGCTCTTTACCGCTGTTTTTGTCTTTCGCGGAGACGTGCAGGATACCGTCAGCATCGATGTCGAAGGTCACTTCGATCTGCGGCATGCCGCGCGGCGCCGGGTTAATACCATCCAGGTTGAACTGACCCAGAGATTTGTTATCAGCCGCACGTTTACGTTCACCCTGCAGCACATGGATGGTTACCGCAGACTGGTTGTCTTCAGCGGTAGAGAACACCTGGCTGTGCTTGGTCGGGATAGTGGTGTTTTTCGCGATCAGCGTCGTCATCACACCGCCCATGGTTTCGATACCCAGAGACAGCGGGGTAACGTCCAGCAGCAGTACGTCTTTCACGTCACCAGTCAGAACACCACCCTGAACAGCAGCACCGATTGCTACAGCTTCGTCCGGGTTAACGTCTTTACGCGGCTCTTTACCAAAGAACTCAGCAACTTTCTTCTGAACCATTGGCATACGAGTCTGACCACCAACGAGGATAACGTCGTCGATATCAGATACGGACAGGCCAGCGTCCTGCAGTGCAACTTTCAGCGGCTCAATGGAACGGTTTACCAGATCTTCAACCAGGCTTTCCAGTTTCGCACGAGTCACTTTGATGTTCATGTGTTTCGGACCGGTCGCATCTGCAGTGATGTACGGCAGGTTAACGTCGGTCTGCTGAGCGGAAGACAGTTCGATTTTCGCTTTTTCTGCCGCTTCTTTCAGGCGCTGCATTGCCAGCGGATCGTTGCGCAGGTCAATGCCCTGATCTTTCTTGAATTCTTCAACCAGGTAGTTGATCAGACGGCTGTCGAAGTCTTCACCACCCAGGTGGGTATCACCGTTGGTTGCCAGAACTTCGAAGGTTTTTTCGCCGTCAACTTCGTCGATTTCGATAATAGAAATATCGAAAGTACCACCACCCAGGTCATAAACCGCGATAGTACGGTTGCCAGTACCTTTGTCCAGACCGTAAGCCAGCGCAGCTGCGGTCGGTTCGTTGATGATACGTTTTACTTCCAGACCAGCGATACGGCCTGCGTCTTTGGTTGCCTGACGCTGAGCATCGTTAAAGTATGCCGGTACGGTGATAACAGCTTCAGTTACCGGTTCACCCAGGTAATCTTCAGCGGTTTTCTTCATTTTTTTCAGCACTTCAGCAGAGATCTGCGGCGGTGCCATTTTCTGGCCTTTAACTTCGACCCATGCGTCGCCGTTATCAGCAGCAATAATTTTGAACGGCATGATGGAAACATCACGCTGTACTTCTTCGTCCTGGAAGCGGCGGCCAATCAGGCGTTTAATCGCAAACAGGGTGTTTTGCGGGTTTGTCACTGCCTGACGTTTAGCCGGCTGACCAACCAGAGTTTCACCATCCTGGGTATAGGCAATGATAGAAGGCGTGGTGCGATCGCCTTCGGCGTTCTCCAGCACACGAGGAGTGGTGCCATCCATAATCGCTACACAAGAGTTGGTAGTACCCAGGTCGATACCAATTATTTTACCCATCTAAACGTCTCCACTATATATTCGGTCATCATGTGGTTGTGAGTCTGTAATAGGGGCGAAACGTCTGGTTTCAACTGCCCAATTTCATTTTTTTGCAGACTCACTCACTGCGGTTGACTACTAAATGGGGTCGTAACCCACGTCATCAAGGGGGAGATGCAAAAATTTTTTGTGCTTTTGCGCAGAAATTTCGCGATATGGCAGGACAAGACGTAAAATTGACAGCAATTTTATTCAGATAAAGAATGAATCGCAGCCAAGGCATTCATCAAAAAATTGTAATAAAAAGAAAAGATTACGTACCTGAACCTTCTCTTTATCAGCAGTAAACTAGTGGGTATTCATCCCTCTACCTCTTCCCACTAAGAGAATCCTTATGAAATCCGTTTTTACGATTTCCGCCAGCCTGGCGATTAGCCTGATGCTGTGCTGCACGGCGCAGGCAAACGACCATAAACTCCTCGGCGTCATTGCAATGCCGCGTAACGAAACCAACGATCTGGCGCTGAAACTTCCTGTTTGTCGCATTGTGAAACGCATACAACTCTCTGCCGACCATGGCGATTTACAGTTAAGCGGTGCATCGGTTTATTTCAAAGCCGCCCGTAGCGCCAGTCAGAGTCTGAATATTCCTTCAGAAATAAAAGAAGGGCAAACCACTGACTGGATCAACATTAACAGTGATAACGACAATAAACGCTGCGTCTCAAAAATCACCTTTTCCGGTCATACGGTGAACTCATCGGATATGGCCACGCTGAAAATTATCGGCGACGACTAACGCCAGAATATAGAAACCACAAAAAATGAATGTTAATTACCTGAATGATTCAGATCTGGATTTTCTTCAGCATTGTAGTGAGGAACAGTTGGCAAATTTCGCCCGATTGCTCACCCATAATGAAAAAGGCAAAACTCGCCTCTCCAGCGTACTGATGCGCAACGAACTGTTTAAATCGATGGAAGGGCATCCCGAGCAACATCGCCGCAACTGGCAGCTGATTGCTGGAGAATTACAGCATTTTGGTGGCGATAGTATCGCCAACAAACTGCGCGGACACGGTAAATTGTATCGGGCCATTTTGCTCGATGTTTCAAAACGATTGAAGCTGAAAGCCGACAAAGAGATGTCTACGTTTGAGATTGAGCAACAGTTACTGGAACAATTTCTGCGTAACACCTGGAAGAATATGGACGAGGAACATAAGCAGGAGTTTCTGCACGCGGTCGATGCCAGGGTGAATGAGCTGGAAGAGCTGCTGCCGCTGCTGATGAAAGACAAATTATTGGCAAAAGGCGTGTCGCATTTGCTTTCCAGCCAATTGACCCGCATTTTACGCACCCACGCAGCAATGAGCGTGCTTGGGCATGGTTTGCTGCGCGGCGCGGGTCTGGGAGGCCCTGTGGGCGCAGCATTAAATGGGGTTAAAGCGGTCAGCGGCAGTGCCTATCGCGTGACAATTCCAGCCGTACTGCAAATCGCCTGCCTGCGCCGGATGGTTAGCGCCACTCAGGTCTGACACCGTAAACCGGGGAAAATTTTCATTTTCCCCTCAAAAGATCGTAGACACTGCCCCACTGGCTGATTATTATGCCGCGCCCTGAAAACACTACTGTTATTCAGGGAAATTATTTCACCATTCATTCGATGATGATTTTTGAGGAATTATGGGCAACACTAAGTTGGCTAATCCGGCACCGCTGGGCCTGATGGGCTTCGGCATGACCACCATTCTGCTTAACCTGCACAACGTGGGTTATTTCGCTCTGGACGGTATTATTCTTGCCATGGGCATTTTCTACGGCGGCATCGCGCAAATTTTTGCCGGTCTGCTGGAGTACAAAAAAGGCAACACTTTCGGTTTAACCGCATTCACCTCTTACGGTTCTTTCTGGCTGACGTTGGTTGCGATTCTGCTGATGCCGAAACTGGGTCTGACCGATGCGCCAAATGCACAGTTCCTTGGTGTCTACCTGGGTCTGTGGGGCGTATTTACGCTGTTTATGTTCTTCGGCACGCTGAAAGGCGCACGCGTTCTGCAATTCGTTTTCTTTAGCCTGACTGTGCTGTTTGCCCTGCTGGCGATCGGTAACATTGCCGGTAACGCCGCAATCATCCACTTTGCCGGCTGGATTGGTCTGATCTGTGGTGCCAGTGCAATCTATCTGGCGATGGGTGAAGTACTGAACGAGCAGTTTGGTCGCACCGTTCTGCCGATTGGTAAATCCCACTAATTGTTTTGAGATCCCCCCGCTCGGGGGGATTTTTTTATTCGCTAACGTCGCGTCTTGCACTCTTCGGTCTGAATGCAGCAACCACTTCTGGTGCCGTTTCAACGTATGGCCCTTCCAGCAACTGAATGCAGTACGGTACGCTGGCAAAAATACCGTGTACCACAACGTTACCCGCAGCGTCCTTCACACCTTCCAGCGTCTCTTTAATAGACTTCGGCTGACCGGGTAAGTTAAGGATCAGCGCCTGTTTGCGAATCACACCAACCTGACGCGAAAGGATCGCAGTTGGTACAAAATGCAGGCTTATCTGGCGCATCTGTTCACCAAAGCCAGGCATCTCGCGGTCCGCTACTGCCAGCGTCGCATCGGGCGTTACGTCACGACGCGCCGGGCCAGTTCCGCCCGTGGTGAGCACCAGATGGCAACTCATTTCATCCACTAGCTCACACAACGTTTGCTCGATGATCGCCTGCTCATCGGGGATTAAGCGGGTTTCCAGTTCAAACGGCGTGGTTAGCGCCGATGTCAGCCATTCTTCCAGCGCAGGGATGCCTTTATCCTGATAAACGCCGCTGGATGCGCGATCAGAGATGGAAACTAAGCCAATACGTAAAGTATTCATCAAGATTTTTCCGTTTAAACAGTCTCGTTAAACAGAATGATACACTGCGAAGGGAGTGACAGACAGGCTTCAGAAGAGGTAGCGTGACCGACTTCCCGGTCACGCTAAGAATGATTACAGCAGATCGCCGATCATTTTTTCCAGTTTTTCCTGGTCAATAGCAAACTTACGGATACCTTCCGCCAGTTTATCTACTGCCATTGGATCCTGGTTGTGCTGCCACAGGAACTCGGACTCAGTGATACGCGCCGGACGCGCTTTCACTTCGCCGGTGTAAGACAGTTTACGTTCGATAGCCCCTTCGCTCTCAGCCAGCTCTTTCAGCAGTGTAGGTGCGATGGTAAGACGGTCGCAGCCTGCCAGTTCCAGAATTTCGCCGATGTTACGGAAGCTTGCGCCCATAACCACGGTTTCATAACCGTGCTCTTTGTAGTACTGGTAGATTTCAGATACAGAAACCACGCCCGGATCTTCTGCCGGAGCGTACTCTTTCTTATCGGTATTCGCTTTGTACCAGTCAAGAATACGGCCAACAAACGGCGAGATCAGGAACACGCCCGCTTCCGCACAAGCACGAGCCTGAGCGAAGGAGAACAGCAGGGTCAGGTTACAGTTGATGCCTTCTTTTTCCAGCTGTTCTGCAGCACGGATACCCTGCCAGGTAGAAGCCAGTTTGATCAGAATACGATCGTTGCTAATACCAGCATCGTTGTAGAGTTTGATCAGGCGTTTTGCTTTCGCAATTGACGCTTCGGTGTCATAGGAAAGACGCGCATCAACTTCAGTTGAGATACGGCCCGGAACCAGTTTCAGGATTTCCAGACCAATATTTACTGCCAGTTTGTCGGTCGCGTCCACGATCTGCTGCGCGCGATCGTTGCTCTGCTGTTTCGCCCAGGCGACAGCATCATCAATCAACTTACGGTATTCCGGAATCTGCGCTGCGTTAAGAATGAGAGAAGGGTTGGTTGTGGCATCCTGCGGTTGATACAGCTTCATTGCCGCGATGTCCCCAGTGTCGGCCACTACGGTGGTGTACTGACGAAGGGAGGTCAATTTGTCCGTCATGATAGTATTTCTCTTTAAACAGCTTGTTAGGGGGATGTAACCGGTCTGCCCTGATGATATCACGACGCAACGTCAGCGCAACCGCCGACAAGACGGTTATCGCCAGGCGAGACTGTTTCGGATTTCTGACACTGCGTTGATATCGCCCGCCATTTTTATACAAAACCTCATGTATGCTACGCAGAAGTTATCAAGTACCTCGTAGCGTATATACTTCTTAAACAATTGGTAACGTTTACACAGGAAAGTCATCGCGACCGGCAATAAGAGGGATATGCATGCCAGATTTTTTCTCCTTTATTAACAGCGTCCTTTGGGGATCGGTAATGATTTACCTGCTCTTCGGCGCAGGTTGTTGGTTCACTTTTCGCACCGGATTTGTGCAGTTTCGCTACATCCGCCAGTTTGGCAAAAGTCTTAAAAATAGCATTCATCCACAGCCAGGCGGTTTAACCTCATTTCAGTCATTGTGTACCAGTCTTGCGGCGCGCGTGGGTAGCGGCAACCTGGCCGGCGTTGCGCTGGCAATTACCGCCGGTGGACCTGGAGCCGTCTTCTGGATGTGGGTTGCCGCGTTTATCGGCATGGCGACCTCGTTTGCCGAATGTTCCCTCGCACAGCTTTATAAAGAACGTGATGCCAATGGGCAGTTTCGTGGCGGACCGGCATGGTATATGGCGCGCGGGCTGGGGATGCGCTGGATGGGCGTTCTGTTCGCCGTCTTTTTGCTCATCGCCTACGGCATAATTTTCAGCGGAATTCAGGCGAACGCCGTTGCGCGAGCCCTGAGTTTTTCTTTTGATTTTCCCCCGCTGGTGACAGGTATTATTCTCGCTGTCTTTGCTCTGCTGGCGATCACTCGCGGTCTTCATGGCGTCGCCCGGCTCATGCAGGGGTTTGTCCCGTTGATGGCGATAATCTGGGTACTGACCAGCCTGGTGATTTGCGTAATGAATATCGGGCAACTTCCCCACGTCATTTGGTCTATTTTTGAGAGTGCTTTTGGCTGGCAGGAAGCGGCAGGCGGCGCGGCGGGATATACCTTAAGCCAGGCGATTACTAACGGTTTTCAGCGCAGTATGTTTTCCAATGAGGCGGGAATGGGGTCGACGCCAAACGCGGCAGCGGCAGCGGCGTCCTGGCCTCCGCATCCGGCAGCGCAAGGGATTGTCCAGATGATTGGCATTTTTATCGACACCCTGGTCATCTGTACGGCAAGCGCCATGCTGATATTACTGGCGGGTAACGGCACAACCTACATGCCGCTGGAAGGTATTCAGCTTATCCAGAAGGCGATGCGGGTGCTAATGGGTTCCTGGGGTGCTGAGTTTGTTACCCTCGTGGTTATTCTGTTTGCCTTCAGCTCCATCGTTGCCAACTACATTTACGCCGAAAACAATCTCTTCTTTTTACGCCTGAACAACCCTAAAGCGATCTGGTGTTTGCGGATCTGCACCTTCGCAACGGTCATCGGCGGCACCTTGCTAAGTCTTCCGCTGATGTGGCAACTGGCAGATATCATAATGGCCTGCATGGCTATTACCAATTTGACCGCCATTTTACTGCTCTCGCCTGTGGTTCATACCATTGCCAGTGATTATCTACGCCAGCGTAAACTCGGCGTGCGCCCGGTGTTTGATCCGTTGCGTTATCCGGATATCGGCCGCCAGCTTTCTCCGGACGCGTGGGATGATGTTTCGCAGGAGTAATCACAACTATCGATCAACTCATTCTCTTTTTTTGCTAAAGTCGGCATAAATTTCCTGCAAGGACTGGATATGCTGATTCTTATTTCACCTGCGAAAACGCTTGATTACCAAAGCCCGTTGACCACCACGCGCTATACGCTGCCGGAGCTGTTAGACAATTCCCAGCAGTTGATCCATGAAGCGCGGAAACTGACGCCTCCGCAGATTAGCACGCTGATGCGCATCAGCGACAAACTGGCGGGTATCAACGCCGCTCGCTTTCATGACTGGCAGCCAGATTTCACGCCGGAGAATGCCCGCCAGGCGATTCTGGCGTTTAAAGGTGATGTCTACACCGGCTTGCAGGCCGAAACCTTCAGCGAAGACGATTTCGATTTTGCCCAACAGCATTTGCGAATGCTTTCCGGCTTGTATGGCGTACTGCGCCCGCTCGATTTAATGCAGCCTTATCGTCTGGAAATGGGGATCCGTCTTGAGAATGCCCGAGGGAAAGATCTGTATCAATTCTGGGGAGATATCATCACCAACAAGCTGAACGAGGCGCTCGCAGCACAAGGCGATAATGTGGTGATTAATCTGGCGTCAGATGAGTATTTTAAATCGGTGAAGCCGAAGAAATTGAATGCCGAGATTATCAAGCCGGTGTTCCTCGATGAGAAGAACGGCAAATTTAAGATAATCAGCTTCTACGCTAAGAAAGCACGCGGTCTGATGAGTCGTTTTATTATTGAAAATCGGCTGACCAAACCAGAGCAACTGACTGGTTTTAATAGCGAAGGTTACTTCTTTGATGAAGCTTCCTCCAGCAATGGCGAACTGGTGTTTAAACGCTACGAGCAGCGTTAAGTTTGCAGTCAATGCCGGATGCGGCGTGAACGCCTTATCCGGCCTACAAAAGCATGCAGATTCAATATATTGCAGAATTCACGTAGGCCTGATAAGACGCGCCAGCGTCGCATCAGGCGCTGAATGCCGGATTGTTACCCGGCATTTGTCATTTAGCGGTGATGTTTGCCTGGACCATGACCGCCGTGATGATCATGATGAGCTTTCTTATGGTGACGCGGCGGTGGCGGCGGTCCGTGTGGGTGCCAGCGATTGCCTCGCCATTCATAATGTTGTTTCCACCAGCCGTGGTCGCGCCAGTGACCGCCATCCCAGTAATAACCGCGATTATCACGATCGCCTATCTGTAATTTTACTGACGGGACTAACGTAATTTCCGCAGCCTGCGCTGCCATGGGAGCGACCAGAACCAGGGAAAGTGCGAGTACGATAGATTGCATCTTTTTCACAGGTTACTCCTTTTATCATTGCCCGTTATGGGTCGATATCCGGAGATTACGCGATGAGAACGGCGGTTGTTATTCTCCGCAATCCTAATCTCTAAGTTACCGCATTTATTGAGAATTTCTCCTTTTTCCCTGTCGTTTCTCTCCATATTTTCTTCACAAAAAAGCCGGGCTGCATAAAAGCAAACCCGGCCTGATTGAGATAATGAATAGATGTTACTGATGATTCATCATCAATTTACGCAACGCAGCAAAATCGGCGGGCAGATTATGTGAAAGCAAGGGTAAATCAGCACGTTCTGCCAGCTCTTTTGGCAGATCCAACGTTTCACCGAGAATCGCTTCCACGCTCTCTTTAAATTTCGCCGGATGCGCGGTGCCGAGGAACAAGCCATATTCGCCTGGATTCAACTGGTCACGCAGCGCACGATACGCTACGGCAGCGTGCGGCTCCGAGGTGTAGCCCAGTTCTTTTAACTCACGCATTGTCTGTTGCGTGGTTTCATCATCCACGGCTGCATAACCCAGCTCTTTCAGTTGCCAGATTTTGCGGCGGAACAACTCTTCCACACGCGGCCAGTTGTTCGGCTGACTCACGTCCATCGCGTTGGATAACGTCGCCTGAGTCGCTTTGGGGGACCACTGACCGTCGTGCAGGAAACGTGGCACGGTATCGTTCACGTTGGTCGCAGCAATAAAACGTTTCACCGGCAGACCGAGTGACTTCGCCAGCAGACCCGCCGTCAAATCGCCGAAGTTTCCGCTTGGTACCGAAACAACCAGCTGGTTGCGCGCCTCCTGCGGCAGCTGCGCAACAGCTTCAAAGTAGTAGCAAATCTGCGCCAGCAAACGGCTGATGTTAATCGAGTTAGCTGAGTTTAACCCCAGCGCCACTTTCAGTTCTTCATCATCAAACGCCTGCTTCACCAGCGCCTGACAGGCATCGAAATCGCCGTCGATGGCAACAGTTTCGATATTGCCGCCCAATGTACAGAACAGTTTTTCTTGCAGTGGACTGATTTTGCCTCGTGGATAGAGGATAACCACTTTCACATTCGGCAAACCGTAGAAAGCATGAGCCACTGCCGCTCCGGTATCACCGGAGGTCGCGGTCAGAATGGTCACTGGCTTATCACCCGCAATATGGGTCAGCATTTGTGCCATAAAGCGACCGCCGAAATCTTTAAATGCCAGCGTTGGCCCGTGGAACAATTCCAGACAACCGACATCGCTTTCAACATTGGCGACCGGAGCCGGGAAGGCAAACGCCGCGCGCACGCGCTCTTCCAGGATTTCCTGCGGGATTTCATCACCAATAAACGCCGAGAGGATCTTCGCACTGCGGGTGACAAAATCCAGCTTCAGCATCTCATCAATTTCAGTCAGGCTGAATTCCGGCAGGTCATGCGGAAAAAACAGCCCCTGATTTTTGCCCAACCCCTGGGTTACGGCTTGCGCAAAGCTGACCTGCTCGTTGTGATCTTTCAGATTGTAGAGTTTCATTTAGTTTTCCAGTACTCGTGCGCCCGCCGTATCCAGCCGGCAAATATGAACAAAACCTTCCTGATTTTGCAGGTAGTTCTTACCCAACCAGTCGGCAACGCGCTGGGCGGTATCCGGCTTGTCACACAGAGCGAACAAGGTCGGGCCGGAGCCGGAGATACCGCTCGCTACCGCGCCGATTTCCGCGACCGCCTGCCGCGCCTGCCGGAAGCCTGGCAGTAATCGTTCACGGTAGGGTTCAGCGATAACATCTTTCATCAGCTTCGCGGCAAGCTCAGGCTGACGGGAATAGCAGGCGTGAATGAAGCCTGCCAGATGTCGCCCGTGCGCAATGCAATCCTGGCGGCGATACTGCGCCGGTAAAATAGCCCGGGCTTCTGCCGTCGAGACTTTAATCCCCGGATACGCCAGCACCCACAGCCACTCATCAAACCCAGGCACTTGCTGGCTGATGATGTCGTTTTCTTCGATCATCAACTGCATACCACCTAGAAAACACGGTGCCACGTTGTCGTAATGAATGCTGCCGGAGATACGTCCTTCCAGCTCGCCCATCAAAGCCAGCAAACGAGTGTCATTAAGCGGCTTGCCGCAGTGTTCATTCATCGCCATCAGCGCCGCGACCACCGAACAGGCGCTGGAGCCTAAGCCCGAACCGATCGGCATATTCTTTTCCAGAGTCATCGCCACTGGAATTTGCTTGCCAAGCTCCTGGCAAAAACGCTCCCAGCACTGATAAACGATATTTTCCCGTGGTTCTGACGGCAGCTTATCGGCAAAGCGCCCGAGGTTGTTGAGACTGAATATCTCTGCCGCCTCAACCGTAACTACATCTCCGAGCAATGCACCATCAACGGGTGTCACCGCCGCCCCGAGCACATCAAACCCGACGCTCATATTGGCACTGGAAGCCGGGGCATAAACTTTAACCATGTCAGACTCCTAACTTCCATGAGAGGGTACGCAGCAGATCGGCAAAGACACCAGCAGCGGTAACGTCATTGCCCGCACCATATCCGCGCAGCACCAACGGCAGCGGCTGATAATAGTGGCTATAGAAGGCCAGGGCGTTTTCGCCATTTTTCACTTTGAACAGCGGATCATTACCATCCACTTCGGCAATCTTCACGCGACAGACGCCATCTTCATCAATATTGCCAACATAGCGCAAAACTTTTCCTTCATCACGGGCCTTCGCCACGCGCGCGGCAAAGCGATCGTCGAGCTGTGACAGATTCGCCATAAAAGCGGCAACATCACCCTCGGCGTTAAACTCTGCGGGCAGCACAGGTTCAATTTCAATATCCGCCAGCTCCAGTTCACGTCCCGTTTCACGGGCGAGAATCAATAGTTTACGCGCCACATCCATACCAGAAAGATCATCTCGCGGATCCGGTTCGGTATAACCCATTTCCCGTGCCAGCGTGGTCGCCTCGGAGAAACTCATGCCTTCGTCTAACTTGCCGAAGATATAAGAAAGCGATCCTGAAAGAATGCCGGAGAACTTCATCAATTCATCACCAGCATTGAGCAGATTTTGCAGGTTTTCAATAACCGGTAATCCAGCCCCAACGTTGGTGTCATAGAGGAATTTCCGCCGCGATTTTTCCGCCGCATGACGCAACAGATGGTAGTAATCCATCGACGAGGTGTTGGCCTTTTTGTTCGGCGTGACAACGTGGAAACCTTCGCGCAGGAAGTCGGCATATTGATCCGCCACTGCCTGGCTGGAGGTGCAGTCAACAATGACCGGGTTCAGCAGATGATATTCTTTCACGAGGCGAATTAAGCGCCCGAGATTAAACGGCTCTTTGGCTTGCGCCAGTTCTTCCTGCCAGTTTTCCAGATTTAGGCCATGCACATTGGTGAGCAGTGCCTTCGAGTTGGCAACACCGCAGACACGTAAGTCGATATGTTTATTCTTCAGCCAGCTTTGTTGACGCTTCAGTTGCTCCAGCAGCGCACCGCCAACGCCACCGACGCCAATCACAAACACTTCGATAACCTGATCGGTATTGAACAGCATCTGATGAGTAACGCGCACGCCAGTGGTCGCATCATCGTTATTTACCACGACAGAGATTGAGCGTTCAGAAGATCCCTGAGCAATAGCGACAATGTTGATATTGGCGCGGGCCAGCGCGGCAAAGAATTTCGCCGAGATCCCACGCAAGGTACGCATACCATCACCTACCACCGAGATAATGGCCAGCCGTTCCGTCACCGCCAGCGGCTCCAGTAAGCCTTCTTTCAGTTCCAGGTAGAACTCTTCCTGCATTGCCCGTTCAGCCCGCACACAGTCGCTTTGCGGAACGCAGAAACTGATACTGTATTCGGAAGATGATTGCGTAATCAGCACCACGGAAATACGGGCGCGTGACATCGCGGCAAAGACGCGCGCCGCCATGCCGACCATTCCTTTCATCCCCGGGCCGGAAACGCTGAACATTGCCATGTTATTCAGATTGGAAATGCCCTTGACCGGTAATTCGTCTTCATCACGACTGGCACCAATGAGCGTACCTGGTGCTTGAGGATTTCCGGTATTTTTAATCAGGCAAGGGATCTGGAACTGGGCGATGGGGGTAATGGTGCGGGGGTGAAGAACTTTAGCGCCGAAGTAGGAAAGCTCCATCGCTTCCTGGTAGGACATCGACTTCAACAACCTCGCATCGGGCACCTGACGCGGGTCGCAGGTATAGACCCCGTCAACGTCCGTCCAAATCTCGCAACAATCGGCGCGTAAACAGGCAGCCAGCACCGCCGCGGAGTAGTCGGAACCGTTGCGTCCAAGTACCACCAGTTCGCCTTTTTCATTACCGGCGGTGAAGCCTGCCATCAGCACCATGTGATCAGCCGGAATACGACTTGCCGCAATACGGCGGGTGGACTCAGCAATATCGACGGTAGATTCGAGGTAATGCCCCACTGCCAGTAGTTTTTCGACCGGATCGATAACGGTAACGTTGTGACCACGCGCTTCTAACACGCCGGCCATAATGGCGATCGACATTTTCTCGCCACGGCAAATCAGCGCAGCGTTAATGCTATCCGGGCACTGCCCTAACAAACTAATGCCATGCAGGACATGTTTTATTTGGGCAAATTCCTGGTCGACGAAAGTTTTCAATTGCGCCAGCGGGAATCCCGGCTGGGCGGCGGCGAGTCCCGTCAAAAGTTCGGCAAAAATACGTTCGGCATCGCTGATATTGGGTAAAGCATCCTGGCCGCTAATGGTTTTTTCAATCATCGCCACCAGGTGGTTGGTGATTTTGGCGGGGGCAGAGAGGACGGTGGCCACCTGCCCCTGCCTGGCATTGCTTTCCAGAATATCGGCAACCCGCAGAAAACGTTCTGCATTTGCCACTGATGTACCGCCGAACTTCAACACTCGCATGGTTCTTACCCCTTGATCTCTTGTCAAAAAAAAAGCCCGCACTGTTCAGGTGCGGGCTTTTTTCTGTGTTTCCTGTACGCGTCAGCCCGCACCGTTACCTGTGGTAATGGTGATGGTGGTGGTAATGGTGGTGCTAATGCGTTTCATGGATGTTGTGTACTCTGTAATTTTTATCTGTCTGTGCGCTATGCCTATATTGGTTAAAGTATTTAGTGACCTAAGTCAATAAAATTTTAATTTACTCACGGCAGGTAACCAGTTCAGAAGCTGCTGTCAGAGACTCTTTTTTTAATCCACACAGAGACATATTGCCCATTGCAGTCAGAATGAAAAGCTGAAAAATACTTACTAAGGCGTTTTTTATTTGGTGATATTTTTTTCAATATCATGCAGCAAACGGTGCAACATTGCCGTGTCTCGTTGCTCTAAAAGCCCCAGGCGTTGCTGTAACCAGTCGACCAGTTTTATGTCATCTGCCACTGCCAGAGTCGTCAGCAATGCCATGACTCGTTCGCGTAAAGCTTGCAGTTGATGTTGGTCTGCCGTTGTGTCACTTTTCGTCGGTTGTTGTATTAATGTTGCTAATTGATAGCAATAGACCATCACTGCCTGCCCCAGATTGAGCGAAGGATAATCCGCCACCATCGGCACACCAGTAAGAACGTCAGCCAACGCTAACTCTTCGTTAGTCAACCCGGAATCTTCGCGACCAAACACCAGCGCGGCATGGCTCATCCATGAAGATTTTTCCTCTAACAGCGGCACCAGTTCAACTGGCGTGGCGTAGTAATGATATTTCGCCCGACTGCGCGCAGTGGTGGCGACAGTGAAATCGACATCGTGTAACGATTCAACCAGTGTCGGGAAAACTTTAATATTATCAATAATATCACCAGATCCATGTGCGACCCAGCGAGTGGCTGGCTCCAGATGTGCCTGACTATCGACAATCCGCAGTTCGCTAAACCCCATCGTTTTCATTGCCCGCGCCGCTGCCCCAATATTTTCTGCTCTGGCGGGTGCGACCAGAATAATCGTTATACGCATATTGCCACTCTTCTTGACCAAATGACCGCGAACAGGGTGATCACTGTCAACTTATTACGCGGTGCGAATTTACAAATCCTTAACGTAAGTCGCAGAAAAAGCCCTTTACTTAGCTTAAAAAAGGCTAAACTATTTCCTGACTGTACTAACGGTTGAATTGTTAAAAAATGCTACATATCCTTCTGTTTACTTAGGATAATTTTATAAAAAATAAATCTCGACAATTGGATTCACCACGTTTATTAGTTGTATGATGCAACTAGTTGGATTATTAAAATAATGTGACGAAAGCTAGCATTTAGATACGATGATTTCATCAAACTGTTAACGTGCTACAATTGAACTTGATATATGTCAACGAAGCGTAGTTTTATT
>OIWP01001527.1_pt1 | contig 27865 bp, 21 predicted proteins | sample 1587661 | NCBI WGS metagenome assembly OIWP01 (sample SAMEA3888899, study PRJEB22519) | human gut metagenome | biome: human gut; feature: human-associated habitat; material: faeces | place: Denmark | collected 2010 | reverse complement strand
TAAAGCGGCACGCGAGCTGGGTTCAGAACGTCGTGAGACAGTTCGGTCCCTATCCGTCGCGGGCGTAGGAAATTTGAGAGGATCTGCCCTTAGTACGAGAGGACCGGGGTGGACTTACCGCTGGTGTACCAGTTGTTCCGCCAGGAGCACCGCTGGGTAGCTATGTAGGGAAGGGATAAGCGCTGAAAGCATCTAAGTGCGAAGCCCACCTCAAGATGAGATTTCCCATTCTTTATGAATTAAGAGCCCTGAGAGATGATCAGGTTGATAGGCTGGAAGTGGAAGTCCTGCGAGGGATGGAGCGGACCAGTACTAATAGCTCGAGGACTTTACCAAGTAATAGAACATATGAGTTCAGCTTTACTTATTTATCAAGAGATTGTTATTTAGTTTTGAGTGTTCAATACATTCAGACCATGATTTGGTATTCATTGCATAGGAGATACACCTGTTCCCATGTCGAACACAGAAGTTAAGTCCTATTACGCCGGAAGTAGTTGGGGGTTGCCCCCTGCGAGATAGGGTAAATGCCAAGTGAAGTAAAGAAGCTAAGGCTTCTTTTTTTTTATAAATTTAAGGTATAATAGGAGTTATGGAAAACAAGAAAAATAAATTACTGCTTATTGATGGTTCTTCATTAGCATTCAGGGCTTTTTTCGCCCTCTATAATCAAGTAGATCGTTTTGTGGCTCCGAGTGGCTTACATACCAATGCGATATATGGCTTTCATCTTATGCTTAATAATTTGGTCGAAAGATTAGAACCTAATCATGTTCTGATTGCATTTGATGCAGGAAAAACAACCTTTAGAACGGAAATGTTTTCTGCTTACAAAGATGGGCGAGCACGTACACCGGATGAATTCCGCGAACAATTGCCTTTTATTAAGGAGCTGATTGAAAAGTTAGGCTATAATCATTATGAGCTTAAAAACTATGAAGCAGATGACATTATTGGTACTTTAGATAAAATGGCTGAACTCCCTGAAGCTGGCGATTATGATGTTACAATCGTAACTGGGGATAAGGATTTGATTCAGTTAGTGGACTCAAATACGACAGTCGAAATTTCGAAAAAAGGTGTGGCTGAGTTTGAAAGCTTTACACCGGCTTATTTATTGGAAAAAACGGGCTTAACGCCACAACAGTTTATTGATCTTAAAGGTTTGATGGGTGATAGCTCGGATAATTATCCAGGTGTAACAAAAGTCGGCGAAAAGACGGCTATGAAGTTGCTTCAAGAGTGGGGATCTATTGATAATCTCTATGAGAATATTGATTCACTTAAGAAAAGTAAGATGAAGGAAAATCTTATTGCTGACCGTGAAATGGCCTTTTTATCTCGTACTCTTGCAACGATTGATACGAAATCTCCGATTGAAATTGATCTTGCTGATACTTTGATTAAGCCTGTGGATGCAGCAGAATTGATCAAGTTTTATGATGAGATGGGATTTGCGCAATTCAAAGCCAAACTTGAAACGGCAGAAGCAGATGAAGTTACGCTTAGTTTTGAAGTTGTGGAAGATGCAACAGATATTTTAGTGGACAAAGATGATTTCTTTTATATTGAAATTTTAAATGAGAATTACCACAAAGAAGATATCATTGGGTTTGCTTGGGGAAATGAAGAAAAAGTTTTTGTATCAAAGAATACAGAACTCCTAAAGAATTTCCCTTTTCCTGAAAATACATATGATTTTAAGAAAAATAAAGTTTTGCTTCATCGCTTAGGTATTGAACTACCGACAGCCAAGTACGACAGTATGTTAGCTAAATATCTTATTTCTACAACAGAAGATAATAAGGTTGAAACTATTGGTCGATTATTTGCTAACAAGTATATATCTACTGATGAAGAAGTTTACGGCAAAGGAGCAAAACGTCGTATTCCTGAAGATGAAATTCTTTTCAAACATTTGGCAGGTAAAATTCATGTCTTAGCTACAACGAAAGCGGTAATGATCCAAAATCTCGAGGAAAATGAACAATATCATCTTTTGACAGAAATGGAACTTCCCTTGGCCAACGTGTTAGCTAAAATGGAAATAGCAGGAATAGCTGCTGAAGTGAGCACCTTAGAAGAAATTGGTGCGGCAAATCAGAAGATGATTGCTGATTTAACTGAAAAAATTTATGAACTTGCAGGTGAAGAATTTAATATTAATTCGCCTAAGCAACTTGGAGTCATTCTTTTTGAAAAATTACAGTTGCCGCATGGGAAAAAAACAAAGACAGGCTATTCAACAGCAGCAGATATTTTAGAAAACTTGGCTCAAGACTATGAACTAGTAGCCAAAATACTCGAATATCGTCAAATATCAAAAATTCAATCCACTTACGTGCAAGGGTTGATTCCGCAAATAGCTGAAGATGGCCGTATCCATACACGATATGTTCAAGATTTAACGCAAACAGGTCGTCTCTCCTCGATTGATCCAAATCTGCAGAATATTCCAGTACGCCTAGAAGCTGGACGCTTGATTCGTAAAGCTTTTGTCGCAGCTGAAGATAATATTCTTTTGAGTTCCGACTATTCGCAAATTGAACTTCGGGTTTTGGCACATATGTCTAAAGATGAACATCTTATTGATGCTTTTAATCATGGTGCTGACATTCATAGCAGTACAGCAATGCGTGTTTTCAACATAGACAAGCCTGAAAATGTTACGCCTAACGATCGTCGCAATGCGAAAGCTGTCAATTTTGGTATCTCCTATGGAGAAACAGAATATGGACTCGCTAAACGCTTGAGTATTTCCAATAAGGAAGCAGCAGAGATGATCCAAGCTTACTTTGAGCGTTATCCTGGAGTTGCCAATTATATAGCGGAAACAAAACGTGAAGCCAAGGATAAAGGCTATGTAAGCACGATGTTTAATCGCCGGCGTAAACTGCCAGAAATCAATAATCGCAACTTTATGGTGCGACAAGGTGCAGAACGTCAAGCAATTAATGCCCCGATTCAAGGGTCAGCCGGAGATATCTTGAAAATTGCCATGATTAATCTTGATGCAGCATTGTCAGAAGGCAAGTTTAAAGCCAAATTATTGCTACAAGTTCACGATGAGATTATTCTTGAAGTACCTAAGGAAGAACTTACGGCGGTTCAAAACTTGGTGAAACAAACTATGGAATCTGCAGTAGAGTTAAATGTTCCCTTACTTGCAGATGAAAATACGGGCGACAGCTGGTATGAAGCAAAATAAATTTTTAAAAATAGAAAAAAACACTCTCTAACAATAGAGAGTGTTTTTTTAGTAGTTTTGACTGCTTACCGTACGAATTAACCAGATGAAGAAGGCAATAATCGCTAGTGTGAAAAGGAAATGAGTATTGAAGAAGAGAAAGAGTCCGCCCAGAAAAAGTTTTGCAAGGAAGATAAAAAGAAGCAATGGCAAGATGAACTTAACAAAGCCCTTGAGAAATAGATAAGTGCATAGAATAAAGAATAATAAGAATAGCATAGTCGTTAACCCTCTCGATTTATTTATATCTTTATTATAACATTCTAAAATCTAGGGACAATCAGTCTTTCGAATGAATTTTAAAACTCTCCTTTGTTGTTCGTAAAACTTATGTAGACGAACAGGTGAGGCAAATGTGAAGCTTCAGGAAATTAAAATAGGCAGAAAAATGATATAATAATATGTAACTAAAATTAAGCTATAATCAAAAAATGCTAGGATAAGCTCTCGGAAACGGGAGTTTTCCTGCTTTTTATTTGATTGATAGCGGATACAAGTGAAGGAGAAAAATGAAAAAAGAAAAGTTATGGACGCCAAGTTTTATTATTAATATGCTACTCAATTTTATATATTATTTAGTATTTTATATTCCAACGATTGTTATTGGTACACATGCGATGGCAAAGTATAATGCTTCTGCGGGTACAGCCGGAATTTTGACAGGTCTTTTCATTGTAGGTAGCTTATTTGCACGTCTTTGGGCGGGGAACAACATTGCAAAATGGGGTGTTAAGAAAATGCTCTTTATGGGAACAAGCATTTATTTGCTCTTTGGTTTGGTATACTATCTTGTACCAAGTGTTGAGAGCTTGCTCGTTCTTCGTTTCCTACATGGTATTGGTTTTGGTATAGCAACAACAGCTTCAGGGACTTTAGCAGGAGCAACGGTTCCTTCTTCTCGGCGAGGGGAAGGTATCGGTTATTATGCTTTATCGGTAACGATGTCTTCAGCTATCGGTCCTTTCCTCTCCATGTTTCTTTATGGTAAATATGGTTTTACACTCTTAATTCATCTTTCAAATGTGCTCTTGCTACTTGCACTTATTGGTATCTTCTTTATTAAAGCGCCTCATACAACTGTAGCTAGTTCAGAAAGTATTAAGAAGAAATTTTCTTGGTCAAATTATTTTGAAAAGAAAGCTGTTTCTATTTCTGTAATAGGGATGCTGATAGGTATTGCTTATTCAAGTATTTTGGCATTTATGAATACTTATTCCTCAGAAATTGGGCTTGCAACAGCCGGATCTCTGTTCTTCCTTATTTATGCCTTAGCAATATTGGTTTCACGCCCTGTAACTGGTCGTATCTTTGATATCAAAGGTGATAATTATGTGATGTACCCTGTCTTTATCTTTTTTGCAATTGGCTTGGTACTGATCGGTTGGGCACAGTCTTCAATCATTCTACTGGTGGCAGCTATTTTTATTGGACTGGGTTATGGTTCATTTTCACCTTTTGGTCAAGCTATTGCAATACGTAGCTCAGGCGTTGATCGTTTAGGTGTAGCCACATCGACATTTTTTGGCTTTTTAGATATGGGTGTAGGTTTTGGTCCTTTCATCATGGGGCTTCTCGTTCCATTTTTAGGTTATCGTAATTTGTATTATGCATCAGCAATATTTATAGTTTTAATCATTGTAATCTATTATTTCACCCATGGGAAAAAAGTAAAAAAAGAAGCTCAGTAAGAGCTTCTTTTTAATATGCAGTTTGATTCATGCTTCTCTTCGTATCGATTAAGTTTTGATAATAAGCGATAGTAGACATTTCGATATATGGGGTTGTCCAGAATTTAGCAAGACCTAGAGTAATACCTGAGAGGATATACCATAAGATGAAGCTCAACAAGAAGAGGAAATAATCCCCACGTGAGCCACGCATTACTTGAGCAGAGGCATTGAGCACGCCCCAAATACCAGTATAAGTCCCAGATTCTAATTGGTCAAAAAGAATGTAATCTTTTTGTGACCAACCTAGGCCAAGATAGATAGCAAAAGGGATACCAATAATCGTCACTGTTAAAAGACCAATGAGGAGTGCAGTCACTAAGTGAAGAACAAATATTTTTGTCCAACTGCCGTCTTTAAAAGGAGTAAAGACATTTTTAAAGCGTGGATTTTCTCTTTCGCCACGGTATATTTTAATATAGTTGAAACGCGCACCCACAGTGATAACATCTATAATGACCGAAATCATAAGGCCAATCAGCCCGCCGATAAGTATTCCTATGAGTATAGAAAGTAATAGTCCTGTTGTAATAGTATTGGCATCAAAATTATTGACTGTATCCATATTGGAATTATAATTTGATTGGTAAGTCATGTTTGTTGAGATAATTCCCCAGAAAATTGGAATTAAGAACAAACGTAATTTGGCACCAAAGTTTTCTCTCAGAGCATCCTTAGCTCTTTCTTTTAAATCTTTAAACTTCATAGTATCCTCCATTTCTTAGAATACCATAAAAGACGGGGCTTCACAACCAAAAACTTTTAGAGAAAGGAGGTTATAGACTGGCTGGGAAAAATCAAAGAAATTTGGTATACTTGTAGAAGTTTAAAGGAGTTTACATGACTGAACATGCAATAAAATACAGACTGATTAAAAAAGAAAAACATACAGGCGCGCGTCTCGGTGAAATTATAACGCCACATGGGACTTTTCCAACACCTATGTTCATGCCTGTAGGAACACAAGCCACGGTTAAGACACAATCCCCAGAAGAACTTAAAGAGATGGGTTCTGGGATTATTCTTGCCAACACCTATCATTTGTGGCTTCGACCAGGCGATGAGCTTGTTGCTCAAGCAGGCGGTTTGCACAAATTTATGAACTGGGATCAGCCTATTTTAACAGATAGTGGTGGCTTCCAAGTCTATTCTTTAGTACAAAACAAGAAAAATATCAGTGAAGAGGGTGTTAAGTTTAAAAGCCATCTCGACGGTCGCGAACTTTTCCTCAATCCAGAAAAAGCGATTTCTATCCAAAATAATTTAGGTTCTGATATCATGATGAGCTTTGATGAATGTCCACCTTTCTATCAACCTTATGATTACGTCAAAGCTTCTGTGGAACGTACATCCCGCTGGGCAGAGCGTGGCCTAAAAGCGCATCAACGCCCACATGATCAAGGACTTTTTGGTATCGTGCAAGGTGCTGGCTTTGAAGATTTACGCCGCCAATCTGCGCGTGATCTCGTCAGCATGGATTTCCCTGGTTATTCTATTGGCGGACTTGCTGTAGGTGAGTCTCACGCTGAGATGAATGCCGTACTTGACTTTACAACACCGCTTTTACCAGAAGATAAACCACGTTATTTGATGGGTGTTGGTGCACCTGATAGTTTGATTGACGGTGTCATTCGTGGTGTAGACATGTTTGACTGTGTGCTACCCACACGTATTGCTCGTAATGGTACCGCAATGACAAGTTTCGGCCGTGTGAATATTAAAAATGCCAAATATGAGCTTGACTTCACACCCCTTGATCCAGAATGTGATTGCTATTGCTGCTCAAACTACACCCGTGCTTACTTGCGTCATTTATTCAAGGCTGACGAAACTTTTGGTCTGCGCCTTTTAAGCTACCATAATTTACATTTCTTGATTAACTTGATGACAAATGTTCGTCAAGCTATCATGGATGATAATCTTCTAGAATTCAGAGAAGATTTTTGTGAAAAATACGGCTATAATAAGCCAAATGCTAAGAACTTTTAAAAATAAAAAACAGAGAAAATTTACGTTTTCTCTGTTTTTGTTTAAATCCCTCATAAAAATATAATCCAACATCTAAAAATGGTAAAATAAGGGAAAGATTGTCACCATGATTAAGAGGAGGTTTCTCAGAATGTTAAATATTTTGCAGTATGATCCATACCTAGAACCATATAAGGAGGACTTATCCTACCGCTTATTTGAATTTTCAAGAACGAAGAAGAGATTGCTAGGAATGGAGGGGAAACTTACAGATTTTGCCAATGGTCATAAATATTTTGGCTTTCAACAAGAAAAAGAGTATTGGACTTTCCGTGAATGGGCGCCTCATGCTGAAAAAGCTTTTTTAGTAGGGGACTTTAACGATTGGACAGACAAACATGAACTAAAGGCAGCTTATGGTGGTGTATGGGAAATAGCTGTACCAGGAGATTTACCACTTGGTTCCAAGGTAAAGGTTAAACTTGTTATCAACGGAGCTGAAGTTTATAGAGTGCCTTCTTATGCGCTCTATGCTGTTCAAAATGAACATTTCGAACTGGACGGTGTGATTGTTGCCCCACAATATCAATTTCAGCATTCTTCGCCTCTCTTAGAAGAGGAAGCACCACTTATTTATGAAGCTCATATTGGAATTTCTAGTGAAGAGCATAAAATAAATACTTATCAAGAGTTTACACGGGATATTTTACCTCGTATTAAGGCAGCGGGCTATAATACGATTCAGCTTATGGCTATTATGGAGCATCCTTTATATGCAAGCTTTGGTTATCAAGTTTCTAACTTTTTTGCAATATCAAGCCGTTTCGGAAAACCTGAAGATTTGATGGCTTTGATTGATACAGCACATGGGATGGGACTTCGTGTTTTATTGGATGTGGTCCATTCACATGCTGTAAAAAATGTTGGAGACGGTCTGAATCTTTTTGATGGAAGTAGTGATCAGTACTTTCATCAAGGCGCGCGTGGCGAACATGCAGCTTGGAACACAAAGTTGTTTAACTATGGTAAAGATGAAGTTATTCACTTTCTTTTATCTAACCTCAAGTTTTGGTTAGAGACTTATCATTTTGATGGTTTCCGCTTTGATGGGGTCACGAGTATGTTGTATCATCATCATGGACTAGGGACAAGCTTTGATAGTTATAAGAAGTATTTTTCAACAGAGACAGACATTGAAGCAGTTGTTTATCTTATGCTGGCTACTGAACTTGTCCATCAAGTGAATCCACAGGCAACACTGATTGCAGAAGATATGTCAGCCATGCCAGGAATGGCACTTCCTATCTCTGAGGGAGGGATTGGTTTTGACTATCGCCTTTCGATGGGGGTGCCGGATTATTGGATTAAGCAATTTAAAGAAAAATCTGATGAGGACCTTGATTTAATGCAACTTTGGTGGGAATTAACCACAAGACGTCCCGGAGAAAAGAACATTGGCTATGTGGAAAGTCATGATCAGGCTTTGGTTGGAGATAAGACGCTCATGATGTGGCTGGCCAATGAAGCAATCTATGATGCGATGGATATCCACAGTGAATCAATGGTGGTTGATCGCGCCGTTGCCTTGCATAAAATAGTACGCTTGATTACCTTTAGTTTAGCCGGAGAAGGCTACCTCAACTTTATGGGAAATGAATTTGGTCATCCAGAGTGGTTGGATTTTCCAAGAGAAGGCAATCATGATAGTTTTCAACATGCTCGTCGTCAATGGTCTCTCGCAGCAAAGGAGCATTTGCGTTACCAATACCTGCTCAAGTTCGATCATGACATGATTGCTTTAGAAAAAAACTATCACTTTTTGAAACAAAGTGATAGCTTGCAACAATACTGGATAAAAAATGAGAATAAGCTTTTAGCTTATCGTAAGGGAAATTTGCTGTTCGTTCTTAATTTCCATCCGACCATGGAACAACGACTCCAGCTCGATGTGCCTAATCCTCCGACATTTCTTCTCGATACAGATGATCGAAAATATGGAGGATTTGGTCCTCGATCAAGCTTTTCTTATCAAAAAGAAACGGGAAAACTTAAACTTTCATTAGCTGCACGCACAGCGATGGTCTTTCAATTGTAAAAGTTAGAGCGAGCATTGTCTCGCTTTTTTTGTCTATCTGCTTTTCATCAAGAATTTTAGAAATGAAAATTGTATAATAGAAGAATGACTAAAATCGAATTAAAAGCTGGTGAACGTATAGATCAAATCGCGGCATCGAATGTCCAGATTATTCAAAGTCGAGAGGTTTTTTCCTTTTCGATTGATGCTATTCTCCTTGCAAGATTTCCACGCCTTCCAAAAAAAGGAAAAATTGTGGATATGTGTGCGGGAAATGGAGCAGTGGGCCTTTTTGCCAGCTCAATGACTAATGCACATATTACAGAAATTGAATTGCAAGAACGTCTAGCAGAAATGGCACAGCGCTCCATTAAACTAAATGGCTTACAAGAACAAATGACTGTTATCAATGATAACTTGAACAAGTCTTTAGACTATATCAATACCTCAACAGTTGATTTAATTTTTTGTAACCCACCATATTTTAAGCTGGATGAAGCGAGCCATATTAATAATAATCACCATTACACACTTGCACGCCATGAGTTAGCGACAAATCTTGATGAAATTTTTGAAACCAGCAAGCGTCTTTTAAAAACAAATGGTCATTTGGCTCTGGTCCATCGTCCCGATCGTTTTTTTGAGATTATAGATAAAATGAGGGCTCATAATCTGATTCCCAAACGCATTCAGTTTGTTTATCCGAAAGCCAATCAAGCAGCAAATATACTACTGATTGATGCGATTAAAGACGGGAAAGCTGGGGGAGAAGTTTTTCTTCCACCTTTGATTGTACACGGAGAGGATGGCGCTTATACAGAAGAAATTCGTAAAATCTATTATGGTAAAGCATAAACGTTTTAAGATTGATTATGCCAGAGATTATCTGGTATTTTTTTATAAGAAAAAATGTAAAATTTTACAAAAAGACGATTTTTACGAGAAAATATTTTCAAAAAATCTATTCTTATGTTATAGTAGGTATCTATTAAATTTTGGGAGAATTTTATTTAATGAATAAACGAATTTTAACACTTGGTGCACTTGCACTTGCCTCCGTAACTATTCTAGCTGGCTGTCGTGGACGTAATAGTGAATCAGCGGGTGCTGCAACAGACTTAAAGGTAGCACTTGTTCCAAGTACAGGTGGGGTAGATGACCGTTCATTTAATCAATCCGCTTGGGAAGGCCTACAAGAGTGGGGCAAGGAAAACGGTTTGTCACAATCAAAAGGTATCAACTACTTTAACGCAAGTGCTGTTTCTGAATATACAACCAACTTTAACTCCGCTGTTTCGGCAGGTTATGGTTTAGTATTCGGTGTTGGATTCGACCTCCAAGAAGCAACATCGCAGGCAGCAAAAAATAATCCTGATACAAAATTTACAATTATTGATTCAGTGATAAAAGATCAAGACAATGTTGCCTCAGCAACTTTCGCAGATCAAGAAGCAGCTTATCTTGCAGGTGTAGCTGCAGCAAAAACCACCAAAACAGATAAAGTTGGTTTTGTAGGCGGGATGCAATCGGATATTATCACTGCATTTGAAAAAGGTTTCACCGCTGGGGTAAAATCAATTAACCCTGATATAAAAATTGAAGTACAGTACGCGGGTACTTTTACTGATGCAGCCAAAGGCAAAACAATAGCTGCAGCAATGTATGGTTCAGGTAATGATGTTATTTATCAAGCAGCAGGTGGTTCTGGTGCCGGTGTCTTTTCTGAAGCTAAAGCTCTTAATGCTACAAAAAATGAAGCAGATAAAGTGTGGGTTATTGGAGTAGACCAAGATCAAGAGTATCTTGGAAATTATAAATCTAAAGACGGAAAATATTCGAACTTTGTCTTGGCTTCATCTGTTAAAGAAGTTGGTGTTGCTGTAAAAGATATTGCGAACAAAACCAAGGATGGTAAATTTCCTGGCGGACAAGTTCTTAACTACAACCTAAAAAATGGAGGGGTTAGCCTTGCCAAAGACAACTTGTCAGATAAAACTTGGAAAGAAGTTGAAGTAGCAAAACAAAATATTATTGATGGTAAAGTTACAGTACCGGAAAAATAAAAAAAACCATCAAAGATGGTTTTTTTGTTTAATAAATCATATCGTAAAGTTCAATCGCTACAAGGTCGATATCATCAAAGATAGCAACATCTTTTTGTTTTGGATATTTGATAGAAAAGGCAGTTTCTTCTGGCACGAAGCTTACAGTTGCAATAACTTCACCTTCGCGCTCAAAGTTGTAAGTTTCTTTTGGATCAGCCGTTTCAATCAAACGATTCAAACGATCCATGATTGCCATCAAATGTGATTTCATTATTTCCTCCAATGCTTATTTTAAGGGACCTTTTAATTGTCCCACAAGCCTTATTTCATATTTTCTTTATCTATTTTAACATAATTCTGTAGATTTTTAGCGAGTTTAGTTGCTTTTTTTGTTAAATATTGCGCCCTAATTTTTTCTCTACGAATAGAACGTTTCATTTGTCTTGACCATCTTTGAGTAACCACATCAAATTCTTCTAAAAAATGCTCAGAATTTTTACGTGCTTGATATTCAACAATGGTGTCTTGATAGAAGTTATAGACTTGTTGTGCGAAGTTTTCTGCAGAAATTTCGTACAATTTTTTAGCAAATTTTTCTTGATCAAGTGTTTGACTTTCTTGTACCGCTGCGACGACCGTATCAACGATTTCTTCATCAGAAGCAAAGAGTCGGCCAAACTCCTTATCATCAATAAGCTCTGTGAGATATGGGTTTACGGTTGCTAAAACACGTGTGCCGGCAGCTAGTGCTTCAAGATAAGTTAAACCTTGCGTTTCAGAAGTTGAGGCTGAAATGAAGAAGTCTGCAGCTTTATAGTAGTAAGCCGTTTTGGTATTTTCTACAGCCCCTGTAAAGACAACGTATTCTTCCATCCCTAGCTCAGCCACTTGATCTTGGAGATTCTTCATATATGGACCATCTCCGACAATGACCAATTTTACAGCAATTTGTTCAACCAACTGTGGCATGGCTGCTACAACTGCTTGAATGTTTTTCTCCGCCGCAATTCGTGAGAGGCTAAGAAGCATTGTTTCATCATCTTTAAGTCCTAAGCTATGACGTAGATCTTGAATCTCCTCGTGAGTAATTTCATCTCGTTTGAAACGAGACAAATCAATCCCTGTAGGAATAATTCGTTTAGGTAAGTCGATACCGTAGCCATTGACAGTATCTAAGACCATTTGGCTGGGGCAAATAATAGCCTCACTACCTCGAAGGAAGTTTTTGATGATATACTTCACCATACTAGGGCGTATCAAATGACCCTTAGCAATATAATGGACGTAGTCCTCATATTTTGTATGTAAAGTATGGATGACAGGAATTTGAAGCTGTTGTGCGACCATTTTTCCTAAGAGTCCCATACCAAACTCTGTTTGTGTGTGGATAATATCAAGCTGGTAAGTTTGTGCAATCTGATAAGCAGCAAAAACTCCCTTGATTACAATCTTACGTTCAGCAAGTGATACAAATGGCACACTTTGGAAACGTATGATATTTTCAGGCTCATGATCGACATCAGCGTGTGGATCTGTTGTAGTAAAGATAAAAACCTGATGTCCGAGTTTTTCTAACTCAATAGTTAAGCTTTGAATACTTGTAGCCACACCACTAATTTGTGGAAAGTAGCTGTCTGTAAAAATTCCGATTCTCATAGTCTTTCTCTTTTATAACTCCAAAGTTTGGCGATAAGCAGCAGCGAGTTCAGCGGCGACATGTTCAATGGCGCGTGTTTGTGCAACTTGATAGCCTTTTTCTGTTTTATCAATTGTGCCGTTCAGTACTTTTTCGAGCTCAGCTACAAAACCATCAACATCTGTGGCTAAACTAGCTGATGTGGTATCGAGCCATCCTTTATAAACTGGTATATCACGTACCACAACATCTTGATGACTGGCCAGTGCTTCTAAAACTACAATACCTTCGGTTTCCTCACGTGAAGGAAAGAAGAAGGCATCAGCAGCAGTCATTGCTCCTTCATAGATATCCCCTTTGATATAGCCGGGGAAGCGTACATTATCAGGATGGTTCTTTTTAACGATTCGACGTACCCATCCAGGGATGGTCCAAAGGTTTTGATAGCCGAACCAGATGAACTGAACATTTGGCATTTTTTCGGCAACTTTAACGAAATCGTCAATGCCCTTCCGTTTGAAATAAAGTCCGGCACAAATGACCACTTTTTGTTCGTCTTTAATCTTAAAATATTGACGGAAAGCTTCCTCTTTCTCAGGTTTAGCTTGATATTTGTTCAAATCAATCCCATTGGAGATGGGCAAGATAGGACAAGTCAAGCCGTACCCACGTAAAAGTCCAGCTGAATAGTCTGTAGGCGTGATCACCAAATCAGCTTTACGATAAAAACGCATCAAATAGCGTTTAAACAGAGGTGCAATTAAGTTAGAACCGATAAATGAATCTCGGAAATCTTCCTCTGTAGAGTGTCCATGGAAGATAACTTTTTTTCCAGCTTTTTTGGCTTTTTTGAGCATCCGCCAACTTTGAGGCCCATAAGTATTGAGATGGAGAATGTCATAGTCCTCATTGGGATTTTGGGTCCACTCTACTTGCATTAAATCTAATGCTCTTTGTTGATGTTTCATTGCACGACCAATTCCTGAGCGGCTCAAAATTTGTTCGGCTTCTAAATAAAGTAATATTTTCATGCTTATCACTATTTTACCATAATTCTATTAATAAAAAATAAATATTTATTATAATTCCTTATCAAAAAATCCCCTGTTTCAAGGGGATGTAATTTTTTAATTTTGTTTGTCAAAGTTGATATCACTACTTGTTTTATCCAATTTGATATTCGCAGTAGCCTGTTTTCCGTCACGATAATAAGTTACCTTAATCGTATCACCAATTGAAGACTTATAAAGTGTACTTTGAAGGTTCACGCTTGAAGTGATTTCGTCATCATTGATTTTGACAATAACGTCGCCTTGCTTGAGTCCAGCTTTGGCAGCAGGCATTCCTGATTGAACTTCAGCGATAGCAACACCGTTAGTCACGTTTTCAGGAAGGTTAAGTGAAGCTAACATGTTTTGGGAAAGACTTGACAAGTTGACCATTTGTACACCGAGAGCAGGTCGAATAACTTTGCCATCTTTTTCCAACTTATTGATAATGTTAACGACATCATTGGCTGGAATCGCAAATCCCATACCTTCTACAGAGACACCACTACTGCTTGTTCCGCTTGGTGTTGAGGTAATTTTACTTGAGGTAATCCCGATGACTTGTCCTTGAATATTTATGAGTGCACCACCAGAGTTACCGGGGTTAATAGCTGCATCGGTTTGAATAGCGTTAACATTAATTGTTTGGCCTTGGCTGTTTTGCAGTGTAACATTGCGATTTAGACTTGAAACAATTCCTTCTGTTGCTGAGTTTGCATACTCACTTCCAAGGGGAGAACCCACCGCGATAGCGGGCTCACCAACAGTAAGTTTGTCAGAGTTGCCGAATGTTGCTGTTTCTTTGACATACTTAGCATCAATTTTGAGGACAGCTAAATCAGAATAAGCATCAGAACCAACAACTTCAGCAGTAACTTTTTGACCGCCGGCCATGAGAACTTCTAAGGAAGAAGCACCTTCAATAACGTGATAGTTGGTGACGATATATGCTGTATTGCCATCCTTTTTGTAAATAACACCAGAACCCTCTCCAGCCAGCTGTGGCGTATTACTCTCATTGCTACTTGTATCGCCTCCGCCGAAAATCTTCTCAAAATCGTTGCTTGAGGACGATTTTTGGTAATTAAGAACGGAAACAACAGTGTTCGAAATTTTCTTGATTGCTTTTGTAGTATCTGTATTTACTTGGACGTTAACTGTACTTACAGAATTGTCCGAAGTGTTGTTAGATGACGGCGTGTTGGTCATATTTTGGTAGATAGCACTACCTCCGAGAGCGATAGCACCCCCGGCTACGCCTGTAATAAGTAATGAGGCGATATTTTTTTTTGCCATAGTACAAGAATCTCCTTTTCCAGTAAGAAATATTTATACACAAGTATAATGTACATTCCTTAAATAATCTTTAATATAATACTTATAATTGCGGGATACTCACATTTATATAATACCTTAAAAGCCACTAAAATGGAAATGGAAAAAGAAGTTTTCCACACTTCTGTGTAGAACTCAATAATAATTGTGAACAAGTGAATAAAATTCACAGCTTTTCCACAAGAATGTGGATAAGTTGTGAAAAATGTTGATAAATCTAGCTTTCATTTTGCTTTCAACTGGGGAAAAAGATAAAATAGAAGAATGAAGATAAAATTAATTGTTGTAGGAAAGCTTAAAGAAAAGTATCTCAAGGATGGCATAGCCGAATACCAAAAGCGTATGCGCACGATGAATCCTGTGGAAATTATTGAGTTGCCGGATGAAAAAATTCCCGACAATGCTTCAGACAAGGAAAAAGAAGCAGTAAAAAATCGAGAAGGTGAAAAAATATTGGCTCGAATTGATGATGGGGATAAGTTGGCAGTTCTTGCCATTCAAGGCAAGCTAATGACCAGTGAGAATCTGGCCGAATTTGTGAAGAACTGTGAAATTTATGGTACGCGTCACTTAGTTTTAGTTATTGGAGGATCTCTGGGGCTATCTGATGCTGTTTATAAACGAAGTGATTTACAACTATCTTTTGGGCGTTTTACTTTACCCCATCAATTAATGCGGCTTGTGCTTATTGAGCAAATTTATCGCGCACAAATGATAAATAGAGGGAGTGCCTATCATAAATGAAAATCATAGAAGACTTTCAGGCCCATGCTGATACAGAAAAGGCAAAGAAGCAAGAAGCTTATTTGCGCAACCAGTTTAAATTTTTAGGGATTTCAACACCGGTTCGTCGCGACTTATCAAAAAGTTTCTTAAAGGAAAAAGCTGAAGAAAAGATAATCGATTGGCAACTTGTTAATCGTTTGTGGTCAGAAGAAGAAAGAGAATTTCAATATTTGGCATGTGACTATCTTCGAAAAATGAAGAAGTATCTAAAGACTACAGATTTACCCCAAATTTATCAGCTAGCAACGACCAAATCTTGGTGGGAAACAGTGGATAGTTTGGATGAGTTGGTGGGAACTCTCTTGCTTAGTGGAAAGATAAAATCACAAGATATTTTGAATTGGTCAATAGATGAAAATTTTTGGATTCGTCGTATCTCAATTGATTGTCAGCTTGGTTTTAAAGAAGCGACAGATACAGAACTCCTGTCCTCCGTAATTCGAAATAATCTGGGGTCAAAGGAATTTTTTATTAATAAGGCTATCGGCTGGGCTTTAAGAGATTATTCGAAGACGCATCCAAAATGGGTCGCCCACTTTCTTTCAGAAAATGAAGAAAAACTTGCAAATTTGTCTTTGCGTGAAGCGTCCAAGTATTTATAGACAGCCCTTACAAAATGTGCTATAATAGTCCTATTGTCTGTGGATAATCAATGTTTTAAAGGAGAATTTAATAAATGAATGTTATGTCTTTGATCTTTATGGTTGTTGTTGTAGGTGGGATGATGTTCTTCATGAACCGTAGCCAAAAGAAAGCTCAACAACAACGTCAAGAACAATTGAACTCAATGGTTATTGGCGCAGAAATCGTAACTATTGGTGGTTTACACGGTGTCTTGAGTGGTATGAATGAAGCTGATGCAACGATTGAATTAGATTGTGAAGGCGTTATTTTAACTTTTGATCGTGCAGCTGTTAAAACAGTAAAAAACAATACTGCTGCAGCACCAACAGTTTCTGAAACAACAGTTGTTGAAGAAACTAAAAAAGAAGATAACCCAATCGAAGAATAAGCAGTAAAAGATAAGTTTAAAAGCCTATCACTCGTGATAGGTTTTTTGTTTTTCGAAAACACCATGATTGTATTGTAAAAAACAGGTCTTTTTCTCTTTAGAGAGCCATTGCTGCAGTGACTTCAGAGCAAAATGTATCGAATTTACCTGTGTTTTTATCCAAAATATGATAAAATGGGAGTACTAACTGTGAGGTGCTATGTTTAATAACTTAAAAAATAACTCGCAAGAGCAAATTCCAGTGCCACGGCATATTGGAATAATTATGGATGGAAATGGCCGTTGGGCTAAAAGTCAAGGGAAACCAAGAATTTTTGGGCATAAGGCCGGAATGGATGCCCTAAAGACGGCAGCTATCCACGGACAAAGACGTGGTGTAAAGGTAATGACTGTTTATGCTTTTTCGACAGAAAACTGGTCTCGTCCTATGGATGAGGTCAAGTTTATCATGAGTTTGCCCATTGATTTTTATAGTAAATATCTTCCAATTCTTAATGAAGAAAATATCCAAATTCGGATGATTGGTGAGCGCGAAGGTTTACCGAAAGCAACTTTAAATTCAATTGACCGTGCAGCTGCTGAAACAGCCAATAATACAGGAATGACTCTTAACTTTGCCATGAATTATGGCGGACGTCGGGATATCCTTTTGGCTGTTCAAGAGTTGGCAAAAAGTGGCAAAGATTTGGCGGAAATTACAGAAGAAGAACTTTCTGCTCATTTACAGACAGCAATTTTACCTGAAGATTTACGGGATCCTGATTTGATTGTCCGAACATCAGGGGAATTACGTTTGTCTAACTTTTTACCTTGGCAGGCTGCCTACAGTGAGCTTTATTTTACAGACGTAGCTTGGCCAGATTTTGATGAAGCAGCTTTAGATGCTGCTATTTTAGAGTTTCAAAAACGTGATCGCAGATATGGAGGAGTAAAATGATAAAGCGTATAATCACTGCTATTATCGGAGGAGCCGTTTTTATTGGCCTAATGTTGGCAGGCGGTGCCTATTTTCAAATTTTAATAGCATTGTTGGTTATTATAGCGATGAATGAACTGTTCAAGATGCACAAACTACAATTGATGTCTTTTGAAGGAATATTATCAACTATGGCGGCCTTATGCTTGGCTTTGCCGATTGGAAAATATTTCTTTGGCATGGATGTTGAAGGAAGTACTCTTCTCTTCATGCTTTGTTTATTTGGCATGTTGACCGCTATGGTTTTTTCCAAAGGTTCATATAGTTTCGAAGATATTGGCTTTCCTTTTCTCTCAGCCTTTTATGTAGGTATTGGCTTTCAAAGCTTACTCTTGGCACGTGAAAGTGGATTAGCTGTCGTCTTCTTGGCTTTATTTATTGTTTGGTCTACAGATATTGGGGCATACTTTGTCGGGAAATCAATTGGGAAACGAAAATTAATCCCCGATGTTTCACCAAATAAGACGGTAGAAGGTTCTATTGGAGGTATCTTATCTGCAGTAGTCGTTGCAATTTTGATGTTTATTTTTTATAAAAATGACTTGCCTCAAATCGGCTTCGTAAAACTTGTTCTCTTTACCATTGTCTTTTCTATCGTAGGACAAATTGGTGACTTGGTAGAGTCAAGCATCAAACGTCATTATGGGGTAAAAGATTCAGGGAAACTTTTACCGGGACATGGAGGCGTGCTTGATCGCTTTGATAATTTAATCTTTGTCTTCCCAATTATGCATTTATTAGGCTTGTTCTAAGCCTTGAGGTAAAATAATACGAAATAAAAATACTCTCACTTCACATTTTATTACGCTTTAGGTAAAATAGAGTGTTAAGGAGGGTTTTATTTCAAAGAAAATAAGAAATAAATACACCTTTAAAGTTATTCGCTCACAAGCTGATGAAAAGCTAGAAGATTAAGGGAGGATCTTTATTGATTCAAACATTGGTAACATTTATCATTGTCTTTGGTATTATTGTTGTTGTACATGAGTATGGTCATCTATTCTTTGCTAAGCGCGCGGGGATTTTAGTCCGCGAGTTTTCCATTGGAATGGGCCCCAAAATTTTTGCACATCAAGCCAAAGATGGCACGTTTTATAGCATTCGTATACTTCCTCTTGGAGGTTATGTCCGCATGGCGGGCTGGGGCGATGATACAACGGAAATAAAAAAAGGAACCCCGGCATCTTTGATGATTGTTGAAAATCAGGTGGTTAAAATTAATCTTTCTGAGCGGGTGACTTTGGAAAATAGTGACCCCATGCTGGTCACTGAATACGATTTTGAAGAAGCACTTTTCATCGAAGGAGAAGTTTTTGGTGAAACAAAACGTTATTCAGTTGACCATGATGCAACAATTATCGAAGCGGATGGCACGGAACTTCGTATCGCTCCACGCGACGTACAATATCAAAGTGCCAGCGTTCTCGGCAAGATTTTAACAAATTTTGCTGGTCCTTTAAATAACTTTATTTTAGGGATTATAGCTTTTATTATCATCACTTTTATGCAAGGTGGTGTACCTTCTAATACAAATCAAATCGGACAAGTCCAATCTGGCACCCCTGCTTATTCGGCAGGTTTACAGTCAAAGGATAAAATCCAAGCAGTCAATGGTGAAAAAACCAATAACTGGGAAGAAGTTGTCCAAAGGATCGGTGCAAATGATGGCAGTGAAATCAAGCTGGATATCGAACGTGCAGGTGCGACGAAGACACTGGAGCTCAAGCCAGAAAAAATTGACGGAAGATACCGCATTGGTATCACTCAAACAATCAAAACTGGCTTTTTAGATAAGCTAACGGGTGGCTTTACTCAGGCTGCTAACGCAACAACGTTGATATTTAAAGCTTTAGGTAACCTCATTGCACAGCCAAGTCTTGATAAACTTGGTGGACCCGTTGCCATTTATGATTTAAGTGGGCAAGCAGCCCGAGAAGGTCTAGTATCTGTTATCGCTTTACTTGCCATGCTCTCAATTAATCTGGGAATCGTAAATTTAATCCCAATCCCCGTCCTTGACGGAGGGAAAATTGTCCTCAATATTGTTGAGGCCCTACGAGGCAAACCACTTTCACAAGAAAAAGAAGGAATCTTAACACTTGTTGGTCTTGTCTTTATGGTGGTCTTGATGATTGCTGTGACTTGGAATGATATCCTCCGAGCCTTTATTAGATAAGAAACGAAAAATTTAAGGAATAAAATATGAAACAATCAAAAATGCTTATACCAACGCTTCGCGAAATGCCAAGCGATGCACAAGTTATCTCACATGCTCTTTTAGTTCGTGCGGGATATGTCCGTCAAATCTCTGCAGGTATTTACGCTTACTTGCCATTGGCAAATCGTGTGCTTGAAAAACTTAAAACAATCATGCGCGAAGAATTTGAAGAAATCGGTGCAGTAGAACTCTTGGCTCCTGCACTTTTGACAGCAGATCTCTGGCGTGAATCAGGACGTTACGATACTTATGGGGAAGATCTCTACAAGTTGAAAAACCGCGATCATTCCGACTTTATCCTAGGTCCTACACATGAAGAAACAATGACGGCCCTGGTACGTGATGAAGTTACTTCATATAAAAAACTTCCTTTAAACGTTTACCAAATTCAATCGAAATATCGTGATGAAAAACGTCCACGTTATGGGTTGCTCCGCGGTCGTGAATTCATCATGAAAGACGGTTATAGTTTCCATGCGGACTATGAAAGTCTTGATGAAACTTACAACGACTACAAGCGTGCTTATGAAAAAATCTTTAGTCGTGCGGGTCTTGATTTCAAAGCAATCATTGGTGACGGTGGTGCAATGGGCGGTAAAGATAGTCAAGAGTTTATGGCTATCACAGCTGATCGCACGGATCTGGAAAAATGGTTGGTTCTTGGAAATTCTATTGAATCAATTGACGAAATTCCAAACACAGTCATTGAGCAAATCCAAGAAGAACTTGCCAAATGGCTTGTTGCAGGTGAAGACACAGTCGTTTATGCTGACGGTGGTGACTATTCTGCTAACTTGGAAATGGCAACAAACAAGTTTGAAAATATCGCTAGCTATACGGAAACTTTAGAGCTTGAAAAAGTTGCAACACCTGACGCGAAGACAATCGATGAAGTTGCTGCCTTTTTAGAAGCTGACGTTGCTGAAACGATTAAAACACTTGTTTTCCGTGCTGATGAAGAGTTGGTTGTAGTACTGATGCACGGTAATGATGAGTTGAATGAAGTTAAACTCCAAAACTACTTAGGTGCAAGTTTTGTTGAACCTGCTACAGAAGCAGATGTTGAAAACTTAGCTGGAGCTCACTTTGGTTCACTTGGTCCTATCGGTTTGAAAGACGTTAAGATTATTGCTGACCGTGAAGTTCAAGCGGTTAAGAATGCTATCATCGGAGCAAATGAAGATGGTTTCCACTATCGTAATGCTAATTTTGGTCGTGACTTTGAAGTAGACGAATTTGTTGATTTACGTACGGTTAACGAAGGCGAAATGTCTCCTGACGGTCGTGGCACACTTAAGTTTGCGCGTGGTATTGAGATTGGACACATCTTTAAATTAGGCACACGCTACTCAGATTCAATGGGCGCTAACGTTCTTGACAAAAATGGTAAGGCAGTGCCGATCGTTATGGGTTGTTATGGTATCGGCGTGAGCCGTTTGCTTTCAGCAATTCTTGAACAATTTGCCCGCATTTACGTAGAGAAAACACCACGTGAAGAGTACAAATTCAGCTGGGCAATCAACTTCCCTAAAGAGCTTGCACCATTTGATATTCACTTGGTACCTGTCAATACAAAAGATGAAGAAGCGATGGCTGTAACAGCTGAACTAGAAACGGCCCTTCGTGGTAAAGGCTATCAAGTTCTTGTGGATGACCGCAATGAACGTGCAGGAGTTAAATTCGCAGACAGTGATTTGATTGGCTTACCTGTTCGTGTAACAATCGGTAAAAAAGCAAGTGAAGGTATCGTTGAAGTTAAAATTCGTGCAACAGGTGAAGTTGTTGAAATCAATAAAGAAGAACTTGTCAATACGATTGAGATTTTGACGAAATAAGATATCACAGATTAAGCCTCTAAAACTTATCTGGTAAGTTTTTAAAGTATAAATGAAAAGATTGAGATTGGAATTGTCTCAATCTTTTTTATATCTTTTCTTGAAAGGAAAAGATTATGTTACAATTTCTTTAAATAATTTAATAAAATATTAAGAGCAAAAATATATTTAGAGGAAGTTCCTCTTATTCTATTAAGAAATTAAGCAAAGATTATCATGGGAAAAAATAAAGTTAATACTGAAAGGCTTGCAAAGCGATGTAAAATACCTAAAATAATTCTGGCCTATATCTGGTATATTTGTACTAAAAAATGAATTTACTATTAGGTGTATTAAGTTGATGAAATTAAATAAAATAACAACTTTATGGCTTAATAGTAACGATCGGCTTTATTATTTTGCTGTTAATTATCCTTTATAAACTCTTTAAAAGAACTTATAATATCCCAAAGGTGAGGTGTAATATTATGAAATTATTTTTTTGGGGTTTAGCATTTATGCTAGGCACCAATTTTTTGAGGAGATTTGTGCAATGGGGGCTTGTGGCTTTCCTCGAATTTCCCCTCAATCTGACGACAGAATTATTAAGTCTAGCCATTTCAGGTCTTTTCTTATTAGCAGTTTTTATGCTTGGACCTCGGAAAATTGACATCCTAAAGTTAATTTTTTTATCATTTTTATTGCTCACCCATTTTTTCAGTCAGCTTTTCAATCACATGCTTGTGTCTGGTTTTGATTTTCCTGACACTCTAGCTATAGACTTGTTAAGTTTTGCTCTCCCCGCTCTTATCTTTGGAATACTTTTTGCTATCCTAGGGCGAAAGGCTGATGTTTTTAAGTGAAATTTACGTGTTTTTTCTAAAATTAAAAAGGCTGACATCACTTTCAGCCTTTTTAACTTCATAATAATTTCCGATAAAAAGCACAGATGTTGCTTTTTTGTTATAATGGAGGATACAGAAAAAATAGAGATATGCGGAGAAAAAATGGAAAATCTTTTTGAAAAACTGATGGATCAAATAAAAATGCCAAACCAAATTCGCGAATCGGCTCTTTTTTCCAGTGGAGAAATTGAAAATGTCGAAGTACATACGGAACGGAAGCTTTGGAAATTCCAATTAAAATTTGAGAAAATCTTGCCAGTTGAACAGTGGAAGGTTTTGTCTGGATTGATTGAGTCTGCTTTTTCAACTATCGCTGAGACGGAACTTTCGATAACAGTGGACCAACCTGAATTTGATGAGGCGATGCTTAACGATTATTATCAGCTTGCATTGACTTTACCAGACTTAGCAGATACAGCTTTTGCGAATATCTTTAAAAAATATCAGATAGAGCAACGAGGCGTTCAGATCAATCTTTTGGTCGAAGATAATCCTCAGTTGGATCATTTTGTAAAAAAAGACTTCCCTATCTTAGAAGAAAAGTTAAAGGATTTTGGCTTTGGAGCACTTACTATTCGCCCTGTTGTTGACGAAAAGTTAACCTTGGAAAAACGAGAAGCACATGAGCGTAAAGTGCATAACATGCTGGCTGCAGAGTCAGCCTCGCAACAGCAGATAAGTGAACTCAAAAAGCAACGCACAGATGAAGCTAGTGCCAAAACCGAAAAAGCTCCTGAAAAAATTGATACAGCCTTGTCAGAAGGAATTTCATTTGGACGTAAAATTAACGGCACAAGCCCCGTGACTTCGATGAGCTTTATCGCTGGCGAGGGAAGTGGCGTTGTTTTTGAAGGTTACGTCTTTGATGCGCATCATCGTGAGTTTGCCAGCAATGGTACAGGAAAAGTCAATCATGTTTTGGAGATGAAGATTGCGGATGAAACTTCCATCTTCCAAGTTGTTAAATGGGGGCGCAAAGACAATGAAATAGCTCAATTTAACACCATCGTTGAGAAAGTCAAAGCGGCCAATACAAGTGAAGATGGCTCGATTCAATTTGAACAAGGCATTTGGCTGCGTGTGCGTGGAAATATTGCACATGATGTTTATAAAGACGATCTAGTCATGACCGCAAATGATGTCGTTGAGATTGCTAAAAAAGAAGATTGTAGCCGAGTTGCGGCACAAATTAGTGCTGTAAAATCAGATAAAATTCAGATAGGGCGCGAAATTAAGAATTCTGAGCCAATCACACCGATGCGTTCGGTCAGTGAATTTTCTACTCATGGCTCTTTGGTGTTTGAAGGTTATATCTTCAAGAGTGAGCTGCGCGAGATTAAATCACGCAAGACAGGAAATATTAGCCATCTGTTAGAGATTGAAATGACTGACTATACATCCAGCTTTTATATCTCAAAATGGGTTCGTGGAGATGAAGAAATTGCTGTGGCTAAGCAGCTTACAGGCATTTGGGCGCGGGTACGCGGCACAGTGCAGCATGATGACTATAAAAAAGATCTTGTTCTCCAGATGAGTGACTTACAAGAAATACCGACACAAAGAGTGCGGAAAGATAAGGCGGCTGAAGGAGATAAACGTGTGGAATTCCATAGCCATACGAATATGTCAACCATGGATGCGATGCCTCCTGCAAGTAAGCTTGTTGCTCAAGCTGCGAAATTTGGTCATAAAGCAATTGCCATTACAGACCATGCGGGTCTTCAAGCTTATCCTGAAGCCCATCAAGCCGGGAAAAAACATGGTGTAAAAATTATCTATGGCGTAGAGGCAAATCTGGTAGAAGACAAGATCCCTATTGTGTTCAATGAAGAAGATGTCAACATGTATGAGTCAACTTATGTTGTCTTTGACGTGGAAACGACAGGACTATCTGCTGTCCATAATGACTTGATTCAAATTGCCGGAACGAAGATGCATAAGGGAAATCCCATCGGCGAGTTTGATGAGTTTATTAACCCTGGTTATGCCATTAGTGATTTTACAACAGAATTAACAGGTATTACACAGGATCATTTAAAAAATGCGAAGCCTCTATATGATGTTTTAAAAGCCTTTCAAGAATTTTGTCAAGGCAGTATCTTGGTAGCCCATAATGCTACTTTTGACGTAGGCTTTATGAATATGAATTATCAGCGAAATGGCTTACCTATCATTAAGCAACCTGTAGTGGATACTTTAGAATTCGCTCGTAATCTGTACCCAGAGATGAAGCGTTTTGGTTTGGGACAATTGACGAAAAAGTTTCAGATTGGTTTAGAGCATCACCACATGGCCAATTATGATGCGGAAGCGACGGGACGTTTATTGTTTGTCTTCCTTAATGAAGTTCGCGATCGTTTTGGCTGGACATCACTGCTTGACTTGAACGACAAACTCGTAGCGGAAGATTCTTATAAGAAAGTCCGTCCAAAACACGTTACACTTTATGCTCAAACACAAGCAGGTTTGAAGAATTTATTTAAACTTGTAAGTTATTCTAATGTTAAGTATCTTGCTGGTGTACCACGTATTCCGCGTTCCGTTTTGCAAGAACATAGAGAAGGCATCATTGTTGGCTCAGCCTGCAAATCAGGCGAAGTTTTCGATGCAATAACCAATAAAACCTTTGAAGAAGCTTTAGAAATTGCCAAGTTTTATGACTTTATTGAAGTTATGCCGCCAGCGCTGTATCAATCTCTTGTTGTCGGGGGTAATTTTAAGAGTGAGAAAGAGCTGCAACAAACGCTGAAAGACTTGATTAAGCTCGGCAAGAAGTTAGGCAAACCGGTCTTAGCTACTGGTGATGCTCATTACCTTAACCCAGAAGATGCGATAAATCGTGAGATTATTATACGTTCGCTGGGTCAAGGGGCAGAAATCAACTGGAATCAAGGAAGAGGGGAGCATGCAAAACCTCTACCTTTACCCGAAGCGCATTTCCGTACGACAGATGAAATGTTGGACGAATTTAGCTTCTTAGACGAAGCCACAGCGCGTGAAATTGTCATCACCAATACGCAAGAAATGGCAGAGCGGTTTGAAGAATTAACACCTGTAAGAGATGATCTTTATACACCGAAAATGACCTTTGAAGGTGGAGAAAGTTCTGAGGAGCGCATCACGCGTTTGACTTATGAGAAAGCGCACGAGTGGTATGGCAATCCTTTGCCAGATATTGTAGATGCGCGTTTGGAAAAAGAGTTACGTTCTATTATAGGGAATGGTTTCTCCGTGGTTTATATTATTTCGCAAGAACTTGTACGGCGTTCAAATGAACGTGGTTATATAGTAGGTTCTCGTGGATCAGTGGGTTCATCACTTGTAGCTACAATGATTGGTATTACCGAGGTTAATCCTCTTGCACCGCATTATCGCTGCCCGGAATGTCAATATTTTGAATGTTATGATGATGGGAGCTACGGCTCAGGTTATGATATGCCTGATAAAAAATGTCCAAAATGCGGACATAAGTTGGTAAAAGATGGTCATGATATTCCCTTTGAAACTTTCCTTGGTTTCAAAGGTGACAAAGTACCCGATATTGACTTGAACTTCTCGGGGGATGATCAGCCTTTGGCCCATTTGGATGTCCGTGATATTTTTGGAGAAGACTATGCTTTTCGTGCGGGAACAATTGGTACGGTAGCCGAAAAAACAGCCTTTGGTTTTGTCAAAGGTTATGAACGAGATTACAATCAGTTTTATAGCAATGCTGAAATTGATCGTTTAGCCATGACTTCAACAGGTGTTAAACGTACAACTGGACAACACCCGGGCGGGATTATCGTTATTCCAAACTATATGGATGTCTATGATTTTACACCTGTACAATATCCAGCTGATGATGTGCGTGCGGAATGGCAAACTACCCACTTTGATTTCCATGCGATTCATGATAACATCTTAAAACTTGATATTCTTGGACATGATGATCCGACGATGATTCGAAAACTCCAAAGTTTATCGGGGATTGTCCCACAAGATATTCCCATGGACGATGAGGAAGTAATGAAACTCTTTACAGGTACAGAATCGTTGGGAATTACGGAGGAACAACTAGGCGCAAAACTTGGTACGCTAGGTATTCCTGAGATGGGGACCTTCACTTCAATGAACATGATTGCTGAAGCTAAACCTAAAACTTTTGCAGATTTATTGCAAATTTCAGGACTTTCACATGGTACGGACGTATGGGCAGGTAATGCCCAAGAATTAATACGCTCAGGAATTGCTGACTTGTCCAGCGTTATCGGTTGTCGGGATGATATTATGGTTTACTTGATACATGCTGGTTTAGACGAATCCATGGCCTTTAATATTATGGAACGAGTGCGTAAAGGGATGTGGAGCAAGATTGGGGCAGAAGAAAGAGAAACCTATGTTAATGCGATGCGTGAGCATGGTGTCCCAGATTGGTATATTGAATCTTGTTCGAAAATCAAATATATGTTCCCGAAAGCCCATGCTGCTGCCTATATTATGATGGCTCTTCGTGTTGCTTATTTCAAGGTACATAAGCCAATTCTTTACTATTGTGCATGGTTTTCTATTCGTGCAACAACATTTGATGTTGCAACGATGGGAGCAGGTTTAGATGCAGTCAAGGCGAAGATGAAGGAGATTCGTGATAAAGGTTTCGATGCAACCAACACTGAGGTCTCTTTAATGACAACGCTTGAGCTTTGTAACGAAATGCTTGAACGCGGCTATAAATTTGGTAAAATTGACCTTTACCGCAGTGAAGCTACAGAATTTGTTATCGATGGCGATACATTGATTCCACCATTTATCACAATGGATAGCTTGGGCGAAAACGTTGCAAAACAACTTGTTGAAGCCCGTAAAGAAGGAGAGTTCTTGAGTATTATGGAACTTCGTAAACGAGGAGGCGTGTCACAAACAGTTGTTGACAATATGAAATCTATGGGAATCCTCCAAGGAATGCCAGAAGATAATCAATTAAGTCTCTTTGAAGACCTCTTTTAATAAAAAACAGGAAACCAGACACAATGGTGTCTGTTTTTTTATAGTCTTTAAACGTGACAACGGCGGGGTTTTCCGAACGAGTGTAAA
>OIWP01001516.1_pt1 | contig 27978 bp, 19 predicted proteins | sample 1587661 | NCBI WGS metagenome assembly OIWP01 (sample SAMEA3888899, study PRJEB22519) | human gut metagenome | biome: human gut; feature: human-associated habitat; material: faeces | place: Denmark | collected 2010 | reverse complement strand
CGATGGGCTACTTCAACAAGAATAGTATCGGGAATATTACCGCCATTGTCACAACGACTTTGGGCGATGTAGAGAACTCGGCGGCTCGTGTCCTGGTGTCTGTACTGGGTGGATTTTTCAACTCGGTGGCTCTTGTCATTGTCCTGCTGATATTCGACTGGCGGATCGGGCTTGTGGCTGCTGTCGGTGTCCTTCTTTATCTCGCAGCGGCGGAACTGGCCCTCCGCAAGTCTGCGGCCCTAAGCTCGGTACGCCAGCACACGCAGGAGTCCCTTGTGGAGTCCGTGTTGGAGTACATTCAGGGCATGGGGATTGTCAAAGCATTTGGCCTTGAACGGGACAGCACACAATCCATTGGAAACGCTATTCAGGCAAGCTGCCGGGATAACCTGAAACTGACAAAAGCCAGCGTTCCCTATGACGCTATCAAGCAAGTGGTTGTCCGGGTGTTCAGCGCCCTGCTGTTGCTGGCCTCGGTTTGGTTCTGGCTGGATGGCTCTCTGCCGCTGGCCTACGGCCTGATTTTGGTAATCGCTTCTTTCATGGTGTTCAACGATTTGGAAAACGCCGGGAATATGGCCTCTCTGCTGCAAATGCTGGCGGCCTCGATGGATACGGCAAACTCCATTGATGACACGCCGGTGATGGACGAGAAAGGCACTGACATTACGCCGAAGTCCAGCGAGATCGTGTTTGACAAGGTGGATTTTTCCTACGCAGACCGCAAGATATTGGATCAGGTCAGCTTTACCATTCCCGAAAAAACGACTACGGCCATTGTAGGCCCTTCCGGGGCAGGTAAGACAACGATGTGCAACCTGATTGCCCGCTTTTGGGATGTGAACGCCGGGAAGATTACCATAGGCGGTACGGATGTACGGGATTTCAAACTGGACAGCCTGATGAAGAATATCTCGATGGTGTTTCAGAGCGTGTACCTCTTTGCTGATACGATTGAGAACAATATCAAGTTTGGCTGCCCGGACGCCACCCATGAGCAGGTGGTTGAGGCGGCGAAAAAGGCTTGCTGCCATGACTTTATTTCCGCTCTGCCGGAGGGTTATGACACTGTGATTGGCGAGGGCGGCGGTACTTTGTCCGGCGGTGAGAAACAGCGTATTTCCATTGCCCGCGCCATGCTGAAAAATGCGCCCATCATCATTTTGGACGAGGCAACAAGCAGCGTTGACCCGGAGAACGAGGATGAATTGCAGCGGGCTATTGAGGCGTTGACCCACGACAAAACCATCATCATGATTGCCCACCGGCTGAAAACTGTTCGGAACGCCGACCAGATCCTTGTGCTGGACAATGCCCATATCGTCCAGCGCGGCACTCATGCAGAGCTGATCCGGCAGAAGGGCCTATATGCCGACTTTGTATCGGCCAGACAGGAGGCCATAGGCTGGAAACTGGCTCAGTAAAGGAGGTTCAGATGAAACTTCATGCGTCCGGGGAGGACTACCTGGAAACCATCCTTGTTCTCCAAAAGAAACTCGGTATGGTACGCTCCGTAGATGTGGCCCGGCACATGGAGGTGTCAAAGCCCAGCGTGTGCCATGCAGTGGCTACCTTGCGGGACGGCGGCTTTCTCACAATGGACGAGGATCACTTTCTCCATCTGACCGATGTGGGCCGCGAGGTTGCCGAAAAAATCTTTGAGCGCCATTGCTTTTTTACCGAGCAGCTTATCGCCGCAGGCGTTGACCCCAAAACTGCGGAGGCCGATGCCTGCCGGATTGAACACATTATCAGCGATGAGAGCTTTTCACGGCTGAAAGAGGCAGCCGCACAAGAGCAAGAATAAACCGAATAAGACAAGCTATCCTGCCCCGCTAAACGGGGAAAGAAAAAAACCGTTGCGGGGCAGGCGGCTTTGTGCGCGCAATTTACATTTTCACCCCGACGGCGGTTTTGAAATACATTTCAAGGCCGCCGTTCTCCATGCCCTTATGAGGATGACGACCCTGTGCTGAAATGATACGGCGGCTTTAGGAGGGAGCCGCCATGAAGCACAGAGAGCTTCGACATAATCTGACAGGAATCAACCTGCTAAAAAAATCCTGACCGTTTATCGGTCTCCATCTGCTTTTGAACAGGCACTATCATGGCTGGTTCAGAAGCACTATCAAATCCCTTTCGAAAGCGCCAGCCGCCGCACACCGGATGCTGGCGCTTTTGCTTGTCGTTTTTTCGGGAATTATCCCGAACGGTGTCGCCCACCGCCTCCGTTTCTGTTCACCCATCAACCAGTGAATCGAAACGGAGGTACATAATGCAGAAGATCAATCTTCGGGATCTGTATCCCGATGTATATAAAACCGATGCCTTTGTGGATGTGGCCGAAGAAGTGCTGGCCGCAATCCAGAGCCAAAAGCAGGCCGATGCAGCTTATGAGCGCCGGAAATTCCGGCACAAGGCTCATTATTCTCTGGACCGGGAGGATGGCATTGAAAACGATGCCCTTGCCCGCCCGCTTACCCCGGAGGAAATCCTGGAGCAGAAGCAGCTGCGGGAAGAAGTGTATGCCGCGCTGATGAAGCTACCCGCCATCCAGGCCCGGCGTATCTACGCCCGGTTTTACCTGGGCATGACAGTGGCCGAGATCGCCCAGATCGAGGGCACCGACCGCCGCCGTGTGTGGGACAGCATCCGGCGCGGGCTGAAGAAGCTGGCGCGTCTGCTGGACACGGCCCGGTAACCTGACCGCCGCATAGCGGCAAAAAGAGAGCCGGTGGGGGTTCATTTATTCCTCCACCGGCTATTTACTTTCCAATTTAGCTCATCAGCCAATGCACGGGTCGAATTCAATAGAATCTTTCTGGCTGCCGGAGGACACGAAAGACAAAGTTGCAACATCTCATTCGCAGTTTGCTAATCTTCAGTCATAGTGTCTTTTGCCTCTGGAACAATCTTGTGCTATTCGAGAAAACGAATTATAATAAGTTTGGAGGTGCATCTATGGACTATATGACACTGAAGGAAGCAAGTGCAATATGGGGAGTAACCCCACGCTGGATAAACTATTATTGTTCTTCTGGACGGATTCCTGGCGCAATAAAAATGGGAACCGTCTGGTTGATACCTAAAGATTCTCAAAAGCCCGCCGACAGAAGATTCAAAAGCACACGCTGTAAGGATGGTGAAAACAAATGAAGCACATTTTCTTTGTGGAGGATGACTTGAGTTTAATCAACGGCCTATCCTTTGCAATCAAGAAGCAAGGCTATGAACTGACGATTGCGCGTACCAGCGTTGAAGCTGAACAGTTGTGGACGAATGGTAACTATGATCTTGTGATTTTGGATGTGACATTGCCGGACGGATCAGGCTTTGACCTGTGCCGGAAAATCCGGGCATCCTCCAAAGTGCCGATCATGTTTTTGACGGCTGCCGACGAAGAAACGGATATTATCATGGGTCTTGACATTGGCGGCGATGACTATATGACAAAACCATTCAAACTGGCTGTGTTCCTTTCCAGGATCAATGCCTTGCTGCGGCGTAGTGAAAACTTTAATCAGGAACAGGCTGAGACAGAGCTGCAATCCAATGGTATACAGATTCAGCTTCTCAAGCAAAAGGTTATTAAAAACGGGACACCGCTTGACTTAACAGCCAGCGAATATAAATTACTGTGCCTGTTTATGGAAAACCCGAACATCATTCTTTCTCCAGAGCAAATTCTGAGCAAGCTCTGGGATTGTGATGAGAAATACATTGATAACAATACTCTGACTGTGTATATCCGGCGACTCCGAACAAAAGTAGAAGATAACCCTGCCGATCCTCAAAAGATTGTGACGGTCCGACGTATGGGGTATAAATGGAACACAACGGGATGAGGTGAGCCATGAAAATACTGGTCAATCGAAAAATTAAACGGCTATTTCTGTGTGTGTTGCTATCGGTGGCAGTGTTCACCGCAGCTTCCGTTCTCACAATTTGCCTGGGACTGAATAACGCGGCCCTTTATGTGGCAATCGCTGCCCTGTTGATGGCGCTCATTATTTGCACTGCTCTGTATTCGTATTTCCGAGATCAAAGCAAGACCATGAATGAGGCCATCACACAGATTCGGGAATACATAGCTGGGAACCAGAATGCCCGTATCGAGTGTGATGATGAGGGCGACCTGTACCGGCTGTTACATGAGGTCAATTCTCTGGTAACGATTTTGAACGCCCATGCTGAGAACGAAGGGCGTTCCAAAACTTTTCTGAAGGATACCATTTCAGACATTTCCCATCAGTTGAAAACGCCATTGGCCGCTCTCAATATTTATAATGGTCTAATGCAGCAGGAGGTAAACGACAGCCCGGAACTGAAAGAGTTTACCTCTCTCTCCGAGCAGGAATTAGATCGGATTGAAAATCTTGTCCAAAACCTTTTGAAAATCACCAAACTGGACGCAGGAACCATCACATTGGAAAAGCAGCCCCAAAATGTTGCGGATATGATGGGCTATATTGAAAGGCATTTTGCCTATCAGGCACAACAGCAGAAAAAAGCGCTCATTCTCTCTGGGAATGAAGAAGTTACCCTCGTCTGCGACCAGACCTGGCTGATCGAAGCAATCAGCAATATCGTGAAAAACGCTTTCGACCACACAAAAGCAGGAGCTACCATCCGTATTGCATGGCGTGCTTTCGCTTCTATGGTGCAGATTATCGTAAGCGATGATGGCAGCGGTATCCACCCGGAGGATCTGCCCCATATTTTCAAGCGGTTTTACCGCAGCCGTTTTTCAAAAGATACCCAGGGAATTGGTCTGGGCTTGCCATTGGCGAAAGCGATTATAGAAGATCATAATGGAACGATTGAGGTGAATAGTACGTTAGATGTCGGTACGACCTTTACCATCAATTTTCTGAATCCTACAAAATTGTAGGATTCCAGTCATAATGCAGTAGGGTTGACGTGCTACTCTTTCTATACCAAAACAGAAAGAGGTGAACCACGATATGGATTTGTTAGAAGTTAAGAATATCTCCAAAACATACGGGACCGGCGAGGCAACGGTTCATGCTTTGAAAGATGCCACCTTCTCCGTCCCCAAAGGTGAGTTTGTTGCGGTTGTCGGGGAGTCTGGTTCCGGCAAAAGTACGCTGCTGAATATGATCGGCGCACTGGACACTCCCACTTCCGGCAAAGTGTTCATCGACAGCAAAGATATTTTCTCGATGAAGGAACGCAACCTGACGGTGTTCCGCCGACGAAATATCGGCTTCATCTTCCAGAGTTTTAATCTGATCCCGGAACTGACGGTAGAACAGAACATCATCTTCCCGGTGCTGCTGGACTACCAGAAGCCCAACAAAAAGTATCTGGAAGAACTGCTGACGGTGCTGGGCCTGAAAGAGCGGCGCAATTATCTGCCCAGCCAGCTTTCCGGCGGCCAGCAGCAGCGTGTTGCGATAGGCCGCGCTCTGATTACCCGCCCGGCCCTGATCCTGGCCGACGAGCCGACCGGCAACCTGGATACCCAGAACACCAGTGAGGTGATCGCTCTGCTGAAAGAAGCCTCCCGGCTGTATGAGCAGACCATCGTTATGATTACCCACAGTCAGAGTATCGCCCAGACCGCTGACCGCATTTTGCAGGTATCAGATGGTGTGGTGACGGATTTTGGGAGGTGCCGGGAATGAGAAGTTATTTGAGCTTGATCCCAATCTCTGCAAAGGTTCACCGGCGGCAAAACCGCATGACGCTGCTCTGCATCATTTTCGCCGTGTTTATGGTCACAGCTATTTTCAGCATGGCGGAAATGGGCGCTCGGATGGAACAATCCCGACTGTCAGATAAACATGGTGATTTTTCGCTCTTTGACAGTCTGATGGACACTGCAATGGGACAGACGCTGATGATTACGGCGGTTGGAATGTTTCTGCTGGTCTTGATTGCCGGGGTACTGATGATTTCCAGCAGCATGAACAGCAGTGTGGCGCAGCGCACTCAGTTCTTTGGCATGATGCGCTGCATCGGTATGAGTAAGCAGCAGATTATCCGCTTTGTCCGTCTGGAAGCCCTGAATTGGTGCAAAACCGCCGTTCCCATTGGCCTTGTCCTCGGAATTCTGGCTTCCTGGGTATTATGCGCTGCCCTGCGATTCCTTGTCGGAGAAGAATTTTCAAACATTCCACTGTTTGGTATCAGTGGCATTGGAATTGTCAGTGGTATTCTGGTGGGCGTGATTACTGTCCTGCTGGCGGCGAGGACCCCAGCCAAACACGCGGCAAAGGTGTCTCCCGTTGCAGCGGTTTCTGGAAATTCCGAAAAGATAAAAATGGGTCGCCACGCTGTCCATACAGACTTTCTCAGGATTGAAACGGCGCTGGGGGTTCATCATGCTGTGGCCGCAAAGAAAAACCTGTTTTTGATGACTGGCTCCTTTGCCCTGAGTATTATTCTGTTTTTGAGCTTTTCTGTCCTGATTGATTTTGTCGATCACCTGATGCCGCAATCGGCTGCCACCTCTGATATTGACATTTCAATCAGCGACGGGGCCAATTCTATCGACAGCGATCTGGTGCAGACACTTGCAAATATGGAAGGTGTCAAACAGGTCTATGGACGCAGAAGCAGCTTCGATGTGGCTGCCGGTTTGGATGGAGACACGACCCTTTCCAGCACTGTGGATTTGGTTTCCTTTGACGATTTTGACCTGAAGGCTCTCCAAAAAGACGGTACGCTCCGCTGGGGCAGCGACTTGTCGAAGGTCTATGGCGACAGCGGAAATGTCCTTGCAACCTGGGATCAGAACAGTTCCTGGGCCGTAGGTGATACCATCCTTGTAGGGAATGAGCAGCTCACGATTGCCGGGCTGTTGAAATATGACCCATTCAGCGGGGATGGCCTCACCGGTGGGAAGATCACGCTAATTACATCTGGCGAGACATTCACCCGGTTGACTGGTATCACCGACTATTCACTGATTATGATTCAGACAACTTCCGGCGCGACGGATGAGGACGTAGCCGCAATTCGCCAGATTGTGGAGGAAAACGGTTATACCATGAGCGATAAGCGGGATCAACGCACATCCGGCACTTATTTTGCCTTTGTTGCCTGCGTCTATGCTTTCCTTGGCATTATTACGCTGGTGACGGTGCTGAACATCGTGAATAGCATCTCCATGAGCGTATCGGCCCGCATCAAACAGTATGGTTCCATGCGGGCGGTAGGCATGGATGGACGCCAGCTCTCCAAAATGATTCTGGCAGAAGCATTTACCTATGCCTTTTGGGGTTGCATTGTCGGCTGCGCGATTGGCCTGCCTTTCAGTAAAGTAATATACGATTTCCTTATCACGGATCACTTTCCCTATGCGTCCTGGAGCCTGCCTATCGGGTCGCTGGCCGTCATCGTCCTGTTTGTCATTGTCGCAGCAGTGCTCGCCGCCTATTCACCGGCAAAACGGATGCGAACAATCTCGGTGACGGAAACCATCAACGAACTGTAACGGCAATAATGAGTCGATACAAACATAGGGAAAAACGCGCCATGAGAACATTCAGGAAAACCATTGTGCGGCTGTTGCTTCTTGTAGTAGCCGCAGCGGTTATGGCAGGTTGTGTGTTGATTGGCCGTGGCTACCAGATGTATCAGGCGGCACTGACCCAGCAAAGTCTTGAAAGCAAAGTAGAGGAAATTCAGTCAGATCCGGGTTATACGGAATTATCAGAACTTCCTGAAATGTATCCGAATGCTGTTGTGGCTGTTGAGGATCATCGTTTTGAACAGCATTTTGGAATTGACCTGATTGCTATAGGCCGGGCCGCATGGAACAATCTGACCACCTGGAGCCTGCGGGAAGGCGGCAGCACAATTACGCAGCAGCTTGCCAAAAATATGTATTTCACGCAGGAAAAGAGTTTTATTCGCAAGATAGCAGAAATGTTTATGGCATTCCGGCTGGAACGCACTTACACGAAAGATGAAATTCTGGAGTTGTATGTCAATTCCATCTATTTTGGGGATGGCTATTACGGCATTGGTGACGCCTGTGAAGGTTATTTGAATAAAGCTCCCATTGAGATGACGGATTATGAGTGTACCCTAATGGCGGGGATTCCCAATGCGCCCTCTGTGTACTCCTTAACAGAAAATCCTGCCTTGGCGGAGCAGCGGCAGAAATATGTAGTCAAGCAAATGGTAAAATACGATTATATTACTGAAGATCAGGCACAGACAATTACAAAATAAATAGGGGCATACCTAAAGGCAACGGCTTTGATGAAACCATCAAGGCCGCTGTTTTTTTAACTGCAATTCCTACAAAATTGTAGGGTTCCTGTCATAATGCAGTAGGGTTGACGTGCTATTCTTTCTGTATCAAAACAGAAAGAGGTGTTACACGATATGGATTTGTTAGAAGTTAAAAATATCTCCAAAACATATGGGACTGGCGAGGCTACGGTCCACGCTTTGAAAAAGGCGACATTCTCTGTCCCAAAAGGTGAGTTTGTTGCGATTGTCGGGGAGTCTGGCTCCGGTAAAAGTACGCTCCTGAATATGATCGGCGCGCTGGACACCCCCACTTCGGGAAAGGTGTTCATCGACGGCAAGGATATTTTCTCGATGAAGGAACGCAATCTGACAGTATTCCGCCGCCGAAACATCGGTTTTATCTTTCAGAGTTTCAACCTGATTCCGGAACTGACGGTGGAGCAGAATATCATCTTCCCGGTGTTGCTGGATTACCAGAAGCCCAATAAGAAATACCTGGAAGAACTTCTGACGGTGCTGGGACTAAAAGAACGCCGCCGCCATCTGCCCAGCCAGCTTTCCGGCGGCCAGCAACAGCGTGTGGCGATAGGCCGCGCACTGATTACCCGCCCGGCCCTGATTTTGGCTGACGAGCCGACCGGCAACCTGGATACTCAAAATACCAGTGAAGTGATTGCTCTGCTAAAAGAGGCTTCTCATCTGTATGAGCAGACCATCGTAATGATTACGCACAGCCAAAGTATCGCCCAGACCGCTGACCGTATCCTGCGGGTGTCAGACGGTGTGGTGACTGATTTTGGGAGGTGCAAGGAATGAAAAGCTATCTGAGCCTGATCCCAATTTCCGCGAAGGTACGGAAACGTCAAAATCGGATGATGATTCTTTGCATCATCATTTCCGTTCTGCTTGTAACTACAATCTTTAGTGCTGCAGATATGATTATCCGAGGTGAAACAGTTACTATGCAGGCTAAGCATGGTAGCTGGCATATCCAGGTGAACAATATTTCAGATGAGATTGCTGAAGAAATCAACAACCGTCCCGATGTCACCGCCGTTGGATGGTCAGCGGTATTTAATGAGGACGCCGACCAGCCCTATACCATAGGTGAGCGGAAAGCAACACTATACGGTACGGATGAAACCTATCTGGCGCAGTTGGCCGATGGCATGGAGGAAGGCACTTTCCCTCAGAGTGACCAGGAAGTGGTACTCAGTTCAAATGCTAAACTCGCACTGGATGTGCAGTTAGGCGATCCTGTGACAGTTCAAACACCGGCAGGAAATGTAGATTTTACCATATCCGGCTTTGGTTCAGACGATCAGGAGTATTACGAAGGACAGACATTCTTGGTTGCTGTTTATATGACAAAGGATGCCTTCGTATCACTGATGAACGAAAATGGTGTTTCAGACTATGCCCCTGCTTGCTATGTGCAATTTCAAAGCGCGGCAAAAGCCGCCGATGCTATCACTGAAATTCAAGTACAGTACAATTTGCCAGAGGGCAGTATTCGTGAAAACACCGCTATTATGGGACTTGCCGGACAAAGCAGCAACGATTCCATGCAAAACATCTACGGATTGGCGGCCATTCTGTTTATCATGGTTCTGTTAGCCGGGGTGCTGATGATTTCCGGCAGCATGAACAGCCAGGTGGCTCAGCGAACGAAGTTCTTTGGCATGATGCGCTGTATCGGTGCGAGCCGTAAACAGGTGATTCGATTTGTAAGACTGGAGGCGCTTAACTGGTGCAAAACGGCAATCCCGATTGGCCTTATCGTAGGTACAGTTATCACATGGGCCGTATGTGCGTTGCTTCGCTACGGAATTGGCGGTGAATTTGCGGGTACTCCGGTCTTTGCACTCAGCCCGATTGGGCTGATAAGCGGAGCAGTGGTGGGCCTTGTGACAGTTCTGCTGGCGGCGCAGGCTCCCGCAAAACGTGCGGCAAAGGTATCTCCAATGGCAGCCGTTTCCGGCAACAGCGAGACGCTCCCTGCGACACGCCATACGACGAGATTGCTATTTGGAAAGGTCGAATGGACATTAGGTGTTCATCATGCAACTGCTTCTAAGAAAAACTGGTTCCTTATGACGGCCAGCTTTTCTCTGAGTATCATCCTGTTTCTTTGCTTCTCTGTGGGACTGGATTTTGCTCGTGAATTGGTGCCGTCCCTGCGATCCTGGCAGCCGGATGTTACTTTGAACGGGTATGCAAATGCCCTTCTGCTGGAACCAGATCTGTTGAATGAAATTCAGGAAATTCCCCATGTGGAAGATGCCTTTGGTACTGCATACCTCGAAAATGTCCCTGCCACATCCTCAAGAGAAGGGATCGACCATGTTAATCTCATGTCTTATACAGACTATTTGCTGGATAGCGCAGCAGATAGTGTGGTTGAAGGCGATTTGTCTGCCATCTACGGGAACAACAGACAGGTTATGACGATCAGCAATAAAGACAATCCTTTACAGGTTGGGGATACGATTCAGATTGATGGTAAGGAAGTTACCATTACCTGCGCTGTTTCTGATGGCGTATATTCCAGTGAATACAGTGTAATCTGTTCTCCCGAAACCTTTGAATGGCTGACAGGAGAAACAAATTACAGTTTGGTTGGCATACAACTGGACGCCGATGCAGACGATGAAACAATCCAGCAAATCAACAATCTGGTTGGTAGCGATGTCGTTTTTGATGATTTGCGGCAAGGCAATCAGGAAGATGCGGCAACTTACTTGGCTGCGCAGTTCGTACTATACAGTTTTCTTGCAATTATCGCTATGATTACGCTGTTCAATATCATCAATAGCATTTCGATGAGTGTGACAGCCCGCATCAAACAATATGGCGCAATGCGAGCAGTTGGAATGGATGGCAGTCAGCTTGCGCGCATGATTACAGCGGAATCCCTCACCTATGCCATTTCTGGCCTTGTAGTGGGTTGCGTAGCCGGATTGCTTTTGAGCCGATATTTGCACATCATGTTGCTTACGAGATATTTTGGTACAGCTTGGAGTTTGCCAGTATCGCTGCTCTGTATTATCTTCCTGTTTGATTTTGCGGCTGCTTTCCTGGCAGCTTACGCACCCTCAAAACGGATACGCAATATGGCGATCACAGAAACGATCAACGAGTTGTAACGACCCACGTTTTAGAGTTATTTGAATAGTGTTCACCTATCTGCCGGGCGACGGCAAAAGAAAAAAGCCGTCGTTCAGCAGGCAATCGCCATGCCCTAAATACACCTACGGCGGCTTTGACAAAATCAAGGCCGCCGTTCCTTATGCCCAAAGAGTGACGACCCTGTTTCAAAAGTGACGGCGGCTTTAGGAGGGAGCCGCTGTGAAGCGAGAACAGCTTCGACATAATTCGGCAGGAATTTACCTGCCAAAAAAAGCCTGGCCGTCAACCGGCCCCCATCTGCTTATGAACAGGCACTATCGTGGCTGGTTCATAAGACCTATAAGACGCATATAAAAAGCGCCAGCCACCGTACATCGGAAGCTGGCGCTTTTCCTTGTCGTTTTTTCGGGAATTTCCCCGAACGGTGTCGCCCGCCGCCTTCGTTTCGGTTCACCTGTCAACCAGTGAATTGAAACGGAGGTACATCATGCAGAAGATCAATCTTCGGGAACTGTATCCCGATGTGTATAAAACCGATGTCTTTGTGGACGTGGCCGAGGAAGTCGTGGCCGCGATCCGGGGCCAGGAGCAGGGCGATGCCGCCTACGAACGCCGGAAGTTCCGGCACAAGGCCCATTACTCTCTGAACCGGGAGGATGGCATTGAAAACGATGCCCTCAACCGGCCACTCACCCCGGAGGAAGTCCTGGAGCGGAAGCTGCTGCGGGAAGAAGTGTATGCTGCACTGATGAAGCTGCCCGCCATCCAGGCCCGGCGTATCTACGCCCGGTTCTACCTGGGCATGACGGTGGCCGAGATCGCCCAGATCGAGGGTGCTGACCGCCGCCGCGTGTGGGAGAGCATCCGGCGCGGGCTGAAGAAGCTGGCACGTCTGCTGGACACGGCCCGATAATCTGACCGCCGCATAGCGGCAAAAGAAAGCCGGTGGGGGATTTTTATTCCTCCACCGGCTTACTTATCCTCTAAATGTTCATCTGGGTCAACCCCGGCCGTCTGCACCATCTCTTTTAGCTCATCGGCCAACGCACGGGTCGAATTTAACAGCACTTTTCTGGCAGCCGGAGGGCACGAAAGATAAAGTTGCCGCATATCGTTGGCGGCTTGCTCATCTTCTGGCAGATCGAGATTCATCAGGGAATCTAAAGATAAATTCAAGACTTTGCCAAAAGCGCATAGAACCTCAAAAGAAGGGTTTTTCACCCCTCTTTCGCAACCTTGAACGTGCTTCAGAGAAACATGGCTCAGATCTGCGAGTTCCTGCTGCGTCAGTCCTTTTTCCTTACGCGCTTTTTGTATCCTTCGTCCCAGCTCTTTTATCAGTTCCATAGGCACTATCGTCTCCTTAATCATATTTTATCGTGCCCATTTCCTTGCAGGAAGAACCTTATAAAAGGTGTTTTTGAGTACGATAGTACCTATTTTATTGTGCTTGTAAGGAGCTTGCGCTGTCCGTAGCTTCTGTGAAGCGGTAGGGCAAAATATTTTTTTCAAATAAATCGCAGTACAGACAGGACAAATCGCCTGTTTTTGTCATGGCTATCAAGAAGGGGATTTTTCCTTCGCTGATCTTTGACAACTGAATACACGGCAGAACAGGTACATAACCCGCGCATGAGCGAGTGCAGGACGCCGCGAAGATGGAGCAGCCAGGAGGTGATGGACAAGCTGTTTCAGAGCGATCAACGGCCCTGTGACCCGGATGGTGGCACATCCGGCGCGATGAGGGCGCGGGGGCTTAAAGATACTTCCTCACGGCCCGCCAAAGACTTGGGGGGAACCCTGCGGCGCACGCTACGAGCGACGCTGCGGAGTTATGACAGCCGCGCCAGCGGAGACCTGTTCTGTCCCCGGCGTCAGGGATGCGTGGCAAATGTGGCGTAAAAATCACAGATAAATCATATAGCCGCACCAGTGAGCTGCTTTCACGAACAGTTAGCCAGACATTGGTGCGGCTATTCTATCTATAATTTATGACATTCTCCGACTGAGGAGGTGTTCCACATGAGTATGTCACTATCACAAAAAGACGCTTATACGATGATTTTCAAGGAATATCCCGACGTGGTAAGCGTCACCCAAATGAGCAAAATGTTAGGGATCAGCGAAAAGTCCGCCTACCGGCTTCTGAAGAAGAACTGCATTGAACATTTCAAGGTGGGACGGACCTATAAGATTCCTAAATTACATATTTTCAATTACCTGCACGTTATCGGACGAAGTTAATCCGTATCCTTGCCGCATTCTTCCGCAACTGCTACGATATAAGCGTCAACAGCGGGTGAATACAGCTACTGCTTGGAAGGAGGAAAACAATGGTAGCAGGACACCTGAGAGAACAAAATGGTTACTATCAAATGATCCTGAGCTGGAAAGGCAAGGATGGAAAGCGCAAAGGCAAATCCATTAGTACCGGGCTGCCGGTCAAAGGCAATAAGAAGCGGGCGGAGGCAATATTGCTCAAAACACGCAAAGAATTTAACCCGGACAACCTTATGGAAAATGCAGATATGCTTTTCACGGACTTCCTCTCTAAATGGCTCAAGGACAAAGCTGTGGCGCTTGGCACCAGCACCTATGCTGAGTATGCCTACGACATCAAAAACTACATCATGCCCTATTTCCAGGACCATCCGATAGCTCTCTTAAAGATGACGGCCAGAGACTTGGAGAGTTTCTACCGCCATGAGCGTCAGCAAAACGAAGCGACTGCAAATGAGCTGCTGATGTACCATGAGATCATCGTTGCGGCTTTTCAATATGCGGTCGATCTGGAATGGGTCAAAGAAAACATCATGGCGCAGGTCAATCCCTGCGCGGATGAAGCCCCGATTCTGTTTACGGATTTTTTGCTGGAATGGCTGGATATGATGAAGAACAGCGTGGAAGTCACAACGTATGCTTCCTACTGCACATCCATCAAAAGCAGCATCATCCCATATTTCCAGGACAAAAAGCTCACGCTTCAAGACCTGGAAAAGCACCCAAAGTACATCCAGGAATACTATCAGCAAGAACTGAACGCAGGGCTGTCTGCGAATACGGTCATCCACCGCCACGCGAACATTCGCAAATGCCTGCAATATGCTTTCCAAATCGGCCTGATTAAGTCTAATCCTGCCGACCGCGTAGAACGGCCCAGAAAGGCCAAATACGTCGCTACTATCTACAATCAGGATGAGCTTGAAACTCTTTTCAATGTGGTGCGTGGCGACCCGATTGAGCTGGCTGTTATTCTTGCCGCATTTTATGGCTTGCGCCGCAGTGAGGTTGTTGGACTGAAATGGGACGCTATCGACTTTGAAAAAAAGACGTTCACCGTCAAGCACACAGTTACGCAGGTCACGGTGGACGGCAAGGAAGTCACGATCCAGAAAGACCGAACCAAGACGAAATCCAGCTATCGCACGCTGCCGCTGGTCCCGCCTTTTGAGGAATTACTGCACCGGCTCAGACAGGAGCAGCTAATCAATCAGAAGGTGTGTGGAACGGCCTATTGCCAGAAGTACCTGGATTACATCTATGTCAATGCGATGGGCGAGCTTGTGAAGCCAAACTTCATCACCCAGCATTTTGAGATCACGCTGAAAAATAACGGGCTGAAAAAAATCCGTTTCCACGACCTTCGCCACAGCTGTGCCAGCCTGCTTTACGCAAATGGCGTCAGCTTGAAGGAAATCCAGGAATGGCTGGGGCACAGTGATATTGGAACGACTTCCAACATCTACACCCATCTGGATTACAGCAGCAAGGTTTCTTCTGCGAATGCGATCCTGGCGTTCTACCCGGAGAACACGGGAGTACAGACCATTGGGCAATAGAAAAGCCCTGAACCGCAAAGCTCAGGGCTGAAAATTCTGGTGCCGGTGGTGGGACTCGAACCCACACGGATTTCTCCACACGATTTTGAGTCGCGGTCGTCTGCCAATTCCGACACACCGGCATTTATATTTTAATTTCCCTTGTGTCCCGCACATCTCAGATTTTGGAGGGATGTGCGGGAGGGATATTAAAATCAAATGAAATTATGAAGTTGTGAAAACGCCGATTTATCAAGGGTTTTGCCAGGGCACCCAACATTCTACGAAGTAGATTTTGAGTCTGCCTCGTCTGCCATTCCGACATGCCGGCATAAAATTCATGTTTTTTAATCACGAACCGAAAATAATCATATCATACTTATCTTCGGTTCGCAAGTATTTTTTCAAAATAAACTATTTGAAATTATTTTCCGAGCTTATCCGCTTCTTCCGTATTCTTCTTAAGTTCCTCATAAACCGGGAAGCAGTCGAAAGTTGCAAAGTAATCCATCGGAGTCTCTGCTCTGCGGATCAGCTGTGTACCTCCGTCCTCTTTCAGAAGAACTTCTGCGGAACGAAGACGTCCGTTGTAATTATATCCCATAGAGAATCCATGTGCTCCGGTATCATGGATCACAAGCAGATCTCCCATGTCAATCTTCGGAAGCTGACGGTCGATTGCAAATTTATCATTATTCTCGCACAGAGAACCAGTCACATCATAAGTATGATCGCATGGTTCATTTTCTTTTCCCATGACAGTAATGTGATGGTATGCACCATACATAGCCGGACGCATCAGGTTTGCGGCACATGCATCTACACCGATGTACTCTTTGTGCGTATGCTTTTCATGGATTGCTTTTGTCACAAGGCATCCATAAGGTCCAAGCATAAAACGGCCAAGCTCTGTGTAAATCGCCACATCGCCCATTCCAGCCGGAACAAGAACCTCTTCGTACACTTTTCTTACACCTTCACCGATCACCTTGATATCGTTCGGTTCCTGATCCGGTTTGTAAGGGATTCCCACACCACCGGAAAGGTTGATGAACTTGATATGTACACCGGTCTCCTTCTGAAGCTTAACTGCTACTTCAAACAAAGTACGTGCAAGTGTCGGATAATATTCATTAGTTACAGTATTACTTGCAAGGAATGCATGGATACCGAACTCTTTTGCGCCCTTGGACTTCAGGATCTTGAATGCCTCAAAAATCTGTTCAGTTGTCATACCGTATTTGGCATCTCCCGGATTATCCATAATGCTGTTGGAAATTTTGAAAAGTCCACCCGGATTATAACGGCAGCTGATTGTCTCCGGAATCTTTCCGATCGTCTTTTCCAGAAAATCAATGTGTGTGATATCGTCCAGGTTGATGATCGCGCCGAGCTTATCAGCAAGTGCAAATTCCTCTGCAGGTGTATCATTGGAAGAAAACATAATATTTTCTCCAACCTGTCCGACAGACTCAGACATTAAAAGCTCTGTATAGGAAGAGCAGTCACATCCGCATCCATATTCTTTTAAAATATTGAGGATATATGGGTTTGGAGTTGCCTTTACTGCAAAATATTCTTTATATCCTTTGTTCCATGCAAATGCTTCTTTGAGTGCTTTTACATTTTCACGAATCCCTTTTTCATCATAAAGATGAAACGGAGTCGGATATTCTTTTACGATTTCATCTAACTGTGTCTTTGTTACGAATGGTTCTTTTTTCATTCTGTTCATCTCTCTTTCGTCTAGTCGATGGTTGCAATACGCATCATATTACTTACAGAACCCTTTTCACGCTGTACGCTCGGTGAAGGAATACCAGCTGTCAGGACAACAATATCTCCACTGTCCACGCATTTCTTTGCCTGTGCAAGATCAATTGCCCCACTGCAGATATCATCTGTTGTATGGAATTCCAGAGACTTCAATCCTCTTACGCCCCAGTAGATCGACATCCGGCGAAGGGTTCGTTCGTTCGGTGTAATTCCAAGGATTTCCTGCTTCGGACGAAGGTTGGATACAACCCTTGTTGTTGCACCGGATACAGATGGAGTGATGATGCATCTTGCATTCAGGTTCGCTGCCGCAAGTACAGAAGCATATCCGATTGCACTGGACACACCTAACTTCAGATGATCTCCGGCTTTAACAAGAATGGAATCATAGTCCAGATGTTTCTCTGTCGTCTCTACAATATGAACCATCATCTGGAGTGCTTCCAGAGGGTATTTCCCCTGTGCTGTCTCTCCGGAAAGCATAACTGCATCTGTTCCGTCGTATACCGCATTGGCAACATCCGTCACTTCTGCTCTTGTCGGACGCGGATTACGCATCATGGAATCCAGCATCTGTGTTGCAGTAATAACAGTCTTAAAGTTGTCATTACATTTCTGGATGATCATTTTCTGGAGATGCGGCACTTCCTCTGCCGGGATCTCTACACCAAGATCTCCACGTGCCACCATGATACCATCAGCCGCACGGATAATCTCATCAATATTCTCAATACCTTCTGCGTTCTCTACCTTTGCAATGATTGGAATATACGGAGCGCCGAGTTCTTTTAAGTATGCCTTGATCTCAAGTACACACTCTGCATTTCTTACAAATGATGCTGCGATAAAGTCAATATCCTGCTCTACACCGAAACGGATATCATCCTTATCTTTTTCTGTAATAGCCGGAAGACGAATGGCTACGTTCGGTACGTTAACACCTTTTCTTTCGCCAAGTTCTCCACCATTTACTACAGAACAGACAATCTCTGTCTCTGTCTTGCTCTCTACACGAAGTCCGATCAGGCCATCGTCGATCAGAATGGTACAGCCTTTATAAATATCCTGTACCAGTCCCTTATATGTGATAGATACTCTCTTATTATCTCCTACGATATCTTCTGTTGTCAGAGTGAAGGTTTCTCCTTCTTTTAAAGTAATCTTCTTTCCATCTTTCAGGATTCCTGTACGAATTTCCGGTCCCTTTGTATCCAGAAGGATTGCAGTGTTTGTATGTTCCTCTTCACGAAGCTCTTTGAGCATATCCATTCTGAACTTCTGTTCTTCATGATCACCATGTGAGAAATTGAAACGTGCCACATTCATTCCATTCTGGATCAGCTTTCTCATCATTTCTCTGTCGTTGGTGTTTGGTCCCATTGTACAAACAATCTTGGTTTTTTTCATTGTTTCCTCCTCTTATTATTCAATTTGATTCTATGTTAGAACTCTACTTCACATGTTCGTGTGTGAAAAGATGGTCCTGGCAATATTCATAATTCCCGTTACACTTTGAACAATAACGGAACTCCAGTGTCGGATTGTCAAGTTCCGTACGACCGCACACTGCACATCTGTGCTTTGCACCGCCTGCATACTGATTCTGCGGACGGCTTATCTGCTTCTGGAATTTCTTTCTGCGGGCAGCCTGTTTCGGACTGTGTCCACGCAGATTCCGGTTGCAGAAAAAGAAAATAATAAAGTTCAAAAGCGATGCGATGATCACGATCCGTATGATCAGACCGCCCTGCACTGCGTCTACCGCAAGCAGAACCACATCCAGAACTGCAAGCCACTTCATCTTGATTGGGATAATGCCGTAAAGCAAAAGCTGATAATCCGGCATGATGGATGCACATGCAAGGAAAATGGACATATTGATATAGTAAGTACTGTAAAGGCTTCCAAATCCGGTAATGCCTCCGATCAGTCCATTCACAATAAAAGCTCCAATAACTGTAAATAATATTCCTGAGAAAATGTAAACATTGTAACGAAATGCCCCCCAGTAGCTTTCCAGCGTATTACCAAGGGAATAGTATAACAGCATCATAAAGATAACAAAAATAATATTGTCATTCGGTGGGATGATCACCCAGCTTAGAAGTCGCCACACCTGCCCTTTCAAAATCAGTGCCGGTTCCAGTGTAAAATAGGTAAGAAGCTGTGGCATCGTAAAACTCAAAAGATATCCGATTGCATAACCTGCAAGCAGATACATCGTAAGATTTCTAATTGCATAGCGCCCGAACCTGCGCTCCATTTTATCTAACCAGTTCTTCATTCAAAACCTCCTTCCACGTATGTTATTTTATCGTCTGCTTTTTACTTTGTCAATTCCATTCCACCTCTTTACTCTCTTTTCACATAATTTACATCTTTTGTTCACTTCCAGGCACTTTTTTCTACAATGCCATACATAACTTCTGTTTGTATTTTCGTTGGTTCTGTCGTATAATGTAAGATACTGTAGTTCTCTGCGAACTACATTTAATAGGTAATAACACAGACAAATTTTTTAATTGTAATAAGGAGTAGTTAAATCATGAATCAGACAGAATTACATACCCTGGGGATTGACATCGGTTCTACAACTGTTAAAATCGCAGTTCTGGACAGTAATAATGATGTTCTGTTTTCTGATTACGAGCGTCACTTCGCCAATATTCAGGAAACCCTTTCTGATCTGCTTGGTCGTGCTATCTACAAGCTCGGTCAGATCAAGGTATCTCCAATGATTACCGGATCAGGTGGTCTTACTCTGGCAAAGCATCTTGGCGTACCTTTTGTCCAGGAGGTTGTTGCCGTTTCCACCGCTCTTCAGGATTATGCACCACAGACCGATGTAGCGATCGAGCTGGGCGGCGAAGATGCCAAGATCATCTATTTTGAAAATGGAAATATTGAGCAGCGTATGAACGGAATCTGCGCCGGAGGTACCGGATCTTTCATCGACCAGATGGCGTCCCTTCTCCAGACAGATGCAACCGGTCTGAACGAATATGCCAAAAATTACAAAGCACTTTATACGATTGCAGCCCGCTGTGGCGTATTTGCCAAGACAGATATCCAGCCGCTGATCAATGACGGTGCTACCAAAGAAGACCTGTCTGCTTCTATTTTCCAGGCAGTCGTCAACCAGACCATCAGTGGTCTTGCCTGCGGAAAACCAATCCGCGGACATGTTGCTTTCCTCGGTGGACCGCTTCATTTCCTCTCTGAATTGAGAGAAGCGTTTATCCGTACTCTCAAGCTGGATGACGAACACATTATCGCACCAAAGTATTCCCATCTTTTTGCAGCCGTCGGCTCTGCGCTGAACTCTAAAAAGGATGTAGTCACCTCTCTTGGTGAGATGCAGAAAAAGCTGGATGCCCATATTGAAATGGACTTTGAAGTTGAGCGTATGCAGCCGCTCTTTTCCAGTGAAGCAGATTACAATGAATTTAAGAACCGCCATGCAAAGCATCAGGTGCCGGTTGGTGATCTTGCCAGCTACCGCGGTAATGCCTACCTTGGAATCGATGCCGGTTCTACCACCACGAAAGCCGCTCTGGTCGGAGAAGACGGTACTCTTTTGTACTCCTTCTACCATGGCAATGACGGTGATCCTCTTGGTACGACCATCGGTGCGATCAAGGATATTTACAGCCAGCTTCCGGAAGGCGTACAGATCGTTCACTCCTGCTCAACCGGTTACGGAGAAGCGCTCATTAAAGCCGCACTTCTTCTGGATGAAGGCGAAGTTGAAACCGTATCTCACTATTACGCCGCTTCTTTCTTCGAACCGGATGTAGACTGTATCCTCGATATCGGTGGTCAGGATATGAAGTGTATCAAGATCAAGAATCAGACTGTAGACAGCGTACAGCTCAACGAAGCATGTTCTTCCGGATGCGGTTCCTTTATCGAGACTTTTGCCAAATCCCTGAACTACACCGTAGAGGATTTTGCACATGAAGCACTTTTTGCGAAACATCCGATTGACCTCGGTACCCGTTGTACCGTATTTATGAACTCAAAGGTAAAACAGGCGCAAAAAGAAGGTGCTGAAGTATCCGATATTTCAGCCGGACTTGCTTATTCGGTTATCAAAAATGCTCTTTTCAAGGTTATCAAGGTATCCGATGCATCTGAGCTTGGTAAAAAAATTGTTGTACAGGGTGGTACATTCTACAATGATGCCGTACTCAGAAGCTTTGAGACCATCGCCGGATGTCAGGCAATCCGTCCGGATATTGCAGGAATCATGGGTGCTTTTGGGGCTGCACTGATTGCAAGAGAACGCTATGGTTTCAAAGAATGTAAAAATACAACCATGCTTTCCATTGATGAAATCAATGAACTTACCTATACAACCTCAATGGCAAAATGTAACGGCTGTACCAACAACTGTCGTCTGACCATCAACAAATTCAGTGGCGGACGTCGTTTTATTTCCGGAAACCGTTGTGAGCGCGGTCTTGGAAAAGAGAAAGCAAAGAGTGATGTGCCAAACCTTTTCGCTTATAAAAATGAACGTTATTTTGGTTACACGCCATTAGATCCATCCGAAGCAAAACGTGGAACGGTTGGTATTCCAAGAGTTCTCAACATGTATGAGAACTATCCGTTCTGGTTTACTTTCTTCACAAAACTGGGATATCATGTGTTACTCTCTCCTGCTTCTACACATAAGATTTATGAACTTGGTATTGAATCTATTCCGAGCGAATCCGAGTGTTATCCGGCAAAGCTGGCGCACGGACATGTACAGTGGCTGATCAACCAGGGTGCAGACTTTATCTTCTACCCTTGTATACCATACGAACGTGGTGAATTTGCCGATGCCGACAATCATTATAATTGCCCAATCGTCACCTCATACGCGGAGAACATCAAGAACAATATGGATCCAATCGTACACGGTGAAGTAGATTTCATGAATCCATTCCTCGCCCTCACAAGCGAAAAGACAATCACAGACGGACTGGTCCGTGAATTTACTTCTGCAAAGAATCTTCCAGCAGAAGAAATCAAAAATGCCGCTCATGCTGCATGGGAAGAACTTGCTGCATGCCGTCAGGACATCCGCAAAAAGGGTGAAGAAACACTCGCTTACATGGAAAAGACAGGAACCCGCGGCATTGTACTTGCCGGTCGTCCATACCATTACGATCCGGAGGTCAACCACGGTATCCCGGAGATGATCACCTCCTACGGACTTGCCGTTCTGACGGAAGATTCTATCTCCCATCTGAATCCGGTAGAACGTCCGCTGATTGTTATGGATCAGTGGATGTATCATTCCCGACTGTACGCAGCAGCCAATTTTGTAAAGACAAGAGATGATCTGGATCTGATCCAGCTGAACTCTTTCGGATGCGGTCTTGATGCCGTAACAACCGATGCTGTTGCAGATATTCTGACCGGTTCCGACAAGATTTATACCTCTCTTAAGATTGATGAGGTTAATAACCTGGGTGCCGCACGTATCCGTATCCGTTCTCTTCTCGCCGCCATCCGCGTCCGCGAGCAGAAGCATATGGAGCGCACCATTCGTCCGGCAAATATCGAAAAAATTCCTTTTACAAAGGAAATGAAGGAAACCTATACCATTTTGTGTCCACAGATGTCACCGATCCACTTTTCACTGATTGAGCCAGCCTTCCAGGAAGCAGGCTACAAACTGGAAGTACTGAAAAATGATAACAAGCATGCAGTTGACATGGGCCTTAAATATGTAAACAATGATGCCTGCTACCCGTCTCTGATGGTAGTTGGACAGATCATGGAGGCTATCCTTTCCGGCAAATATGACACCGACCACCTGGCTGTCATTATTTCGCAGACCGGTGGCGGATGCCGTGCTTCCAACTATATCGGATTTATCCGCCGTGCTCTTAAAAAAGCCGGTTACGGACATATCCCTGTTATTTCAATCAACTTAAGCGGGCTTGAAAGCAATCCTGGATTCAAGATCACCCTTCCACTTGTACTGAAAGGTGTATATGGTCTGATATTTGGTGATCTCTTCATGCGCTGCCTGTACCGTGTCCGCCCATATGAAGCTGTTCCAGGCTCTGCCAATACCATGCATAAGAAATGGGAAAAGACAGTTATCGAATTTATCAAGAAAGGCTATCCAAGCAGACACGAGTTTAAGCGTCTCTGCCGCCAGATCGTAGAAGATTTTGATTCTCTTCCATTAAAAGATGTCAAAAAGCCACGTGTCGGAGTTGTCGGAGAAATCCTTGTTAAATTCCTTCCAGCTGCCAATAACTACCTGGTAGATCTTCTTGAACAGGAAGGTGCCGAAGCCGTGGTTCCGGATCTGACCGACTTCCTGCTCTACTGCTTCTACAATACAAACTTTAAAGCAGAACATCTCGGCATGAAGAAATCAACCGCCCGCATGGGTAATCTCGGAATCAAGGCTCTGGAATGGTTCCGCAAGCCTGCCGTTGATGCATTAAAAGCAAGTAAACGCTTTGATCCACCATCACATATTGAACACCTGGCTTCGATGGCAAAAGAAATTGTTTCTCTTGGAAACCAGACCGGTGAAGGATGGTTCCTTACCGGAGAAATGCTGGAGCTGATCCACAGCGGTGCACCAAACATTGTCTGCACACAGCCTTTCGCCTGTCTGCCAAACCACGTAGTCGGGAAAGGTGTTATTAAAGAACTGCGCCGCCGTCATCCGGAATCCAACATCGTTGCAATCGATTATGATCCGGGAGCAAGCGAAGTAAACCAGCTGAACCGCATCAAACTGATGCTTTCGACTGCGCAGAAGAAGATGTAAGACTTTTGGATATGTAAAAATAATAGGTTCTAATGGGACGACCAGAGGAATCCAAAATACTCCCCACGCATTCAGTTGCACTAACCATTCCGTTCAAGCCTCTTAGGGCGGGAATCGTGTTCAGCAAAGGCTTCCACGATTCCTGAGTCTTGAACTCCATAGTGCAAATTCATGTGTGGGGAGTATTTTGGATTCCTCTGGTCTGTATATTGGTAACTTTTTTTACATATGCAAAAGTTTTTTGGATGGTGAGAACTAGGATTTAGGGAATTGCAGTCGGAAGGGAAGATTAGTGTAATATCTTTCTTTACAGTTTTTTCTCTCCGAATTCAGCACCGTCATTTTTACCAGTACAGTTAAACGGTCGATTTTACAAAAGAAAGTCCTGCAATTCACTTTTGTGCAATGGAGATGAGACTCAGAAATCATGGAAGCCTTTGCTGAACATGATTTCCGCTCTAAGAGGCTCATCGGAATGGTTTGCACAATGGAATTGGAGGACTTTCTTTTGTAAAATCGACCACACAACCTTTATTTAAAAAAACAGCGGACTCCTTTTCGGGAAAATCCACTGTTTTTCACATATATTAAGCTTCTTCGACTTCTACTTTTTCGCCAAGAATTTTATCAATACTTACCAGTTTTACGCTGAGTACGAATACCTGTGCTGCAACTTCCAGTTCTTCTGGTGTCGGGAAGGACGGTGCAATTCGGATATTGCTGTCTTTTGGATCCTTTCCGTATGGGAAGGTTGCTCCCGCTTTTGTCAAGATCAGTCCGGCTTCTTTTGCTTTTGCTACGATTGCTTTTGCACATCCATCCAACGCATCGAAGGAAATGAAGTATCCTCCTCGCGGTGCCATCCAGGAACCAATCTCAAGTCCGCCAAGCTCACTTTCCAGTACACTTAATACGGTGTCAAATTTCGGTCTTAAGATATCTGCATGTTTCTTCATATGCTGAACCATTCCATGGATATCACCGAAGAAACGCGCATGTCTGAGCTGGTTTAATTTATCATGACCGATGGTCTGTACGGACATCATCTTGCGGATTTCCGCAAGGTTTTCATCGGATGCTGCAATTGCTGCAATACCAGAACCCGGGAAGCTGATCTTGGAAGTAGAACCGAATTTGTAAACCATGTTCGGATGTCCTTCTTTTTTACATTCCATCAAAATCTCGATCAGATAATCCTGTTTATCCTCATACAAATGATGGATTCCATATGCATTATCCCAGAAAATACGGAAATCTTCTGCCGCTGGATTTAATTTCGCAAAACGGTGTACGGTTTCATCAGAATAAGTGATTCCCTGTGGGTTAGAATATTTCGGTACACACCAGATACCTTTTACAGCCGGATCATTCTCCACATACTGCTCTACCAGATCCATATCCGGTCCATCCGACGTCATTGGAATATTGATCATCTCAATTCCAAAATGTTCGGTGATTGCAAAATGTCTGTCATATCCAGGTACCGGGCAAAGGAATTTTACCTTGTCAAGCTTTGCCCAAGGGGTGCTTCCCATGATACCATGTGTCATCGCTCTTGCAACAGTATCATACATTACGTTCAGGCTGGAGTTACCAAAGATGATAATATTGTCCTTCGGTACTTCCATCATATCAGAAAGAAGCTGTTTTGCTTCTTTGATTCCGTCGATCACTCCATAGTTACGGCAATCTACTCCTTCTTCGCAGACAAGATCTGATGTGCTCTTAAGTACATCCATCATCCCCATAGAAAGATCAAGCTGTGCTTTGGACGGTTTACCTCTGGACATATCCAGTTTCAGACCTTTTCCTTTAACATCTTCAAATTCTTTTTCCAGTCTGCTCTTTAATTCAAGCAGTTCTTCTCTACTCATATCTCTATATGCAGTCATCTTGAAAACCTCCCATAATCATCAACTAATCATTGTGTGTTTCCTGCCGTACTTTATACTTCCGAAATCTGCCATCTGCAGTTTCTTTCAGCTGTTTTGACAACATCAAAACTCACTACAAGTAGTAAGTATATAGGAAAAATGATTTTTCGTCAACTAATTCTTGCATATAAATATGACATATCGTGATTTTTGTTGATTTAAATGTGTTTTTTTGAATTTTTGTTTTTCATTTCATGCATTTTTCCATTTCAATGCTTTTCAAAAAGAGTAGATCAGATTTATATGCAGCATATTTTCTTTTCTCCTGCAGTATGTTTTGCTCTTCTGACAACAAAACACCCGGAACCATTTTCATGATTCCGGGCAAATATATTTACTATTTTACTAATAATGATTTTCCAGTCATATCTGCTGGCTGCTGCATTCCCATCAGCTCGATCAGCGTCGGAGCGATGTCTGCAAGACATCCGCCTTCACGAAGCTTATATGCAGGATCTGCATTTACAAGAATGAACGGAACCGGGTTCGTTGTATGAGCGGTAAATGGTTCTCCTGTCTCTTCATCGATCAGCTGTTCTGCATTTCCGTGGTCAGCGCAGATAAACATCTGTCCACCAACTTCTTTCACTGCATCAACTGCTTTTCCTACACATTCATCAACAGCTTCAATTGCTTTGATCACTGCTGCTTCTACACCGGTATGACCAACCATATCCGGGTTAGCAAAGTTGATTACGATCACATCGTACTTATCAGCCTTGATTGCATCTACAAGCTTGTCACATACTTCATATGCGCTCATTTCCGGCTTCAAGTCGTAAGTTGCAACCTTTGGAGATTTGACAAGGATTCTGTCCTCGCCCTTGTTCGGTTCTTCTACTCCGCCGTTGAAGAAAAACGTAACATGTGCATATTTTTCTGTCTCAGCGATTCTTGCCTGTGTCATGTTGTTTGCTGCAAGGAATTCGCCAAAGGTATTGGTAATACCTTCTTTTACAAATGCAACGGTCTTGTTCGGGATTGTCTCATCATACTCTGTAAAGCATACATAAGTCGTCTTGATCCGTTCTCCTCTGTCAAATCCGTCAAATTCATCTGCACAGAAGGTTCTGGTGATTTCTCTTGCTCGATCCGGGCGGAAATTAAAGAAGATCACAGAATCTCCGTCTTTTACAGTTGCAACCGGTGTACCGTTTTTTGTCACTACAAATGGTACTACGAATTCGTCAGTTACTTCTTTGTCGTAAGAAGCCTGGATTCCTTCTGTTGCTGATGCTGCTGTGTCACCTTCGCCGCGTGTAAGTGCTGCATATGCTTTTTCTACACGGTCCCAACGGTTGTCACGGTCCATTGCATAGTAACGTCCGGAAACACTTGCAACTTCACCTACACCGATTTCTTTCATCTTTGCTTCTAACTGTTCAACATATTCTTTTCCAGATGCCGGAGGTGTATCACGTCCGTCAAGGAAGCAGTGAACATATACTTTGTCCAGCCCCTGTCTCTTTGCAAGTTCCAAAATTCCATAAATATGTGTAATATGACTGTGTACACCACCATCAGATACCAGTCCCATCAGATGAAGAGCTGTACCGTTCTTCTTCGCATTTTCACAGGCTGCAAGAAGTGCCTTATTTTCAAAGAAATCGCCATCAGCGATTGCTTTTGTGATCTTGGTGAGCTCCTGGTAAATAATACGTCCTGCACCCATATTCATATGACCTACTTCCGAGTTACCCATCTGACCGTCCGGAAGTCCTACAGCAAGTCCGCTTGCATTTCCTTTTACAAACGGATATTCAGCCATTAATTTATCCATAACTGGTGTGTTTGCCTCTGCAATACCGTTGCCTTTCTTTTCATCTCTCAGACCGTAACCGTCTAAGATCATCAAAACTGTTGGTTTTTTACTCATCGTCTTACACTCCTTCATTTTGTCTTAAAGCGTTTGATTTCTCTTTCAGTTAAATATTGTACATGATTTTATATATGCTTGCAAGCACTTGTTAAAACTTTGACAGTCGAAAAACGCAGGCATTTCTGCCTGCGCCTTGGTATAATTGACTATTTCCAGTTTACAATCTTACCAAAATCTGGTTTTAAAGAAGCACCACCTACAAGTCCACCATCGATATCCGGCTGAGCGAATAATTCCGGTGCTGTAGCTGCATTTACAGATCCGCCGTACTGAATACGGATTGCTTCTGCTGTAGCTTCATCATAAACTTCAGCGATACATTCACGGATAGCTTTGCAAACCTCCTGAGCCTGCTCTGTTGTAGCTGTCTTACCGGTTCCGATTGCCCAGATTGGCTCATAAGCGATAACTGCTGTCTTAGCCTGA
>OIWP01001506.1_pt1 | contig 28124 bp, 20 predicted proteins | sample 1587661 | NCBI WGS metagenome assembly OIWP01 (sample SAMEA3888899, study PRJEB22519) | human gut metagenome | biome: human gut; feature: human-associated habitat; material: faeces | place: Denmark | collected 2010 | reverse complement strand
TGCTGACGCTTCCCAGTGGGAAGAGAAGGCAAAGGATCTGGCTGGCCGCTTCATCAAGAACTTCGCAAAGTACGAGGGCAACGAGCACGGCAAGGCTCTGGTCTCCGCCGGCCCCCAGCTGTAAGCTGACAGCACCTCTTACATAAAGAGCTTCAAGCCCCCTGCCCGAACTCTAAGGAGTCCCGGGCAGGGGGCTTTTTATGTCCCGAAAAAATGGCGAAACCTATTTTTTTTTTGCGGAACCATGTTATACTTAGTCCAAATTCTGCACCGCGGCAGGAAGCCTTTCGGGACATATAAGGGGTATTGCTTATGAATAATCAGACAGTCAACGACTACTTCAAGCACCACTGGGCGAAGCTCATCGTCTTTGTGCTCTTTACGGCGGTGGTATCCTTTTTCGCGCCGCTGAAAAGCTTCCAGCTCAAGTGGCTCATCGACTCCAAGAGCAAGCAGGAGGCGCTGGGCTATATGGGGCTGGTGTTCCTCATCACCTTCACCAGCTGGTTTTTCGAACGGCTGAGCCGCCGCTCCTTTACAAAACTCGCCTGCGGTGCCGTGGAGCAGGTACGGGGACAGGTCATGGAGCGGGTGCTGCGCCGCCCGGTGTCCCAATATCAGCGGGAGGGCGACGCAGCCTATCTCTCCCTGCTGACCACCGACCTGCGCACCCTCTACGACGACTATTATATGTCCATCTTCAATATCGTGTTCTGGGGCGGCATCATGCTCTGCGCTCTGGGAATGTACCTCTACATCAGCCCGGTGATGCTGGCGGCGATTTTGCTCGTGACCGTGCCGCCGCTGGTGCTGCCCCGCAAGATGAACGAGCGGCTCAAAGCTGCCCGCGACGCCTTCTCGCTCCAGATGGCGGGCTACACCCAACAGCTCAAAGAGCTTCTGGGCGGGTTTGAGGTCATCCGGGGCTTTCTGCGGGAGGACGCCTACGCCGCCCGCCACCGGGACGCGGCTCGGCAGGCCCGCACCAGCGAGCTGGGCTATCAGCAGAGCCTCAATGCAATGGTGGTCAACACCTCTCTCATCAGCAACCTCATCTTCCCCATCGTCATGCTGGTGGGCCTGTTCCTCGCCTTTGATGGCCGTCTGACGATCGGCACCGTCTCCACCGCCGCCAGCATGGCGAATTTCGTCATCACGCCCTGCAGCCAGATCGCTCAGTGCTGGGCCAAGGTCAGGTCCTCCAAAGGCATCCGCCAGCGGTTAGAAGACGCCATATCCGGCCCGGAAGAAACGCCCAAAGGTCAGCCCATCGGCAGGCTTGAGCACATCGAGTGCCAAGACACCGGCTTTACTTATCCGGGTGCTGCCGCGCCGGTGCTGAGCGGTGTCCGGCTGACCGTTTCCGGGCAGGAAAAGGCCGTTCTCGTGGGCGAGAGCGGCTGCGGCAAGTCTACACTGGCAAAGCTGCTGTTCCAGTACTACCCAGACTATACCGGCAGCATCCTCTTCAACGGCCAGCAGTTGCGCGGCATCGACCGTCAGAGCCTCTACCAGCGGGTGGGCTACATTGCCCAGACCACCTATCTCTTCAACGACACCCTCCGCAGCAACATCTGCCTGGGTGAGGATTTCCCCGAAGAGCAGCTGACCCACGCCGTGGAGACGGCGGGCCTTTCCGACTGGGTGAGCACCCTGCCCGACGGCCTCGACACCCTCATCAGCGAGAACGGCAAGAATCTCTCGGGCGGGCAGCGCCAGCGCATCGGCATCGCACGGCTGGCACTTCGCCGGTACGACCTCATCATCGCCGACGAGATCACCGCCAGCCTCGACCCCGACACCAGCGGTCAGGTCATGGAAAAGCTCCTCGCTCTCCCCTGCATGGTGGTCGCCATCACCCACGACGTCTCGGGGGCGTTCATGAAACAGTTTGACAAGGTATACCGGGTGGAGCACGGAAGCGTCACACAAGCATAAAAGGAGAGCTTGTGCCGGGTTTCAGCACAGGCCCTCCTCTTGTTTTTACCGGTTATTTTGCCGCGTCGAACTCGGCCAGAATATCCTCCGTGGGAGCCGGGGTCACGAGGCTGACCACCACGCAGACGGCCAGGGAGGTGAGGAATGCGGGCAGCAGCTCATAGATGGCCCAGGCGCCGCCCATGGGGGCCACCAGGTACTTCCAGATGAAGACCATGGCCCCGCCGGCGACCATGCCGGCGATGGCGCCCTGCTTGTTGGTCCGCTTCCAGAACAGGGCGAAGAGGACCACCGGGCCGAAGGCGGAACCGAAGCCCGCCCAGGCGAAGGAGACGATCTGGAAGACGGAGCTGTCCGGGTTCCAGGCCAGGAAAATGCCCACGATGGCGATGCCGATGACCGTGCCCCGGGCGGCCAGCATGGAGGCCTTGGGGTTGAGCTTCTTGCCGAAGAAGTCCTGCACCAGGTCATGGGACACGCTGGAGGCGGCCGCCAGCAGCTGGGAGTCCGCCGTGGACATGGTGGAGGCCAAGATGCCTGCCAGGACCAAACCGGCGATCAGGGCAAAGAAAATGCCGTGCTGGCTGAGCAGGTTGGACAGCTGAATGATGATGGTTTCCGACTCAGAGCTGGTGCCCAGGAAGGGAACCTTGCCGGCTTTGGTGACCGCCAGGCCCACAATACCGATGAGCACAGCGATGAACATGGAGATGACCACCCAGATGGTGGCGATGCGCCGGGAGGTCTTCAGCTTGGCGTCGTCCTCAATGGCCATGAACCGCAGCAGGATGTGGGGCATGCCGAAGTAGCCCAGGCCCCAGGCCAGGGTGGAGGCGATGCTCAGGGCACCGTAGGAGCTGGCCTGTCCTGTGGCGGCGTCATACCCCTGGGTGAAGTTCAGGTAGCCGGGCAGGGAGCTGGCATTGGCGGCCACCAGTTCCCATCCCCCGGCCTGCTGGATGCCGAAGAGGACGATGAAGATCAGGGCAAAGGTCATAATGATGCTCTGGATCAGGTCGGTGGTGGAGACGGCCAAAAAGCCGCCCAGCACCGTGTAGCCGATGACCACAATGGCGCCGATGATCATGGCCCCGTGGTAGTCCACGCCGAACAGGCTGTTGAACAGGGTGCCGATGGCCTTGAAGCCGGAGGCGGTGTAGGGGATGAAGAAGATCAGGATCACCACCGCGGCGATGCAGGAGAGCACGCTGCGCCGGTCCCGAAACCGCTGGGAAAAGAAGCCGGGGATGGTGATGGCGCCGATCTTGGCCGAGTACCGGCGCAGGCGCTTGGCCACGATGAGCCAGTTGAGGTAGGTGCCGATGGCCAGACCGATGGCGGTCCAGCCCACCTCGGCCACGCCGCACAGGTAGGCCAGGCCGGGCAGACCCATGAGCAGGTAGCTGCTCATGTCCGAGGCCTCGGCGCTCATGGCGGTGACGATGGGACCCAGTTTGCGGCCGCCCAGGTAGAACTCGTGGGAGCTGGAGCCCCCGCCCTTCCGGCTGCAATAGACCCCCACCAGCACCATGGCGACCAGATAGACCACAATGGTCGCAATGATACAGAATTGGGATGTTGTCATGGTATCTCTCTTTCCTCTCCTCAAAAATAGCCGGCCGGCCCAGGGCCGTGGGAAGGCGCCGGGAACGACCAGAAACAGAATAGGATTCTATCATACCATGACGAAAAAGAGAACGCAATACAGAACACGGTATAGACTAAAGTCTATACCGTGTTCTGTATTTTCTGAAAAAATAGAGAAAAATCAAGGATTTTCGCCTGAACCATTCTTAGACGAAGGGGGAGGGAGAAAATCACATAAAAAATGGGGCATTTGCCGGGCGGCGTAGTCACACAGGGGATACTCCCCCCCGCACAGGCACCAGTCGTACAGCAGGGCCCGTTCACACAGGGCGTAGACCTTCACCATGTCGTTGACGCTGCGCCCCTGGGAGAGCTGGCCCGCGGCCTGTCCCTCGGCAATGATCCGGCGCAGCAGGCGGTAGTAGATGCGCTTGTGATCCAGCAGGTGCCTTTCCCCGTTGGTTACCAGCTGGGTGGACAGGAGCCGGGCCAGCAGGTCCATGGAGACGCTGTTTTCAATCATGCGGAACAGAGCGCGGTTGAGAAAGAGCAGCTTGTCCATGGCGGGCATGGCCGGGTCCATGGCCTCCTGGAGGGCCAGGTATTTTTGGTCAAAGAGGTCGCTGAGGGTGCTCAACAGGGCGTCCTTCCCGTCGAAATAGTGGTAGAAGGAGCCCTTGGAGGTGTGGGAGGACTCGATGATCTCCTCCACGGTGGTGTCCTCATAGCCCTGCTCGTAGAAGAGCTGCCAGGCGGCCTCCACGATTTTCCCCCGGGTGTTCCGGGCATTCTTCTTCGCCATGGGGCGCCTCCTTTCTCTGGGTGGTCAGCGGAAGTAGGCCAGAATCTCCTGGCGGCTGGCGGTCACCGCGCCCTGGATCAGGGTGGGCTGGCCGCCGCCCTTTCCCCCCAGGGCCTGGTGGAGCGCCTTGGCCTTGGCCCGGAGGTCCACGGTTTGGCTGCCCATGGCGTAGCGGTACCCGGCCTGGTCCGTGCCGGCGAAGACCGCGCAGATGCCCCCGCACCGTTCCATGCCCGCGTTGGCCAGGACCCGGAGACCGGTTCCGTCCAGGCCATCCTCAAAGAGGCAGAGGTTGCCGGGGGTCTGGGGGAGGGCTTTGGCCTTTTCCGCCAGGAGCGCCTGGCGGGTCTGCTTCAGGGTTTCCTTCAGGGTCTGGAGCTCCTGCTTCAGCCGCTCCACCCCCTGGGCTGCCTGGGGCTGCTGCACCGACAGAGCCGCGGAGATGGCGGCGATGTTGGTCTGCTTCCTCTGATAGTCCGCCAAGGCCAGCCGGCCGGCCACCATCCAAAGGCGGATGCCTCCCCGGTGGCGCATGGCGTCCACCAGCTTCACCAGGCCGATCTCCCCGGTGCATGTTACGTGGGGGGCGCAGCAGGCGCACACGTCACAGCCGGCAATGGTGACGATGCGGACCTGCTCGGTCAGGTCCAGCTTGCTCCGGTAGTCCAGAGCCGCCAGCTCCTCCGGGGTGGGATAGCGGGCGGTGACCGGGCGGTTTTCCGTGATGAGCTGGTTGGCCCGGTCCTCCAGCACCGTCAGCTGCTGGGGGGTGAGCTCCTTGTCAAAGTCCAGAATCACCTGGTCCTCCCCCATGTGGAAGCCCACGTTGGTGCAGCCGTAGAGGCTGTGGGCCAGGCCGGAGAGCACATGCTCCCCGGAGTGGCACTGCATCCGGGCAAAGCGCAGGGCCCAGTCCAGTTCCCCGGTGACGGAAGTGCCGGGGGTCAGGGGGCCGTCAGTGATGTGGACGATGGCGTCGCCCCTCTCCCGGGTGTCCAGCACCCGGACCGTATCCAGGGTGCCCTGGTCCCCGGGCTGGCCGCCGCCCTCGGGGAAGAAGGCGGTTTGATCCAGGACAATGTGCCACTGTCCCCCCTGGACGGGGGTGCAGGAGAGAACCTGGGCGGAGAAGGTGCGGCAGTGGCTGTCCTGGTCGTAGAGTTTGGTTGTCATAGCGGTGGCGTCCCTTTCTTATGGATTCTTTTTCTCTTCCTTGGTCATGACGGCGTATTTCACCAGCAGGTCCTCGATGGCCTCGTCCAAAAGACGGGAGGCGGGGATGCGGGTTTGCGTGGATAATTGGCGAAATTTCTCCAGCAGCTCATTGTCAGTGGCAGTTGTCCATTGGGTTCGGTTGCGGTATCCGCTCATGGTTTTTACCCCCTTTAGATATCATGCCAATTATAGCGATATCAAGAGATATCGTGCAAGCCATTGACATAACAATATATATAATGTTATATTGTGGGATAAGGAGGGCTACGCAATGTATGAAAAAGATTTTTTCGAACGATTGAACTTACAACAGTTGTGTGCGTTCCTGCGCACGGGGGGCAGGCTTTCCCCCAAGGCCGTGGAGCACGGTACCCTGTGGGAGCGAATCCGCCGGGCGGAGGATGCCTGGGAGGCCGCGATGAAAGCGTACCGTGACAAGATTCTCACCACCGACTGGAGCGACCTGCCTCCGAGGGGGGAGGCGGCTGTGCTGGAAGAGCTCCAGGGAGGGATCATGGATGCGGAGTGCCGCCTGGAATCCCTCTACTTCGAGGCCGGCTTCCATGCCGGCATCCGCATCGGCTGGGAGCTGGCCGCTGCCCAGGAGCCAGAGCAATGACCTCACCCACCGTCCCGCTGCCCCCAAAGGGATGGGAGGCAGCCGCCATGCAACCCAATAGAAAAACGGCTTCCCAGTGCGGGAAGCCGTTTTTCTATTGGACAGATTCACAGCAGAATGATGCCGGCGTCATGGCAGGTCTGGATGGTCTCGTCGTCCCAGGTGGACACCTGGACCTCTCCAATGTGGGCCTTGCCCAACAGGAACATGGACAGACGGGACTGGCCGATGCCGCCGCCGATGGTGAGGGGGAGCTTGTCCTCCAGCAGCAGCTTGTGGAAGGTGAGTTCCCGGCGGTTGTCGCAGCCGGCGGTTTTCAGCTGCCGGTCCAGGGCGGCGGCGTCCACCCGGATGCCCATGGAGGAGAGCTCAATGGCCCGGCCCAGCAGGTCATCCCACAGAAGAATGTCCCCGTTGAGGGTCCAGTCGTCGTAGTCCGGGGCCCGGCCGTCGTGGGGCTTGCCGGACTGCAGGGCCCCGCCGATGCCGATGAGGAAGGTGGTGGGATGGTCCTTCACCCAGGCGTCCTCCCGCTCCTTGGCGGTGAGGTGGGGGAAGGCGTCCTCCAGCTCCTGGGTGGTGACGAAGGAGACCGCCTTGTGGACCTGGGGCAGGACACTCAGCTGGGGGAAGACCGAGCGCAGGGTCTTTTGGGTGTCCGCCATGGCGCAGACAATGGCCTCCACCGTGTGCTTCAGGTAGTCCAGGTTCCGGTCCCGGGGGGCGATGACCTTTTCCCAGTCCCACTGGTCCACATAGATGGAGTGGAGGTTGTCGGGGATCTCGTCCCGGCGGATGGCATTCATGTCGGTGACCAGACCCTCCCCCACCGGGAAGTGGTAGTGGTACAGGGCCATGCGCTTCCACTTGGCCAGGGAGTGGACCACCTGGGCCTCCCGCCCGGCGGCGGGAATGTCAAAGGAGACCGGCCGCTCCACGCCGTTTAAGTCGTCGTTGAGGCCGGAGGAGGCCTCCACAAACAGGGGTGCGGAGACCCGGCGAAGGTGGAGGCTGCCGCAGAGGGTGTCCTCGAACACCCGCTTGAGCAGGCCGATGGCCTTTTGGGTGTCATAGAGGTTCAGCAGAGGGGCGTAATGCTCGGGAATATAGGTTTTGGTGGACATCATGGATAACTCCTTTCGGAATGAGGTTCAAATCACGATGGGGGCACTGGGCGGGCCGGGGAAGGCGGGGGAGGGTCAGCCGTGATAGAGCTTGGAGGTCTGGTATTTGGGCTCACTGGTCAGGCGGACCCCCAGCCGGCGGAAGCTGTCCTCGTCGGCCTCAGAGAGAATGACCGTGGTGTGGGCCTCGCAGCCCCGGAGCTTCTGCAGCTGCTGCACCGCCCGCTTGGCGTTGGGGTCGGTGACCGCGCAGATGGACAGGGCCACCAGCAGCTCGTCGATATGCAGGCGGGGATTCTTGTTGCCCAGGACGTTGACCTTCAGATCCTGGACCGGCTCGATCACGGAGGGGGAGATCAGCTGAACCTCGTCGGGGATGCCCCCTAAGTATTTCAGGGCGTTGAGCAGAAGGGCGGAGGAGCAGCCCAGCAGCTCGGAGGTCTTCCCGGTGAGAATCTTTCCGTCGGGCATCTCCATGGCGGCGGCGGGGTCTCCTGTGCGCTCGGCCACCGCCAGAGCGGGGGCCACTACGCTGCGGCTGAGGGGGCTCAGCCCCAGCTGTTTGAGCAGAAGCTCAATTTTATAGACCGCGGTGCCGTCGGTGCGCCCCCGGCGGTGGCGGCACTGCTCGGCGTAAAACCGGCGGAGGATCTCCTCCTTGGAGGCCTGGCAGACCGCCTCGTCGTCGAAGATGCAGTAGCCGGCCATGTTCACCCCCATGTCGGTGGGGGACTGGTAGGGGGAGGAGCCGGCGATCCGCTCAAACATGGTTTTCAGCACGGGGAAAATTTCCACGTCCCGGTTGTAATTGACGGTGGTCACCCCGTAGGCCTCCAGGTGGAAGGGGTCGATCATGTTCACGTCGTTCAGGTCGGCGGTGGCGGCCTCATAGGCCAGGTTCACCGGATGCCGGAGGGGCAGGTTCCAGATGGGGAAGGTCTCATACTTGGCGTATCCCGCCTGGACCCCCCGCTTGTGCTCGTGATAGAGCTGGCTCAGGCACACGGCCATCTTGCCGCTGCCCGGGCCGGGGGCGGTGATCACCACCAGGGAGCGGGTGGTCTCCACAAATTCGTTCTTTCCATACCCCTCCTCGCTGACGATGAGCGGGATGTCATAGGGGTATCCCTCAATGGAGTAATGGCGGTAGACCTTCAGCCCCAGGGCCTCCAGCTGGGACTGGAAGATTTCCGCGGCGGGCTGGCCGCTGAACCGGGTGAGCACCACGCTGCCCACCGGGAAGCCAAAGCCCCGAAAGGCGTCAATGAGCCGGAGGGTGTCGGTGCCGTAGGTGATGCCCAGGTCCCCCCGGACCTTGCTCTTTTCCAGGTCCATGGCGGACACGGCCACCACGATCTCCACCTGGTCTTTCAGCTGCATGAGCATGCGAATTTTGGAGTCGGGATGAAACCCCGGCAGCACCCGGGAGGCGTGGTTGTCGTCAAAGAGTTTTCCGCCGAATTCCAGGTATAGTTTTCCGCCGAACTGATCAATGCGGGAGCGGATGTGCTCCGACTGCATTTCCAGGTATTTTTCGTTGTCAAACCCAAGTCGTTCGATCATAATGCTGTGCTCCCCCTCATTTCTCTCTCTTGGTCCGGCAAGGGGCCGGAAATCTCGATGAAATATGGGTCTAATGTACCAATGATTGTATGAAAAGTCAACCGAAAGAGAAAAATATTGTCAATGTTGACGAAGTTGTGTGGCACGAGAAAAGAAAGGGGAAAATGACCCTGTGCAAGCTGACAGGAAAATAAAGGGGACTCTATTGCCTACCCACAAATTTTATGGTATAATTTGACGTTCAGAAAAGACAGAAAACCACAAAGAGCTGTGTTATGATTACAATAGCGACAAGGAGCTATCGATATGTTGGAACTGAAAGAACTTTCCTATCAGGTGGAGGACAACGGAGTGAAGACAGAAATCCTCCGGGGCATCGACCTGACCATTGAAGACAATAAGTTTGTCGTCATCACCGGCCCCAACGGCGGCGGCAAGACCACCCTGGCCAAGACCATCATGGGCCTGGCCAAGTCCACCGGCGGCCAGATTGTCTGGAACGGCACGGATATTTCCGGCCTGTCCATCACCGAACGGGCCAAGCTGGGGATCAGCTATGGGTTCCAGCAGCCCCCCCGGTTCAAGGGGCTGCGGGTGCGGGACCTGCTGGAGCTGGCCTCGGGCAAGCGGAAGCTGACCCGGGACGAGTGCTGCTCCTACCTGAACCGGGTGGGGCTGTGCGCGGCCGACTACGTGGACCGGGAGGTGGACACCTCCCTCTCCGGCGGGGAGGTCAAGCGCATTGAGATTGCCACCATCCTGGCCCGGCCCGGCGGCCTGCTCATCTTTGACGAGCCGGAGGCGGGCATCGACCTGTGGTCCTTTGCCAAGCTGACGGAGACCTTCCGCATGCTCCACGGCACCCGGGAGAACACCATCATCGTCATCTCCCACCAGGAGCGGATCATCGACCTGGCCGATGAGATCGTCATGATCTCCGGGGGCAAGGTGGTCCGCCATGGACCCAAGGAGGAGATCATGCCCCACATTCTGGCGGACACGGCGGGCATGTGCCAGTTTTTACAGCCGAACAGCAAGAACTGCCGGCAACCGAAGGAGGGTTAATCCATGAACAAGATAGATACCCGTCTCCTGCGGGAGATTGCGGACCTGGAAGGGACCCCAAAGGGCGCCTACAACATCCGAAAAAACGGCCAGCTGGAATCCCGCAGCAACACGGCCAATATTGAAATCGTCTCCAAAACGGACAAGTCCGGCATTGACATCCACATCAAGGCCGGAACCAAGAACCAATCGGTCCACATTCCCGTCATCATCACCGAGACCGGGCTGGACGAGCTGGTCTACAACGACTTCTACATCGGGCCCGACTGCGACGTGGTGATTGTGGCCGGCTGCGGCATCCACAACGCCGGAGACAAAACCTCCCGGCACGACGGGGTGCACACCTTTTACGTGGGGGAGAACTCCAAAGTGCAGTACGTGGAGAAGCACTACGGCGAGGGAGAGGGAACCGGCGAGCGGATCATGAACCCCCAGACAGTGGTCTACCTGGAGAAAGGGGCCTCCATCCAGCTGGACACCACCCAGCTGCGGGGGGTGGACTCCACCAAACGCTACACCAAAGTGGTGGTGAAGGAAGAGGCGGAAGCGGTGGTCAATGAGAAGCTCCTGACCCATGGCAAGCAGGTGGCGGAGTCCGAGATGGATGTGATCCTGGCGGGCGAGGGGGCCAGCGGACGGGTGATCTCCCGGTCGGTGGCCCAGGACGAGTCCCAGCAGATTTTCTATCCCCGGATGATTGGGGACGCCGCGGGCTTCGGCCATGTGCAGTGCGACTCCATTCTCATGGGGCATGCGAAAATCCAGGCCATCCCCGCCCTGACGGCCAACCATCCCGACGCCCAGCTGATCCACGAGGCCGCCATCGGCCGCATTGCCGGGGACCAGATTCTCAAGCTCATGACCCTGGGCCTCACAGAGGAAGAGGCGGAGGAGGAGATCCTCAATGGCTTCCTTGGATAAAGAAGGGCTCTATTACGTAAAGGAAGACCCCCAGCTGGGCAAAATCCGGGGGCTGGACCCCTGGGCGGTGGAGAACGGCATTCATTTGATCCGCATGGAACAGGATGCCGCCGAGGGGATCATGATGATCCGAAAGAGCAACCAGCAGCAGTACGGCACCGTCCACGGCGGGGTGCTGGTGGCCTTTGCCGACACCATCGCCGGGCACAGCCTGGCCCCCCATGGCCGGATGTGCGTCACCCAGGGCAGCACGGTGAATTTCCTGCGCCCGGCGGCGGGGGCCTACCTCTTCTGCCGGGCTACCCCCCTGCAGGTGGGCAGCCGGATCTGCGTGGTCTCTGTGGAGCAGCGCAATGACCGGGACGAGCTGATCACCACGGCGCTGTTTACCTTTGCCGTGGTCAAGCGGATGGACCCCATCCTGCTGCCGCCCAAGCATCCAGGTCTCTCTTTCTAACCGCCGGGCCTCTCTCCTCCCTGGAGGGAGGGGAGACCGCCCCCATAGAAAAACCGGAGCGGACAGTGCCGCTCCGGTCTGCTGCAACAGGGGGTTGCCGGTCAGATATCCCATTCCTCGAATTCATCGTCGCTCTCGCAGCCCTCACAGGGACAGGTGCGGCAGAGCAGTTCTTTCTTTGCCTGAACCTTGGCCCACAGACAGGCCATCCAGTCGGAGATACGCTCCATGTTGGCCATGATCAGGCAGGCAATGGCGGCCACCGCCAGGACCAGCGCGGTGATTTTCAGGATAAGGTCAGTGAGTTTCATACAAAAAACCTCCAAGATACAGTTGCGCAGCTTCCGTAGTGTATGGTAGTATTTTACCTGATCACACGCAAAAATACAATCCGAAAGTGTATTTTTTCCCACAGTTTTCTCATAGAAGGGCTGGGGCGCCCGGCGCCCGGCACGGAAAGGAAGGGTATCAACGTATGCGGTTTCAAAATGATAAAGGCGAGATCCAGATCAGCAGCGAGGTTTTCACCACCATCACCGGCGCGGTGGCCACCAGCTGTTTCGGCGTAAAGGGGATGGCAGCCCGGTCCAAGAAGGACGGCTTGGTCCATCTGCTGCGCAGTGAGTCCATGGCCAAGGGGGTCCGCGTGATTTTTGAGGAAGATGACACCGTATCCATTGAGCTGCACATCATTGTGGATGCCGGCGTCAATCTGACGGCGGTGAGCAGCTCCATTATGAGCGAGGTCCGTTATGCCGTGGGGAACATGACAGGCGCCCAAGTCCGAGCAGTGGACGTCTATGTGGACTCCATGGAGATCGACTGAGAGGAGAGAGAAGAGGAACTATGGTACAGTCAGTGGATGGAAAGACGCTGGCGGCGATGCTCGTCCACGCGTCCGCTTCCCTAAACGCGGAAAAGCAGAAGATCAATGAACTCAATGTATTCCCGGTGCCTGACGGGGACACGGGTACCAACATGGGCCTGACCCTCGGCACCGCCGCGGCGGAACTGCGGCAGAAGGCCCCCACCACGGCGGCCCAGGCATCGGCCCTCTGCGCCTCGGCCATGCTCCGGGGGGCACGGGGCAACTCAGGGGTGATTCTCTCCCTGATCTTCCGGGGATTCTCCCGGGCGATGAAGGACAAGGACACCATGGACGGCATTGACCTGGCCGACGCGCTGAACGCGGGGGTGGTCGCGGCCTATAAGGCGGTGATGAAGCCGGCGGAGGGGACGGTGCTCACCGTCTCCCGTCTGGCGGGGGACCGGGCCGGCCGGGCGGCGGAGGAAAACACCGCCTTTGAGTATGTGCTGGGATCGGCCCTTGAGCGGGCCCGGGAGGCCCTGGCGGACACGGTGAACCAGAACCCTGTGCTGAAAAAGGCCGGGGTGGTGGACGCCGGCGGCATGGGCTTTGTGGTGATCCTCCAGGGAATGCTGGACGAACTCCACGGAATCCCGGCCCCTGCCGACGACCAGGAGCCCTCGCCCGTCCCCCAGCGGGAGAAGGCGGACTTTGGGGGCTTTGAGACGGGAGAGATCCAGTTCGGCTACTGTACAGAGTTCATCTGTTCCCGGGACACCCAAAAAGATCCCGAGGCACTGCGGGCCTTCCTCAATGGACTGGGGGACAGCCTGGTGCTGGTGGACGACGATGAGATCATCAAGGTACATGTCCACACCAACCATCCAGGCAAAGTCCTGGAGGAGGCCCTCACCTACGGCGGCCTTCTGACGGTCAAGGTGGAGAACATGCGCCAGCAGCATACGGAACTGCTCCAGCAGGAGGGAGAGACCGCCCCCCGGCAGAGCCTGCCCCCGGAAAAGAAATACGGTTTTGTGGCGGTGGCCGCCGGGGAGGGCCTGGCAAAGGTCTTTTTTGATCTGGGCGTGGACGGCGTGATCCAAGGGGGGCAGACCATGAACCCCTCCACGGAGGATATTTTGAAGGAGATTCAAAAAACGCCGGCGGAGATTGTCTATGTGCTGCCCAACAACAAGAATATCATTATGGCGGCCCAGCAGTGTGTGGACCTGGTGGAGAACAAGAAGGTCATTGTCCTCCAGGCCAAAACCGTTCCCCAGGGGATTTCCGCCATGATTGCCATGAACCCCGACGGGGAGGAGGCGGAGAACACCGCCGCCATGGAGGAGGCCATGGGGCAGGTCACCACCATGGAGATTACGTACGCGGCCCGGGACTCCTCCTTTGACGGAAATGCCATTCAGGCAGGGGACTACCTGCTGCTGGTGGACAACCAGCTCTTCGGAACGGAAAAGTCCATGGAAACGGCCCTGGAAAAGCTGGCCCAGGAGAGCCAGGAGCGCGGAGGCGAGTTTATCAGCATTTTCTACGGAGAGGGCGTCCAGCAGGGAGAGGCGGAACAGGCCCTGGCCCAGTTTGAGGCCGCCTGCCCCGAGGCGGAGATCACCCTGCTGGAGGGCGGCCAGCCGGTCTATCACTATTTGATCTCTGTGGAATAACCCCAGCGATTAGAACAATGCAAACGTCCGGGAAGGCGGGAACCCCTTGTGGAGGGGTTCCCGCCTTTTTGGTGGTGGGGAGAGGGCCGCGAGGCCCTCTGCACAGCAAGCACAGACGCGGAAAGAACGTTCCTTTCCCGCGCCTGTGCGCTGCCCCCGAAGGGCCCTTTTCTCTCCCGCAAAACGGGTTTTCACGTTCCTTTATATTTGCGCCTGGTGGCAATCCCACCCCGAATGTGCCGCTCGGCTTTGTTCAGGTCCAGGACCTCTTTGACCTGGAGATACAGAGCCCGGTTAAAGGCCGGCAGCCGCTGGGACAGGTCCTTGTGTACGGTCGACTTGCTGATTCCGAACTGCTTTGCTGCACTCCGGACGGTTGCCTGGTGCTCAATGATGTAAAGGGCCAGGTCACAGGCGCGTTCTTCAATATCAGTCCGCAAGTTCCACCACTCCCAACATTGTCCGTGTCACCACTGTATGCGGGGGTGGGGGGGAATAGACCAGGAAAAACCGCCCCTGCCGCCTGGGGCGGTCTCCCGAAGGGAGCCCCAGGGGCAGGGACGGCAGAGGGGAGAGGATCAGGTCTCCATGTGGCGGCCCAGAAAACCGGCGATGGTCTGGGCCAGCTTGTATTCCGACTCGCCCACGGCCATGTGGTCCTTCTCACAGAGGAAGACCACACAGCCCAGGACATCCCCTTCCGAGAGAATGGGAGCGGCGGTGGAGACCACATAGTGGTCGGTGTAATCGCTCACCGGCAGGGCGGGAGAACCTTCCTGGTGCTGGTAGATCTGGCGGCCCTCCATGATCTGGGCCAGGGCGGGGGAGATGTTTTTGTCCGTCAGCTCCCGGCGTCCGCCCCCCGCCACAGAGATGCAGGCGTCCCGGTCGGTGATGGTCACCATCTTTCCTGTGGTTTTATACAGGGACTCACACAGCTGGGCGGAGAAATCCCCCAGCCCTCCCATGAGAGAGTATTTTTTGAACACCACGCCGCCGTCGCCGTTGGTGAAAATTTCCAGAGGGTCGCCCTCTCGAATTCGCATGGTCCGGCGGATCTCCTTGGGGATGACCACCCGGCCCAGGTCGTCGATGCGGCGCACAATTCCAGTTGCTTTCATATAGTAAATGCCTCCTGCGGTATTTTAATGGGAACATTCCTTAGTATTGACAGGATTCTTTTCCCTATACGGGCCGGAAAAAATGGAAGAATTTGTGCGGTGTCCCGCTCAAAAAAGAAGGGAATAGGGTCGGGAGACGTCCGGTGAGGACGGCTCCCGCTTTCTTTTTTATGCTGTCCTTTGTCCCATCAAATATGGTCCTGGCGGACATACTACAGGCAAGGAGGAATTCACGATGAAGAAAAACTACAAGCTATCAGCAAAACAAATCCGGTGCTATGGCGCCTATCTGCGGGAACAGGAGCGGGCGGACAGCACCGTTCAAAAATATCTCCATGATCTTGCTGCGCTGCTGGCCTATCTCCGGGGCAGGGCGCTGACCAAGGCGGTTCTGCTGGAGTGGAAAGGGGACCTGGCCGGCCGGTACGCCCCGGCCTCTGTTAATACCATGCTGGCGGCGGTCAACGGCTTTCTTCGCTTCATGGGATGGGGAGAACTGACGGTCCGGTTTTTGAAGATTCAGAAGGCTTTGTTCTGTGATGAACGGCGGGAGCTGACCCGGGCCGACTATGTGCGCTTGGTGAACACCGCCCGGAGGAAGAGGAAGGAGCGCCTTTCCCTGGTGCTCCAGACCATCTGCGCCACCGGAATTCGGGTCTCTGAACTGCGTGAGATCACCGCAGAGGCCGTGGCCTCTGGCCGGGCGGAGATTGCCAACAAGGGAAAACGGCGCAGCATTTTCCTGTCGGAAAAGCTGTGCCGTTTGTTGAAAAGCTATCTGAAAAGGAACGGGATTACAGCAGGGCCGGTGTTTGTCACCCGGTCGGGCCGGCCGTTGGACCGGAGCAACATCTGGCGGGATATGAAAGTCCTGTGCAAAAGCGCGGGGGTGAAACCGGACAAAGTATTTCCCCATAACCTTCGGCATCTCTTTGCACGGACATTTTATACCCAGGAGAAGGATTTGTCCCGGCTGGCGGATATTTTGGGACACACCAGTGTGAATACCACCCGTATTTATACTGCGGAAAGCGGCCTGATTCATGCCCGGCAGATGGAGCGGATGGGGCTGATTGTCACATAATTTCTCTTATGTGGTGGTTTTGATGCGTCAAAAGCCATAGATGTACTTAAATTGTACAGGAGACGTAGAGAAAAAGCAAGGGATACCAATGAAAATAGGAAACAAATTTTGTTTCCGGGTATGACAAACAGACCGGACAGACCTCCTGTTGCCCGGCCAAATTTTTTATGCCCGAAATAATAAAAGCAGTGTCGTTTTCCCTGGCATTTAGAACCGCTGAATCCATGGATTCATGGCTTGGCCTCTGCTATGACCACATAAGAGAAACTATGTGGTCAAACGCCGGAAAGAAGAACAATACAAGGAGGTAACCATGACATGAAACGAAGGTTATTGGCAATGGCGCTTTCGCTGGTTATGCTGGTGGGGTTATTCCCAACGGCGGCGATGGCGACGGACGATCCAGGTGGAGGAAACAGCAGTTCAGTCTCAGCCGACACCTCCACGCTAACCACGTGGGAAGATGTCTTTGGCGGCGATACCCTCTCCACCAAGGATATCGGCCGTATTTGGACGGATAAGACGGTATCCGAAGAAAATATCACCTTGAGCGGTGATATTGGGAGCAGTGTGACAATCGATAAGGAGACAAGCGCTGATTTCCTTGTAGGGCTTTCCGCCTTGGGTTCCGCTGCGGACATTACGGATGTTACCAAAGTCCCAACGGATACTGTGTTTGTGCTGGATTTATCCAACAATATGTGGGAGGATGACCAGATCAATACTATGATTCAGGCGGCGAACGAGGCGCTGAAAACGCTGCTGAATGCGAATCCGCAGAACCGGGTGGCTGTGGTGGGGTATTCCACCCAGTCCTCCGTTCTTCTTCCGTTGGAGCACTATGAGAGTAGTAGTACATTCCTAACAAGAGACAACAACACGTTAAAGGCAACAGCAGTGGTAGGAGGTGAAATGAAGGAAAGCTTTTTTGAACGCCTCACGAATACCTCCCACAAATATACGCAGCACGGCATTTACACAGGAATGCAGTTGCTGCAGAGCGAGGAGGAAACTACGGCAACCGTCGGTGGCACAACCGTCACCCGTGCACCGGTCATGGTGCTGATGGCAGAGGGCGAGGCAAAGTACGGCTCGGAGAAATTCATTGAGCCGCCCGAGGAAGCCACCATTGAAGAGGTCGGCCAGCGAGCGACAAGCCGTTATGCCCAGTCCTTTGTTGCCGCCATGACCGCTGCTTATATGAAGGAACAGGTAACAGCGCATTACTATGGGGACAGCGGTCAGTCTGCCCGGGTTTATACGATTGGTGTGGATGTGGACGAGTGCGATGCCCCGGCATTGGCTTATGCTTATCTGGACCCCGCGCAGACAGTTCCAAGCCATTTTTCAGCAACGGACGGGGATAAAAAAGACCCGACTGCATCTTGGGCACTCAACTATTTTAAAGAAAAGTTTAATGATTACAATACCGGCGGCACGGCTGCTATTCATACTGGAAGTTATGACGGCGGAAATTTGGGATGGAAAGAAACCAAGATTACAAAAGATGACAATGAAAATGTCACGGTAAGTAAGTTCGAGTACAACGACCAGTACTACGATGTTACCGATGCCAACTGGGGTACTATTTTCGACCAGATTGCCGATGATGTGAGCAATCAGGCGCCGACGGCCCCGACCGATGTAACCGAAGGCGCTGAAGGTACCGGTGGTGAGAGCGGTAAACTGGTTTTTACCGATCAGCTGGGAAAGTACATGAAGGTGACCGGTACCCCGACCATCGTCTTTGCAGGAGAAGAATATACAGCCAAAGATAGCCCTGAAACCAAAGACAATGTCACCACTTATACATTTGAGGGGACTGTCGAAGGAAACCCGGTTTACGGCAGCGCAAGCCTGTCCGCTATTAAGCTGACCGTGACCAACGGTGATGAGGGACAGACTTTGGTGTGGGAAATTCCGGCGAATCTTCTCCCTCTGCGTACTGTGAAGGTACAGGGTGATACAGATGAGCAGGGAAAGACCTCCTATACGATCAACTTGGACAAAAAGGCCTATCCGATCCGTCTGTTCTACTCTGTGGCCAAAGAGGATGAACACAATTGGAGTGAGGCAGATAATGACTATCTGAAGAGCCGCTCCAAGAACGGCCAGACCAATTATTATGAAGCGGTATGGGATCAAGAGAATGGCGAATACGGCACCACCACCGCCGTGTTCACCCCGGCGGAATCCAACGCCTTCTACCACTATACCGAGGACACCATCCTCTACAATCTGGTGAACACAGGAAGTCAAGATATCTATCTTTCTGAGAAGGACGCCGAGGTTGCAGGGGTAACGACTATTCTGCCAGATGCAGGGACAGTACAAGTTGGCGGAACTGCTTATCGGCTTGAAGCAGCCGAAGAATATGTGTCTGGCCGTGCCTATTACTATCAGCATGTTTACTATCAGGCAGAAGGCAGCTCTGACACCGCTGCCCAAAAACGAACCGACTATCACATGCTGCAGGATGGCAGCCGCATTGTTGTAGGTGGTAATGATAGCAACGCCGATATCGACAACGGTGTCCTCAAGATCAAGGCCGGAACCAATAAGCTTTCCCGCGTATCCGATGGGGATGGTGTCAAGGACAAAAATACAACCCAAACGGCCGGTACCTATCGTCATCCGGTGTTCGAGCTGGGGGAAAACGAGAAGGTCACCGTCTATCTGGGGAACAACGGTCTGTTGAAAGAGGCCACGCCTACGGGAAGTCTTACCGTGACCGTAGGAACTACTGAGGGAGATGGCGCAAATTCAGACCAGGAATTTATATACAAGCTTATCTTAGCTAACCTGAATGGTTATGATACCCTGACTGGCGAATACACAATCAAGATTGGAGGTGAGAGTTCGGGCCAGAAGATCGGCAATAATGGGACCTTCAAGCTGAAAGCTGGCCAGTGTGCAACCATTGAGGGTCTGCCTGCAGGCAGTGTATGGCAGTTACAGCAGGAGAATGTCCCTGGCTATACGCCTGCTTTTACCGGAGATGTGTATCGAGAGGGGGCGCAATCCGGTGCGATCCTTTACAAAGAGAAAGCTGGCACTGCAACCTTGGATAAGAACGTGACTGTCACAAATACATACAATCCTGCCCAAGTGTCGTACCTGCTTACTTATGATGGAAACGCGATCAGTGGAAGCTTGCAGGCCCCCCCGCCCCAAGCGCAAAGCGTAAATAGTGGTGCCAGCGTTACGCTCCCCTCAAATGCACCGACCCACCAGGATGTGGATGGAAAAGCGGTTGCGCTGATCGGCTGGACAGAAACTGCGACAAGTAAAATATACAGCTTGGCAGACAAATCGGAGTTCGAATCCCTGGGCGAGGACTTCCATGAAAAAGGCGGAAACTACACCATGCCGGCTAAACTCACAACGCTCTATGCGGTGTGGGGCTATGACACCGACGAAGATGGCACCGCCGATGTGAAGGAGGACCCCCACACGCTGACCTACAACGCCAATGGCGGTAAATTCACTGAAGAAAAGGAGACCAAAGAGGTCACCGTAGTGGCGCAGGACGGCTATAAACTGCTGGCATCTGGCGAGGAAGGGCTTCCCACCCATGCGAAAACGAATTGGAATGGCACGGAGACCGCTGTCGTGTTCATGGGTTGGTCTACTACCAAACTCGAAAAGATTTACAGCGTCAACGATGAACGGCCTGTGACAGTCTCTGAAATAGATATTACTGAAAATGAAACCGTCTACGCCGTTTGGGGCTACGATGCCAATGACAATGGCACCGCAGATATCAACGACAATACTCATAAGATCACGGTGAGCACCGGTGGCAACGGGACTGCCACAGTCGAGTATAGCATGGATACCACTTCCACCCCTGTAAACGCTTTGACGAAGGCAGGCTCCAACGATTACTATGTGGTGGTCGGCCAGAATCTGACGGTAAACATCACGCCGGATAGCGGCTATGCAGTGGACACCATCACGGTGGACAATAATGAGTACAAGAATATCGCAGGTGCAACATCCCCGAATGGTGAGGGCTATACTTCCAACAGTTTTAAGTCCGTCAAGTTCGAGAAAGTGACAGCTGGCCACACCATCAGCATCACCTTCGCCCCGGTAACAGGCGACGATGAAATCCCCGACAAATACAACCGCACGCTGACCTATGATGCCAACGGTGGTAAATTCGGGGATGCAGATACCAAGGTTATAACCGGACTGGAGGAAAGCGAGTCTTACAGCTTGTCCAATTCCCCGGTGAAGGTGGATGCGCCGACACACGAGAAGGAGAATGGTATTGCGGTCTTGTTCCTTGGATGGCTGACAGAGGATAACAGCAAGAAGATCTATGGTGCGGAGGACAAAGAGGTTCTCAAGCAACTTCAAAGCAAGGTAACGATCTCCTCAACCGGTACAACCCTCTACGCAGCCTGGGGCTACTCCAGTGACGGCACGACGCCGGATGTGGAAAAAGACACTGTTACCGTGACTGCTTCGGTGAATGGTGACAACGGCTCGATCAGCCCTGAAAATAAGACAGTCATCAAAGGCAGCTCTGTTGAGTTCACGATCACCGCCAATGAGGACTATGCACTGGATACCATCAAGGTAGGCAGTGATACTGTTCTCACCAATGATGGCGACAGCGGGTATACCGCAGACGAGAACCGCCAAGGCAAGTGGACTTTGAAGAATGTCCAGGCTGATACACAGGTAGTTGTCAGCTTTGCTGAGGACAAGGACGGAGACGGTATCCCGGATAAGAATAAACCAATCGAGCCCGACCCGCAGCCGGAGTCCTACACTTTGACCTACGACACCAACGGCGGCTTCGGCGGGCCGGGCAAGGTCGAAGTTAAGGCTGACGCAGCAGAGGACTATACTCTGGAAACTGCAAATGTGCCCAAGCACGCGCCGGATGAGGACAACGGAACCGCTATGATCTTTATCGGCTGGACCACGGAGAGGGACACCAAGATTTACAGTGCTTCTGACGAGAAAGGTCCGACAACCGTTGAAACCCTTACCCTGACTGCCGACGATGAAGTCTACGCAGTCTGGGGCTATGATGCCAACGAAGATGGTACCCCAGATGTTGAGGAAACAGACAAGTACAGCCTGACCTATGATACGAATGCCATGGAAGGCGATACAGTCAGCGGTTCTGTAAGCGATGCCAACGAGTATGTCTCCAAGCAGACTGTGGCGCTGGCCGATGGCAGCGGCCTGTCCTATCAGGAATCTGGAGTGGAGAATGCAAAGGTTATGTTCCTCGGTTGGTCCACGACCAAGACGGATAGAATCTTCAGCAGCAGCGATGAAGATAAGACAGCTTTCGCGGAGGTTACCATTGTTCCTGCTGTGACCTTTGACAGCCAAGACATCGAAGTCTATGCTGTCTGGGGTTACGATAAAGACAAGGATGACCGCCCAGACGTGGTAGGCGAAGACTATGTGATCTATCCCTTCGCCGGTCCTAACGGCAGCATTTCTCCGGATACGGCAGCCACCGTTGAGAAGAACGGCGACCAGGCCTTTGCCTTTGCACCCAACAATGGGTATGCAGTAGATCGGATCGTCATTGACGATACCACATACCTGAACAACGGCAAGTTGGAATTGGAAGGCTATGATACCGCGCAAAAGACCTATACTTTCTCGAATGTTCAGGATGACCACAGCATCATCGTGACCTTTTCTGCGGATAAGGACGGTGACGGCATCCCGGATAAGTATGACGACCCAGAGGCGCAGACCTGCACGGTGACCGCCAGTGTAAGCGGTGCCGGCGGCAGCATTGCCCCGTCTGGAACAATGAAGGTGAACTGCGGCGAGAGTAAGCACTTCACCATCACCGCTGATTCCGGCTATCACATTGCCGATGTCACCGTAAATGGCAAGAGCGTGGGCGCAGTGAGCGGCTATACCCTGCAGAACATCACCGAGAATACGACCATCGTAGCCAGCTTTGCCCGCAATAGCAGCGGCACCACCCGTTACACCATCACGGCCAGCGCCGGTGCCGGCGGCAAGATCAGCCCCAGCGGCAGCGTGCGCGTGAGCCGCAACAGTGACAAGACCTTTACCATCACGGCAAATGAGGGCTATGTGATCTCCGACGTGCTGGTGGACGGCAAGAGCGTGGGCGCAGTGGAGAAGTACACCTTTGAAAAGGTGCGGGAAAAGCACACCATTGAGGCGGTCTTTGCCCTGGCAAGCGGCGTGGCCGACCCGGAGGATACCGGGGTGTCCGACTGGCTGAACACCAAGGACCACACCGCCTATCTGAGCGGTTACGCCAACGGCTCCTTTGGCCCGAACAAGAACATGACCCGGGCGGAGGCCGCACAGATGTTCTATAACCTGCTGCTGAACCAGGAGGTTTCCGGAGCGGTCAGCTTCACAGACGTGGCCGCAGACGCATGGTATGCCAAGGCTGTGCATACACTGGCCTCTCTCGGCATCCTCCAGGGGGTGGGTGACGGCCGGTTTGCCCCGGACCGTGCCATCACCCGGGCGGAGTTCACGGTCATTGCCATGCGGTTTGCCGACCTGGATACCAGCGGCGAGAACATCTTTACCGATGTGAATGCCGGCGACTGGTTCTATGACCAGGTGGTTGGCTCGATCCGGTATGGCTGGATCAACGGCTATGAGGACGGGACTTTCCGCCCGAACAACACCATTACCCGTGCCGAAGTGACCACCATCGTCAACCGGATGCTGGGCCGCGCGGCGGACAAGGACTATGTGGACAGCCACAAGGACCAGCTGCGCCAATTCCCGGATGTAGCGCAGACGAATTGGGCTTATTACAACATTGTCGAGGCCACCAATGCCCACGACTATGAAAAGTCCGGCGGGACGGAGGACTGGACCGGTCTGGCGGACTGATTGACCCAGTGGGCGCGGCGGAAAAAACCGCCTGTGATGCCCCCCATCCAAACAAGGGGGCAGAGGAAAACAGCAGCGGTGCCAGACACAATGGGCGCGAATGTCAAGTGAGACATTCGCGCCCATGTTGCGTCTGCGGGAGGGACGGGCAGACCGAGGCGGAATGGTGCAGTGGGCCGCGCCCGGAAAGCATGACAATGCGGGATCGGAACACGGTCCGGGGAAACCGGACTGTGTTCCGATTTCTTTTCTTGTAGAAGGGATTCCCTTCCGGGATAACCGTATAGAGCCGCTTTGGCAAGATAAAATATGGATATTACTTTGTCAATGGAGGCTCTGCACGATGAATCAATATAACCTGACAATGGAACAAATCACGGCCTATCGCACATGGCTGTCTGGGGAGGAGAAGAGCGCGGGAACGATTGAAAAATACCTGCGGGACATTGGCGCCTTTGCCCGCTGGCTGAAGGGTGCCCCCGTAAGCAAAGACCGGACATCGGAGTGGAAAACGCATCTTCTGGCGCAGGGGTATGCGCCTGTCACGATCAACTCCATGCTGGCGGCGCTGAACGGCTTGTTCCATTTTTTGGGGTGGGACGAGTGCCGGTCCAAGTTTTTGCGCATTCAAAGGCGGTTGTTCCGGGAAGAGCGCCGGGAGCTGACCCGCGGGGAGTATGACCGCCTGTTGGAGACCGCCAGGAGCCTGGGGCGGGAGCGGCTGGCGCTGGTGATGGAGACCCTCTGTGCCACTGGCATCCGGGTGTCCGAGGTGCGCTATATCACCGTGGAGGCGGCCCGGGCCGGACGGGCGGAAATTTCCCTCAAGGGGAAGATACGCACCATCCTATTGCCCCAAAAGCTGTGCCGGAAGCTGCGGAAGTACGCCCGTAAAAATAAAATTGCCTCTGGCGAGATATTTCTCACCAGAAGCAGGAGCGGGCTGTCCCGGAAACAAATATGGGCGGAAATGAAGGCGCTGTGCGGACAGGCGGGGATTGCGCCCACCAAGGTTTTTCCCCATAATCTTCGGCACCTCTTTGCCCGGACGTTTTACAAGGTTTGCTGTGATGTGGTGAAGCTGGCTGACCTTCTTGGTCACAGCTCTGTCGAGACGACCCGCATCTATCTGATTTCCAGCGGTGCGGACCATGCCCGGCAGCTGGAACAGTTGGGGCTGGTTCGTTAAGGATAAAATCAGCAGTTTGTCTCCAAAAGAGTTTTTGGTATCCCTAAAATATCTATATCTGATATAAACATTCCCCAGATTTTTTCCGTAAAGCTGTGAGGAGACGCACTTTAACAGGCCGTCCGAGAAATAAGCTCTTGACGGTCAAATTTGTTATGCCGCAAATGAACACACCCTCTTGAAAAACAAGGTTTCTTGTGATAAACTGACTATAAATAATATGTAGTTTAAGTAAGGGCCTGCGGCGCTTTATAGACAAACTGCTGATTTTGTGGCAATGCAGGCAGCGAGAGCAAATCCAGCGGAGCATCCTGAACAAAGATGGGGAAGGGGAGTTGGTAGACCACGGGTAACACACATTACGTTGGAACTGATTCTCGATAGGGGATTGGTTAAATTTATCTTCACGAAGGGAGACAAACCCAATGAAAAAGCAGTTACTTTCCATTTTAACAGCCGGCTGCCTGATGGCAGCCATGGTGCCCGCAGCGTTTGCGGCGGACGCCAACGATTTGCAGGCGCAGATCGACGCTGCCGAGGCCGGCAGCACAATCAAGCTGAACGAGAACACCACGATTACCACGCCGCTGAACATCAACAAGAGCATTACCCTGGATGGAAATGGCTATACTCTGACCTATACGGGAACCGGATACGCCATTCAACTGAATACAAATGATGCTGTGACGTTCGACGACCTGGATTTGGATGCCACCAGCAGCGGCGGGCGCGGCCTCGAAATTGTCAGCAACAAGCCCAACTTTAAGCTGAATGACAGCCTTTGGAATGTCAATAACCGCGGGATTGGTTTTGGTAGCAACGGTACGGTGGCTGGCGCAACCGTTACGATTGATAGCTCCATCATCCAGGACAGCAAAAAGCCTGAGAATAAAACCTATGAGAATTGGTCTGACCAGGCCGATACCAGAGGCATCAGCCTTTGGAACAACAAAGGACTGGAGCTGAACATCATTGACAACAGCGCGATCCTTGGCTTTGGCTATCCCATCAATATGGCGGGTGATATTGTAGACGGTGTTCGGGATATGGCTGATTCCGTCATTAACATCACCAACTCTAATATTTGGGGCTGGTGTGCCATGAACATCTGGACCATTGATACCACTTTCAACATCAAGAACTCTAATCTGAAGGGCTTTGTTGAGACGGACAATGCTTGGAACAGCTTTGCCACTATTGTTCTAAACGAAGACATCTACAAAGGCGTCACCGATTCCAGCAAGGCCAACGTCTTTAATATTTCTGGTGGGTCTGTTTCCTCGACCTGCGTTTCCAATGTCGAGGAAGTGTATCATTGCCTGTTCCGGCTGGACAAAGAGTTCATGTCCGAGTTTAATTTTGCACAAGCAAATCGGAAGAAAGTTGCTCTTACCTGCACCGATCCGTTCAGTGCTTTTTTAGCCACCTATGAAGGAATGGACATCCCTGATTTTGAGGATTGGGCAGAGAATAAGCTGACTGGCGCTGCAGAGAACACCACTTATAACTGGGGGGCTATTGCTCCTGGTGTGGATGCACCTATTCCTGGGGTTCTTTCTATCCAGTCGGTTGATGATGTAACTCTGACTGGCGAAATAGGCCATGAAGGAGGGTTCAATCAATGAGAGGAAAGAAGCTCTTATCCCTGCTGCTAAGTACCACCCTTATTGGGACTATGCTTCCAACGGCGGCGCTGGCCACAGTGGATAGCGGAGCGGACAGCAGCCCCCTCGTCTGTACCACAGACGAGGGGGGTGCGGCAGAGAATCACGAGGAAAACACTTTGGTGTCTACTCCGGCAAATACTGAGGGCAATAAAACCACCCCCGGCTGGGAGGACAACAATGACGGCCATCCCAAGCGGATTCAGGAAACCTTTGACTTTGTTGTAGACGGTATTGCCTACAAAAAATTGGATGATACAACAGTAGAGGTTGCTCCGTGGTATTGGAAGTGGACCCATAGCTGCAACGACGGACATACTGAAACTGTGTTTGCAGGAACCGAGTACAGCAACCGTAGCGATGGTTTGATGATCCCCAAGGAGATTAATCACGAGAATCAAGCATATCAGGTAGTGGGAATCGGCGACAACGCGTTCTACAATATGACTGGCACCGAGGTCACCCTTTCCGAAGGACTCACCTATATCGGGGCCGGGGCGTTTGGCTACTCCACATGCAAAACTATTGAGATTCCTGCTTCTGTGACCCGCCTTGATAAAGAAGCGCTCCACGGGGATTTTACCTCTATTACCTTTGCAGAGGGGAGTAAGTTGGAGAGCATTGGAGACCGGGCATTTCGTGGCTGTGATATTACCAGCCTTATCCTGCCAAGCACCGTAAAGTCTCTGGGTCATAAAGTTTTCCAAGCCTGCGACTCCCTGGAATCCGTCGAAATTCCCGCCAGTGTTACGGAAATCCAGACCGACACCTTTGACGAGTATTTTGATGCGGACGCAAATGAAGGCAGCGGGAATGTCACCTTTGCAGAGGGCAGCATCTTTAAGCTGCAAGACGGCGTTCTCTATGATTCCGAGAACCTGATCCGTGTGCTGGACTGGCAGGAGAATGTGGTGGTGCCGGAGGGCATCAAGTACATTGGTGCGGATGCGTTTAATGCTTATTCTACGCAGACCCCCAACAATATGGAAACTCTGAAATCCATCACTCTGCCAGAGTCTTTGGTCAGCATTGGTAAAAACGCTTTCCAAGCCTGTAAAGCCCTTGAGAGTATCACAATCCCTAAAAACGTATCCGAAATCGGTGGCGGAGCATTTTCAAACTGTTCCAGTTTGGCTACGGCCGAAATTCTGGGTCCCGTCAAGGAACTCACGGGAACTACCGGGGTCTTTTTGGGGTGTGCCGCGCTGAAAAATGTGACGCTGCCCGATACATTGACCAACATCGGAACTGGAACTTTCAACGGATGTGCTTCTCTTGAAAAAATTGATTTACCGGCGGGATTGACTGAGATCGGCAGGGAGGCTTTCAATGGATGTGAGTCGCTCAAAGAAGCGATTATCCCCGACGGAGTAACAGAGATCCCCAGCTATGCATTTACTGGCTGTCTCGCTTTGGAAAAAGTAGAACTTCCCGAAGGTATCACTTCTATCGGCGAGTATGCTTTTGACTTAACGGCCGAAAATGATAGCGGTGAATATGTTAATGAGAATCCCAAGTTGGAATCCATCAACATTCCATCCACAGTTACTTCTATCGCTGGCAATTTCTTAGGCGGTGTAAAAGCTAACGGCGAAACCGCTCTGATTTTCGAGGGTGAAAATCCTCCGACCTTTGGACCGGGCGCGCTTGACGGAATCAGCGGAGCAAGTTTCAATAAACCTACTGTTTACTACCCCGCCGAGGCCGTAGATGCTTATACGTCGGAGGACAGCGACTTGGTTACGAACGGCCTTGTTTCTGCACCCGTGGAAGGTGAGGAAAATAGCAACCAGTATTCTTTGGCTGTTTCCCCGTCTGCAACCAGTGTATATGAGAATAACACCATTAACTTTACCGTGGAAAGCACGCTGCCCCAGGATGCGACGCTTATGGTAGAGAGTAGCAATACTAAGGTTGCAACGGCAGCACTTTCCAGCGATCAAAAGAGCGTCACAGTTACGGGCGTGAAGGAAGGAACTGCCACAATCACGGTCAGCATTAAGCTGAGTGACGTAGTTCTTGCGTCTGAAAATGTCACCGTTACTGTTGACGAGCGCGGCTCCTCTGGTACTACCCGGTACATGGTAAGCGTGGAGGATGCGGACAACGGCACCATCAAAGTCAGCCCCACCCGCGCCTCCAAGGGCAGCACCGTGACCATCAACGTCACCCCGGACGAGGGCTATGAGCTGGACAAGTTGGTTGTCACCGACAAGAATGGCGACACCGTGAAGTTGACCGACAAGGGCAGCGGCACATACACATTCAAAATGCCTGCCTCCAAGGTCACGGTAGAGGCCACCTTTACCCAGATTGCCACTGAGCCGGAGACGCTGCCCTTCACCGATGTGAAGACAGGGGATTGGTTCTATGAGGCAGTCCAGTACGTCTACGACAAGGGCATGATGACCGGCG
>OIWP01001496.1_pt1 | contig 28302 bp, 19 predicted proteins | sample 1587661 | NCBI WGS metagenome assembly OIWP01 (sample SAMEA3888899, study PRJEB22519) | human gut metagenome | biome: human gut; feature: human-associated habitat; material: faeces | place: Denmark | collected 2010 | reverse complement strand
GAAAATGCGTTGCTGCGGTAAGTTGGCGGGCGACCAATGGTCGCCCCTACACACGCAATAGGGCAAGAATGCAGTTTTTTGACGGTCTGCCCCAAGGCCCCTTCGCTTGCGAGGAGGCCTTTTTATTTTCTTCTACCTTTCCGCTCTTGACAAATCCGGCGTTCTGTCTTATGATTGATGAAAACGTAACACAATTTTTACAAAATTGCAAATATAGCAATAAGAGGTACAAGATGGATACAGAACGCTGGCAGATCTTATTAAAGGCAATCGACCGCGGCAGCCTGCGTGCGGCGGCGGAGGAGATGGGTTTTACGGTCTCCGGCATCAGCCGCAGCGTGGCAACGCTGGAAAAGGAGCTGGGCTTTGCGCTGCTGCACCGCGCCAAAAGCGGCGTGCAGCCCACCGCGGAATGCCGCCAGCTGCTGCCGTCGGTGCGTGAGCTGCTGTTTGCGCAGGAGCGGCTGGAACAGACCGCAGCCAAGGTGCGCGGCGCAGACTGCGGCACCATTGTCATCGGTACGGCGTATAACTGCTACTATGAGTGGGTCACCCGGATGATGGCGGCGTTCCGTACACGGCACCCCGGCGTGGTCATCAAGATCGTCAACGGCACCAGCAGCGAGCTGGCCGAGATGCTGCTGGATCACCGCACGGATTTCTGCCTCATCAGCCACCGTGACTCGCTGCCGGTCTGGCTGCCCATCCGCCAGGATGAGCTGATGGTCCTGCTGCCCAAAAATCACCCGCTGGCGGACCGCGAGTCCTTCCCGGTGGAAAGCCTGAAGATCGAGCCGTTCATCGACAGCTACCCGGGCATGGAGACCGACATCACCCTGATTTTTGACAAGCTGAAGGCCCGCCCCGACGCGCGCTATTCCACGATGGACATCACGGCGACCTATGCCATGGTGTCGGCGGGCTTGGGTATCAGCGTAAACAACGCCATCAACCACCAGGACGGCTATCCCGGCGTCGTGGAGCGCCCGATGAATCCCCACCAGATGATGGAGATCGGTCTCGCCTGCGGCGAGAACCTCGCCCCCGCCGCCCAGGCGTTCCTGGATTTCGTGAAGGAGCGGCTGCCGGAATAAGAATGCCTTCCCCCGCGGGCGGGGGAAGGTGGCCGAGGCCCCGCCCGAGGCCGGATGAGGGGGCGGGTCTATGTTATATCCCGCCAACGGATGATGGCCGTACACCTGCCCCTCATCAGTCAGCGGTCAGGGCCGCTGACAGCTTCCCCCAAGGGGGAAGCCAACAAAACAAAAACCGCCGTGCAAATCCATGCACGGCGGTATATTTTTGCCTCAATACGTGATAATGATGCCCTGATCCTGCGCGTAGAAGCTGCACAGGCCGGAGCAGGGCACGATCTTCACCGGAGCGCCGGGCCACTTGGTCTCAATGCCGTGATGCAAAAGCTGGGCGGCGTTCTGATTGCCGCACTCGCTGATGAGCACCGGATGGACACCATCGTATTTGTCCTCGTCCATCTGCTCCAGAATCTTTGCCAGCACGCGGGTCTCGCCGCGGGTCTTGAAGTAAAAGTCGATCTTGCCGTCCGGCGTGCGGCGGCCCAGAACGCGCATGTTCAGGCGGCCTGCGATAAAACCAACTACCCTGTTGACACGGCCGTTCTTGGCCAGATTGTCAAAGCTCGCCAGTGCAAACAGGATGTGGGTGCTATCGGCAAACTTTTTCAGCGCAAAGCAGATGTCGTCAAATGCCTGATCCTCGCCGATCAGCTTGTTGGCCAGCTCGGCGGCACCGGCCAGCGCACCGGAGCAGCTCAGCGTGTCCAGCACAAAAATTTTCTTTTCGGGGTGCTCCTCCAGCACCATCTCGCGCGCGGCCATGGCGGCATTGTAGCTGCCGGACAGGTTGCTGCTGATGGTGAGGGCAAACACGTTGTCCGCCTGCAAAAAATATTCGGCCCATTCCTCGGGGCTGGGGCAGGCGGTGGTGCTGGCACCGTTGTAGTCGGTCATGGCCTGCAGCATCTGCTGGGTGTTCAGCGTGGCAAGGTCAACATACTCGCGTTCACCAACGCGGATTTTAAACGGTACAAGGGCAAACTGCACGCCCGGTGCCGGGTTTTCCAGCTCGCGGATCTCGCAGGAGCTGTCGGATACGATCATCCATGCCATGGGGCAGGACCTCCGTTCTGTGATGATTGGTCACGTCTATTCTTACTCTTATTATAGGGGTACAGGGGAAAAGCGTCAAGCTAATTTTTGCAAACGTCCCTTTTTCGGTCTGTAAAATTTGCTGTGGCCACTTGTACCCGGTGCGGTTCCGGCGTATAATAGCTATACATGCTTGATTGCGTAAAGAATAGGAGCTTTTATGGCTGATTTTTATACCTACCGCAATGAGGTCGCAGGCAGGCGCCGCAAGCGCAGACTGTTCCTGATCCTCATCGTTGTTTTGGCGGCGCTCTGCATCGGCGTGGGCTACTTCTGGTTCACGCGGCAGAGTGCCCCGGCTCAGACTTCCCCGGCGGAATCCGCTACGCCGGAGCAGGCCGCATCCGCCGCTGTGCCCACCGAGGCCCCCTCGGCAGCCCCGGCAGACATTGCCGAGCCGCAGCGCATCCTGCCGGGCGTCGATACCGCCGCGTGGGACAAGTCCGAGGCCGTCGCGGCCACGATCGACACCGAGTACCGCAACACCGACCACCGCATGGTGGCCGTCCCGATGCTGGGCACCGTGACGAACGACTATTTCAACACCGTCACCTTCGCGGGCGACAGCATCGCGTCGGGCCTTGGCATCTACGATACGGGCTACCACAATGCCCACTACGCCACCTACGTCAGCGCGGGCGTGCAGACCTTTGTCAACAATGTCAGCGTCAAGAACGCCGTCACCGGTGCGAACGAGACCCCGATGGAAACCATTGCCGCCAGCCAGCCGGATTATCTCTATATCCTTGTCGGCACGAACAACCTTGTCGTGCAGGGCAGTGAGGACAGCTTTATCGCCTACTACGAGCGCCTCATTGATATGCTGCGTGAGCAGCTGAACCCCGGCGTGACGATTTATATCCAGTCCATCCCCGGCGTACAGGAGGATGTGGTCGCCTCCAAGCCCGGTCTGGACAACACCCGCATTGCCACGGTCAACGACCTGCTGGCCAACATGGCGCTGCGCAAGGGCTGCTACTATATCAACATCCGCGAGGCCCTGACCAACCCCGCCGACGGCAGCCAGATCGACGACTACGCCACGAAGGACGGCGTCCACTTCAATGCCGCGGGCTACCATGCCTGGGCCGAATATCTGGCCACCCACACGGTCTGGAACCGCCGCAGCGTCTACAGCGGCGAGAACCCGTACTACATCTACGGGACCTGAAAATAATTTCCGGATTGCACAAATCCCCTGCAAAGTGTAAAAAGCACCTTGCAGGGGACTTTTTTTGTACATTTGTCCGAAAAAAAGCCCGATTTATGTCGAACTTGTACAAAACGAATAGGCAACATACGAAAATTTTAGCAGAATATTACACAAAAGACCTTGCATTTCCCGTAAGAAACAGGTAATATAGAGACAGAGATTATATAGAGTCGGTGTACTGTATCCACTACAGCACCGCTCAAAAGGGGAGATTACGTTGAAACAGCGCAAAGAAACGCCCAAAAGCTCCGATCTGCCCATTTATCTGTTCAAGCAGGGCAACAATCAGGAGGCCTATCGCTATTTCGGTGCGCATCTGTGCGAGGAAAACGGCGAGGCCGGTGCGGTGTTCCGTGTCTGGGCACCGCACGCCAAGGCCGTTTCCATTGTGGGTGACTTCAACAGCTGGACGCCCGGCGAGCACCCCATGGAAAAGGTGACGGACGGTATCTGGGAGCGCTTCGTTCCCGGCATCAAACAATTTGATGTCTACAAATACTGCATCACCACCCCGGCGGATGAGCTGGTCTATAAGGCTGACCCGTATGCCTTCCATACCGAGACCCGCCCGTCCAACGGCAGCAAGGTCTATGATATTGAGGGCTACACCTGGGGGGATGCCGCCTGGGTCAGTGACGAGGAAAAGCGGGATGTCATCAACAGCCCGATGTCCATTTACGAGCTGCAGGCCGGCAGCTGGAAGATGAAGGACCCCGAAAACGGCGTGCCCTACAACTATGCCGAGCTGGCCGACGAGCTGATCCCGTACATAAAGGAAATGGGCTACACCCACGTGGAGCTGCTGCCCATCACCGAGTATCCCTTCGACGGCAGCTGGGGCTATCAGGTCACGGGCTATTTTGCCCCGACAAGCCGCTACGGCACGCCGAAGGACTTCATGGCCTTCGTCGACAAGCTGCATCAGGCGGGCATCGGCGTTATTCTGGACTGGGTCCCGGCCCACTTCCCGAAGGATGGCTACGGCCTGTATATGTTCGACGGCGCCCCCTGCTATGAGGACCCCAACCCCCGCCGCGGTGAGCACAAGGAATGGGGCACGATGGTCTTTAACTACGGCATGAAGGAGGTCGAGAGCTTCCTGATCTCCAGCGCCATGTTCTGGGTGGACCGCTATCATGTGGACGGTCTGCGCGTCGATGCTGTCGCTAGTATGCTCTACCTCGACTACAACCGCAAGGACGGCGAGTGGGAGCAGAACGTCAACGGCGGCAAGGAAAATCTCGAGGCCATTGCCTTCCTGCAGAAGCTGAACACGGCTATTCTGGGCTGCTATCCGCATAAAATGATGATCGCCGAGGAATCCACCGCCTGGCCGCTGGTCACAAAGCCCGCGTCCGACGGGGGCTTGGGCTTCAATTTCAAGTGGAACATGGGCTGGATGAACGACATGCTCAGCTACATGAAAACCGACCCGCTCTTCCGCGCCGGCAACCACGGCAAGGTCACGTTCAGCTTCTTCTATGCGTTCAGTGAGAACTTCGTGCTGCCCATCAGCCACGACGAGGTCGTCCACGGCAAGTGCAGCCTGCTGAACAAGATGCCCGGCGATTATGAGGAAAAATTCTCGAACCTGCGCACCTTCTTTGGCTACATGATGGCCCACCCCGGCAAAAAGCTGCTCTTTATGGGCCAGGACTTCGGCCAGTTTATCGAGTGGGACGAGAAGAAGCCGCTCGACTGGATGCTGCTCGGCTACGATAAGCACCGTGAGCTGCAAAGCTACGTCAGGGATCTGAACCACTTCTACCGCGACACGCCCGCCCTGTGGCAGGTCGATTACAGCTGGGAGGGCTTCCAGTGGATCGTGCCCGACGACAGCAAGCAGAGCGTCATCGCGTTCCTGCGCCGCGACGCTGCGGGCAAGATGGTGCTTGTCGTCTGCAACTTCAACCCGGTGCTGCGCAAGGAGTACCAGATGGGCGTGCCGAACCCCGGCAGCTACAAGGAGATCCTCAACTCCGACGATAAGAAGTACGGCGGCTCCGGCGTGACCAACGGCACGGTCAAGTCGAAGAAGGGCCCGATGCACGGCTTCGACCAGCATATTTCGCTGACGCTGCCGCCGCTGTCCACCCTCTACCTGAGCGTGCCCGCTGCCCGCAAGCCGCGCACCGCCAAGGCGGAGGACAAGGCAGCGGAAAAGCCCGCCAAGCCCGCCGCCAAAAAGACGGCAAAAACCACTGCCAAGACTGCGGCCCCTGCCGCAGACGCCGTGACCGAGGCGGCTCCCAAGCGCCGCGGACGTCCGCCCAAGGCCAAAACGACGGTGTAAGCCGTCTTTGGATATATGTTAAAAACGGCATTCTGCCGAAATTTTAAGGGGAGAAATCTTATGGCTAAAGAAATGATCGCAATGATCCTGGCAGGCGGCCAGGGCTCGCGTCTGTACGCGCTGACCCAGAAGCTCGCCAAGCCGGCAGTTCCGTTTGGCGGAAAGTATCGTATCATCGACTTCCCGCTGTCCAACTGTGTCAATTCTGACATTGACACGGTGGGCATCCTGACCCAGTATCAGCCCCTCGTCCTGAACGAGTACATCGGCAACGGCCAGCCGTGGGACCTTGACCGCCTGCACGGCGGTGTTCACGTTCTGCCGCCGTACCAGCAGGCTTCCGGCTCTGACTGGTACAAGGGCACGGCCAACGCCATCTATCAGAACCTGTCTTTCATTGACCGCTATGACCCCAAGTATGTCATCATCCTGTCCGGCGACCAGATCTGCAAGCAGGATTACTCTGACTTCCTGCGCTTCCATAAGGAGAAGAACGCAGAGTTCTCCGTCGCCGTTATGGAGGTGCCATGGAGCGAGGCATCCCGCTTCGGCCTGATGGTCACCGATGAGGATGACCGCATCAACGCCTTCCAGGAAAAGCCGAAGGAGCCCAAGTCCAACCTGGCTTCCATGGGCATCTACATCTTCAACTGGGACATCCTGAAGAAATACCTGAGCGAGGACGAGGCTGACCCCAACTCCGAGAACGACTTTGGCAAGAACGTCATTCCCAATCTGCTGAAGGATGGCCGCCGTATGTATGCATACCACTTCAGCGGCTACTGGAAGGACGTCGGCACGATCTCCAGCCTGTGGCAGGCCAACATGGAGGTCCTGGACCCGAAGCATTCCGGCATCAACCTGTTCGATGAGAACTGGAAGATCTACTCCCGCAACACGGGCCGTCCCTGCCAGCAGATCGGCAGCGACGCCACCATCTCCAACTCGATGATCTCCGAGGGCTGCAAGGTCAACGGTACGGTCAACAATTCCATCCTGTTCCCCGGCGCAGTCGTTGAGAAGGGCGCTACGGTGGAAGCAGCCGTCGTCATGGGCGGCACCGTCATCAAGGCGGGCGCGTCCGTCAAGCACTGCATCGTGGCCGAGAACGTCACGATCGAGGAGGGCGCAACCGTCGGCGCTATGCCCGAGGGCGGCCTGAACATTGCCGAGCCCGGCGATGTCGCCACCGTCGGCTCCGGCGTCGTCATCGGCAAGGGCGCAGTGGTTGGCCCCAAGGCAATGGTCTCCAGCGATGTAAAGGATGGTGAGGAACAATGGTAAACAGCAATGTGAATGCTCTCGGCGTCATTTTCGCCAATACGTATGATAACCTCGTTCCCGAACTGGTGGCGGAGCGCTCCATGGCCTCCATCCCGTTCGGCGGACGTTACCGCCTGATCGACTTCACGCTGTCCAGCATGGCCAATGCCGGCATCGACAACGTGTCCGTCATCGTGCGTAAAAACTACCACTCTCTGATGGATCACCTGGGCGCAGGCCGTGAGTGGGACCTGACCCGTAAGCGCGGCGGCCTGAATATCGTCCCGCCCTTTGCCGAGCGCAGCGTCAAGCTGTACTCCGGTCGTGTGGACGCACTGGACAGCATCCTGAACTGGCTCGAGGCGCAGAAGGAGCGCTACGTCATCCTGTCTGACTCCTACATTGCCATGAACTTCGACTTCAATAAGCTGATCGTTGCCCATGTCAAGTCCGGCGCTGACGTCACGATGGTTTACAACCGCGCCGCCATCCCCGAGGGTGCCCGCAGTGATAACTACACCATCCGTCTGGATGACAATGACCGCGTTGTTGAGATTCTGTCCAACGACTACCGCATCGGTGAGCAGAACCTCGCCATGAACATCTATGTCATTGAGCGCGAGAGCCTGATCCACCTGATCCACGATGCCTCCGTCCGCGGCCTCGTCTACTTCGAGCGCGACATCCTGGCCCGCAACCTCAAGCTGCTGAACGTCCATGCCTACCGGTTCGACGGCTATGTCGCCCGCGTCTCCGACATGAAGAGCTACTTCGACGAGAATATGCGTCTGCTCCAGGACGGCAGCATGGACGCCCTGTTCGGACCCGCGCCCATCTACACGAAGATTCGTGACGATAACCCGACCCGCTACCTGGAGGGCAGCTCTGTCAAGAACAGCCTGCTGGCTGACGGCTGCGTCATCGAGGGTTCCGTTGAGAACAGCGTGCTGTTCCGCGGCTGCAAGATCAAGAAGGGCGCTGTTGTCAAGAACTGCGTCCTGATGCAGGATACCGTTGTTGAGCCGAACTGCAATGTGGAGTACGTCGTCACCGACAAGAACGTCCACATCACCGAGGACAAGAAGCTGACCGGCACCGACACCTTCCCGGTGTTCGTCGCCAAGGGCCACAGCGTATAAAATACCCCGCCAGCAAAACGCTGACACAGGGGAGACATAACGCTCATAGAGGTCGAACTCCCTCTCCCCGGAGACGACTTTGATGAGAGGGCGGGGGAGAGCCAGACTTTCCCTCGCCCTCATTTTGTGAAACTCGCACGGAGGTGCTTATGAAAATCCTGTACGCAGCCAGCGAGGCTGCACCCTTTGCCAAGTCCGGCGGCCTGGCCGATGTTGCGGGCGCTCTGCCCAAGGCGCTGGTCCGCGACGGCATCGACGCCCGCGTCGTTATGCCGCTGTACGGCGACCTGAAATTCAAGGATACGCTGACCTATGTCACCAACTTCAGCGTGCCCGTGGGCTGGCGCAGCCAGTACTGCGGCCTGTTCAAGGCCGAGCGCGACGGCGTTGTCTTTTACTTCATCGACAACGAGTATTACTTCAAGCGCAGCGGCCTGTACGGATTCTATGACGACGGCGAGCGTTTCGCGTTCTTCTCCCGCGCCATTCTGGAGATGCTGTTCTACACCGACTTTGAGCCGGACATCATCAACTGCAATGACTGGCAGACCGCACTGACGCCCGTCTACCTGAATCTGTACTACCGCCATCTGGATAAGTTCAGCCGCATCAAGACGGTGTTCACGATCCACAACATTGCCTACCAGGGCAAGTATGGTCTGGATATTCTCGAGGATACCTGCGGCATCGGCGCACGTGACGCCCATGTTGTGGAGTATGACGGCTGTGCCAACTTCATGAAGGGCGCCATCGAGTGTGCAGACAAGGTCACCACCGTCAGCCCGACCTACGCGCAGGAGATCCTCGACCCGTGGTTCAGCCATGGTCTGGACGGCTTGCTGCGCCAGAAGCAGTATAAGCTGTGCGGCATTCTGAACGGTATTGACGTCGATGTCTTTAACCCTGCCACCGACCCTGACATCGCCAAAAACTACGACGCCGAGACCTTCCAGGAGGGCAAGGCTGTCTGCAAAGAGGCCCTGCAGGACGAGTTCGGCCTGCATAAGGACGGCAGCCCGGTCATGGCCATGGTCACCCGCCTGGTTGGCCACAAGGGCGTTGACCTGGTTCAGGCCATCGCCGAGGGTCTGCTGCAGCAGGGCATCGAGCTGGTCATCCTCGGCTCCGGCGAGGCCCAGTATGAGAACTTCTTCAACGAGCTGTGCGCACGCAACCCGGGCCGCGTCGGTGTCTACATCGGCTTCAACGCCAAGCTGGCACAGCAGATCTACGCCGGTGCCGACATCTTCCTGATGCCGTCCCGCTCCGAGCCCTGCGGTCTGGCCCAGATGGTCTCCTGCCGCTACGGCACGATCCCCGTCATCCGCGAGACCGGCGGCCTGAAGGACTCTATCCGCGACTCCGGCGACGGCTACGGCAACGGCTTTACCTTTGCCAACTACAACGCCCATGAGCTGTATGAGGCCTGCTGGCGCGCCAAGGAAGGCTATTGGCAGAAGGACGGCTGGCCCGTGCTGGTCAAGCGCGCCATGGAGTGTGACTTCAGCTGGTCCAACTCCGCCAAGAGCTACGAGGGCCTGTACAACGAGGTCGTCAACCTCTGGTAATCTTTTCATAAAATGCGGTCTTTCGTCGAAAAGCGGGGGACCGCATTTTTCGTTGAAAAAAGCAGCATTTTTCTCAAAAAATCGCTTGACATTTCTTCTGCCAGCCGTTATAATAATACACGTCGTCAGGGCCACGGCCCACGGCGAAAAGAATATGCGGATGTGGCGGAACTGGCAGACGCGCTAGATTCAGGTTCTAGTTCCCTTAAAAGAGTGTGGGTTCAAATCCCTTCATCCGCACCATAAGACTGTGATGAAAAAGATGTCACAGTCTTTTTTCTTTGTTGTAGCGTCGAAAATCGGCGATTTCGCCAACCGATTTTTGAACACGGTTTTACAGTGTTGTCCAACCATTTTTGGGCGGTTTGCCCACCCTGAAGCCCACTTTCTCTGCCACTTTTTGGAATTTGGCAGGGGAGTGGGCAATTTTTTTGAGAAAAAACAGAATAAATCCTGCTGTTTTCAGAATGTTTTCAATTTCCCCGTAGCCATACCAGAACCCGGATCTTTCGACAGAAGAGCGCATCAGCGACCTGATGAGCCGGATGACCCTTGAAGAAAAGATCCTGCAGACAGATCAGTATTATTCCGGCGATTTTACAACGCAGGACGAAAACGGCAAGGTTACCGCCGTGGATATGCAGCGGTTTGATGCACTGATGCAGCACAATAGTGTCGGCAGTGTGCAACTGCGCGGTATGACTACTGCCCAAGCCAATGTTGTGCAGCGGTAAGAAGGTTGTAAAGCTGCTGGATTATGCTTAGCAAAACAGAACTGTTCATTTAGAATATAAGCCGCTTGTTCTTTGCGGCATAATAAAAGGTACAAATTATATACCAGTAAGGAGGATCTGCATGAAAACTTCATCTATTCTTGACACCTATCAGACCTGGCTGACCCACCGGGAGTACAGCCCCGCCACCATCCAGAAGTACACCAAAGCCCTGGCCCGCTTTTTTGCCGATACCGGGGCAGGGGACATCCCGACCCGCGAGACCGTTGCAGCCTGGCGGGATAGCCTGACCGAAAAGGGCTATACCCCTGCCACCGTGAACGCGATGCTGGCTGCCGTCAATGATTGCCAAGAGAGCATCGACAACGTGGCTGGCAAAGCTAAGCCGCTCAAGCACCAGCGCAGGATCTTCGCCGACCCTGGCCGGGAACTGACCCGCGCTGAGTATTTCCGCCTGCTGAACGCCGCACGCGCCGCCGGCAACAAGCGCACCCAACTGCTCCTGGAAGCGCTTTGCTCCACCGGTACCCGTGTGTCTGAATTGCAGTTTATCACGGCAGAAGCCGTCCGCCGGCATAAGGCATCCATTCGCTGCAAGGGCAAGTGCCGGGAAATTTTGCTGCCGGCCGAACTCTGCCACCGGTTGACCCGCTGGTGCCAGAAACACCGCATTCATGCCGGTCCGGTGTTTCTTTCCCGTGTTGGCAAGCCTCTGAGCCGCGTAACGGTCTGGAAACTGCTCAAAGCCCTGTGCGAGCGCGCTAATGTGGCCTGGAAGAAAGTTTTCCTCCACAACCTGCGGCACCTGTTTGCGCGGACATTTTACAACCTCGAAAAAAATATCTCGAAACTGGCGGACCTGCTCGGTCATTCCAGCATCGAGACGACAAGAATTTATATCATGGAATCCGGCGCAGAACATGAGCGTCTACTCAATAAAATGCACCTTCTATTGTGAATTTGACGAAAGCATAGTTCCGTTCCTGTCATTAACAAAAGTTAACATTTAATAAACGTCCGTTCGCGTTTTAAATACCAAAAATGAAAAAGTAAGTAAGAAAAAGTTGTTGGGCAAGCGCTGAAATTCTGCGCCTAACAGTATTTCTATGTGCACTTTTTACAATTTCAACAAAATTGTGTACTTTCCCTTGCCTTTTTCACCGTTATGTGCTAAAATTAGCACCAGTTAATCGATTTGGAATCGCTACCCCCTCCCTGTTAATCCATTGTAACTTCTTTTTGCAATTTGTTTTGTTATATGTAGTTAACATGCAATTAACAGAATATGCTTCTGTTTTTCTTTGCTCGCTGCACGCTGAAATGACCGGAACACAAATATTGCAAGGACGATGCAACTTGACATCTGAAATTGTGGGTAATCGCTTGCACAAGTGTGGGCTATGTCTGCCTGGTGGCAGCCAACAGCGATTGTGGTTCGCACAACATTTTGGTTGGAAAGCTAATTGGGCAAGATGGCCGCTCCATTGTCGGCAATAAAAACTTCAAACCACTTTGTATGTGGTGCGTAGCCTAGAGGGTATCTGAAAAATCCCCAGCACTGTCTAATTCTACCGGGGCATCCCCGCACAATTCTCGGCTTAAGCCTAAAGCATCGCTGCGACGGCCGCGGCACATGATCAGCGTTGAGAAAATGCTCGGCAATCCACCAAGGATTGCCTGTGCTTCTCTCTTAGCCGGTCACGCGTCTCGCTCGCCGCATTGGCATTTTGAATTGCTCGGTATTGCCCAAAAGCAGCGTCTGCTACGTTACTCAACCTTGCAATACACCAAGTATTGCGGCGGTCTCGCGCCTTGCATCCGTTATCTTTTAGCGAATTTTCCAGCATTTTGGTTTATCAGAGGCACCCGAATAAATTTTGAATCTATCCGCTTATGAAGCTTCTGGCATCAGGTGTGCCGATCCAATGCCTCAAGCAAGGCGCGGTAGAGGCGGTCAAGTGGAACAATAGAACGATGTGTTGCTGATGGTAGCGATATCTACCCACTCTATTGTCTGTCCGTCTGCCTGCTAATTTGTTTGGGAATGAACGGGACGATACGTAAAAATGGCGTTGATTCTGTGCCAGGGCTTTATGTAGCCGTTATTGGGCCGGAAACAGGAGTGTTTGCCAGAAGCGGGTTTGGCCATACGCGCACATGCATAGCAGAAATGTATATCTGCTTGACAAATGAGCGCGGCAGACCACGTTTCCTGGTGGATATAAATCAATTTGAGCGGAGGTGGTGCTTAAGGGAAAGCCCAACCGGATCCCTGTGAAAGTATTTTGCTGTGCATTGAATGGAAACGCTTTGATGTGTAATCCCGGACTGTTCTGTTTGAATCAAGAGCGGCGTCATCATTGTAAGTTCCAAACCTCAAAGGGAACAACAGGGTGCTTTCGGCAAAATTACCCGGTTCGGCGCGATTGATTAGATGCATCTGAGAAAAGAGAAATGAAAGGATGTGCTTTACCAATGAAAACAAGAAGTTGGAAACGCTTCGGTTCATGTCTGATGGCACTGGCTATGGTACTGTCCGGTACCGCATTGCCCGCAAGTGCTGCGACCCCCGGCAAAGACGGGTCAGCGGAGATGAACGAAGCGTATGCCGCACACGAGTCCCTGATGCCGATCGGCCCCTCTTTCAGCGTGGCCACTCTTTTGGAGTGGACGCCGGAATCTGACCCGGACGCACGATACAGCAGGGCGAGCATTCCCATGGCAAACCGAGAGGGCGGTTTTGTCGTGAACCCAAAGGCAAATCCGGAAGCAAAGCTCATGCTCTGCTCCCTGGCTAACTCTTCCCACGACACCACCAGTTCACAAGGCACCGAGAACTTCATGAGCTGGTCCTTCAACTACTGGCAGTACACCGATTCTTTTGTGTACTGGTCCGGTTCTGAGGAGGGCCTGATCTGCTGCCCCACCGGCGAATTTACTGACGCTGCCCACACCAACGGTGTGCCGGTCGTTGCTACACTGGGCTTCCCTTGGGGATCTGGCTCGGGCTATGCGGAGGAAGTTGACGCTTTCTGCCAAAAGGCGGAAGATGGCAGTTTCCCCGTGGCAGATAAGCTACTGGAAGTGATGGATTACTATGGTTTTGATGGATACTTCTTCAACCAGGAATCCTTTGGCTGCAGTGCAGAGATTGCATCCAGGTTGGATGAGATGATCCGCTACATGCGCGCCAAGTGCCCCGACATCTTGATTAGCTGGTACGACTCGATGCTGCCTTCCGGCGGCGTATCTTACCAGAACGCGGTTAATAGCTCGAACCAGCGTTGGATGGAGCGTAGCGATGATGGCTCTGTGGGAATCAATGAGTTCTTTATGAACTACAACTGGTATACAGGGCAGATTTCTACTACAGTCAGCACGATGAACTCTATTAACCGCAGCCCCTTCGATGCTTATGCGGGCTTGGATGTACAGCAAAACGGCATGAACACGCCTTTCCGTGATGAACTGCTCGTGGACGAGGATGGCAAGCTAAAGCTATCCATCGCGCTGTATTGCCCCAACTCCACGTTAGGTAACTCTGCAAACGGAGCGCAGTTCCACGAGGTTGAACAAGACTTCTATGTCAATTCTGCTTCAGATCCGCGGGTAGAAGTGGCTAATGTTTCCTCATCCACTTGGCTGGGTATGTCCCGATTCTTCGCCGACAAGACGCCGATCCTCAGCACACCGTTCGTAACCAGTTTTAATTCCGGCCACGGTGTTGGTTATTATGTGAATGGTGAACTCTCCCGTGACAACGAGTGGAGTTACCAGTCCGTGCAGGACGTTATGCCCACCTGGACCTGGATCATCGATTCTGACGGCTCGAAGCTTGATGGCGGCTATGACTTCACTGACGCCTATAACGGCGGCACTTCCATTCGGTTCTATGGTGATCTGGATGCCAACAAGGCAAACGACATCATGCTGTACAGCACCGATGTCGCTGTGACCGATGGCATGACACTGAGCCTGACGGCCAAGAACGATGATGGCAAGGCCAGGTTGGTTGCCTATTATGGCGATGACAGCACTGCCAGCTATGAGGAATGCGAAACAGTCGCTTACGATTTGACTGCCAGTGAGGCTGATACCTGGACCACCACGGTGGTAGATATTTCTGATCATGCCGGCAAGACTTTGTATGCCATTGGTTTAAAGGTGGAAAGCGATACTGCTGTGTCCGACTACCACATCAACCTGGGCCAGCTTGCCATTTTGGATCAGAATCGCGCGGCGCTGTCCGGTCCTACTTCTGTGGCGCTGGACGAGATCCTGTATCACAACGCCTATGATGCGGAAGCACGTATTTACTGGGATGCTGTGGACGGCGCTGCTTCCTATGAGATCTACAAGGTCAACGCGAACGGGACTTCTAATCTGATCATGGAGACCCCCAACACGGCCTTCTACCTGCCTACCCTGGTTCGTGATTTTGACGAAGACGACGTGACGCTGAAAGTCGTCCCCGTTAATGCCAACGGTGTACGCGGTGAAGGCACCGAACTGATAATCGACTGGCTGTATAGCAATGAGGACTCTGAAGTCTACGAACCAAAAGAATTCGAAAACGTCTGCCTGGGGGCGACGGTAACCGGATATTCTGGCCAGAATGAGAGCGAGCCTGCCTCCAAGGCCATTGACGGGACCTCCCTGAATGGTTCCAAATGGTGTGTTACCAATGCGGAGACCGGATATATGGACATTGACATTGGTCGTAAGGTGACGGTCCGCCGCTGGCGCGTAGAACATGCCCAGTACGGTGGCGAGGATGTGTTGATGAACACCGTCGACTTTGCTCTGGAGTATAAGAATGCGTCTGGCTGGTGGGTAGAGGCAAAGCGCATCCGGAACAACACCGCCGCTGTAACGGATGTCTTGCTGGACGAACCGGTGACTGCACAGGAATGGAGACTGCGCATTTATGATGATGGAACTTCCCCCTGGGGCGGTATCCGCATTTATGAATGGCAGATGTTCGAGACCGCCGAGTTCCCCCAGACGGAGCCGGTGTCCATCCAGTTTGCCGCCGCAGAGAATGGCACGGGCGCCAATGATACCTTCACACTGAAGAACGTGCCTGCGGGCCAGACTGTCACGGTCTACACCAAATCCGGCAGCGAGTATAACAAGATCGGAGAGGCGGTTGCAGAAAGCGGCACTGTCACTATCACCGGCCTTAACTTTGGCACGCAAGAAGCCGGACGTATTTACTACACCACCACCGCCACAGGTTCCGCAGAAAGCATCAAGCTGAGCGCGAGCTTTGAGGCGGAAAATGCCGCAAAATCTGAGGCGGCAAAGGATGTTACAGCGAAAGCTTATTCACAGCCTGGCTCGCTTAGCTCTTCCAACGGTGGCGACATCTATATTTCTCTTACGGTGAATGGCCTGAGGGAAGGCGATGTGGTCTACGTTTACGAGAACGACTCTGGTGAATACACCAAAGCCTCTCTCCCGGTGGCTGCTGGCGAAACCTCGGTAATTATCCGTGGCATTCGGGTCCCGCGTGCGGGCAGTGAACTCACCCTGCAAGTAAAACGCGTCAGTAAGCTGATCTCTGATAAGTATACTGTCGAAATCCCCGCATTCCCGGAACCGACCGCTTCCTTGAACTTGGTGGCGACCAATGCCAAGGGCGAGAAACTGACCGGCGTTACTTATGGCGTTTACAACAGCAACAACGAAAAGGTCTATACTGTGACTACCGGCGAACCTGCTAAGGTTGTATTGGGGACGTACACCATTAAGTGCGAAAATGTTCCTGCAGGCTACCTGATCAACGACACGGTTGTGAAGCGCCTGGTCGTGACCGAAGGCCAGACCTACGATGTGAATGTTACCCTGCAGAGCGATTCTGTTGGGCCAATCGTTACATCTGTTACGGTATCGCCCGCTACTGCATCTGTGGAGAAGGGCGCAACCAAGCAGTTTGCAGCTATGGTCAACGGCGAGAATATCACCGACCATTCTGTGACCTGGAGCGTGGACGGCGCGGTCTCTGAGGCGACTGAGATCGACGAGACCGGCCTGCTGACCGTTGCGGAGGACGAGACCGCAGAGCAGCTGACCGTTGTTGCGACCTCGGTTCAGGATCCGAATGTTTCCGGCAGCGCTGCCGTGACCGTCACCGAGCCTGTGGGCGAGCTGGAACTGGTGTCCCAGAATGCGACCATCGTTGGCTACAACGGCAAAAAACTGGGCACTGCCCAGGGCCCCGAAAAGCTGTTTGACGGCGACAAGGAAAACCCCGATACCGGCAAATGGTGCGAGGATGGCAGCAACCTGTGGGTCGCCTTTGACATTGGCGAAGAACGCAACGTCCGGCAGCTGGTCGTCTCCCACGTCGGCGTGGCGGAAACGCCGACGGCCGGCAACGGCAGCATGAACACTGCCAATTACGAGTTCTATGTGCTGAACGAAGAAAAGGTCAACGTGGACGAACTGCTGGCCATGGAGGCCGAGGAACGGAACGCTGTGCTGGCAGACGCTGCGAACTGGACAGAGCGTGCCAAGACCACCGATAACGCGGCCGATGTTACCACCAATGATCTGGGCGATGCGACCGGACGGATCTTCAAGCTGAATGTCAGCCGTACCGATACCACCGGTTGGGCTGCCTGCGTCCGCATCTACGAGGCCGAACTGTACGCTACGGCCAAGCCCACCGAGCCTGTTGTGGACAAGACCATTCTGAATCAGCTGATCGAGCAGGCTTCCGCCCGGGTGGAAGACGATTACACGACCACCAGCTGGGCAGCGTTTGCAACTGCGCTGGCCGAAGCGCAGAGCATCTCTGCCGCTGAGGATGCAAACCAGGTGACTGTCAACCATGCAGCTGACGCTCTGCAGGACGCCATGGAAAGCCTTGTGAAGCGTGCTGACAACTCGAACCTGGTCGCGGCCATCGACAGCATCAAGGAACTGGATGAAAGCAGGTATCAGCCTGATTCTTGGGCTGCCCTTGCCCAGGCTTTGGCAGAAGCTGAGAAGGTCGCCGCCAACCGTGATGCAACCGCCGATGAGATCGAAGCTGCTTATACAAATCTGGAAGCTGCTTACAAGGCACTGGCGCTCCGAGCAGATATGACTGCAATTGATGATATGATCTCCAAAGTGGAGGCCATGGATGCGAACGCTCATACTGCAAAATCCTGGAAATTGGTTGCCGATGCATTGGAGGCCGCAAAGACGGTCGCCGCCAATGAAAACGCTACCCAGGAGGCTGTAGATGCAGCAGCACGGACGTTGCAGGCCGCAGCGGCGGCATTGGTAAAGGCTGGCGATGCCACCGAGTTGAATGCTTTGGTTGAAGAAACCAAGCAACTTGACCTGAGCAAGTATACTGTGGAGAGCGCGGACGCTATCCGCCAGGCAATTTCTGATGCGGAAGCTGCTATCGCAGGCCGCGCAAGTGCTGAAGACTTGAAAGCCGCCCTTGATGCAGTGCGGAATGCTGTAAATACTGCCCAGACCAAACCTGCGGCACCGGTACAGAAACCTGCTGATACTGTGAAGCCGGTACAGAAACCTGCTGATACTGTGAAGGATGAACATCCCGATATTGCGGGAGGAATTGCAAACGGCACTTGGGGTGCTGCGCCTACTGCAAAGCCGAATGACGGCAGTGCAGCGGCATCTGGCAGCGGAGCAACAAGCGCGATTCCTCAGACGAGCGATAACTTCCCTTATGAAGTGCTGTCGATTCTGGCTTGCTTGGCCGTGGGTGGCTTTATCGTTGCACTCTACCTGAAAAAACGCAGTGGCAATCGCTGATGTCTACGAGATGAACGTAAACTCCTAATTCTAAAACACATTATGCGCTTGATCGCAATCGACAGATTGACCAAAACTATAAGATTTAATCATATTACTGGCATATCTATCACTGTGTTTGGCAGTCAATCGGAAGGGGAATGAGACAAGTCCTCGGTGTTGGTTGATGATTAAGGTATAACTGCAAAAGTGCCTCTTGCGGGCTTCGAACCGCAAGGGGCACTTTTGTGTCTACAGGCATGGAGGAAGACCAACAACTCGGAATTCTTGTCAAACAAAATATTGTTGTAGACAGAGGAACGAATGGTGCGCTCAACGCGTTGGTGGACTATAATCCACAGTGCGAAATAATTTTAATCAACATATAGGACCAGAAAAAGCCAATGAAGCGGGGATTTTTTGCTTTTCCCGGCAGTTTTCATTTTGTTTTCAAGTTTCCCATTTTATACCTATTTACAATAAGGAGGATTTTCACTATGAGCATCATTATCGGCATTGACCACGGCTACTATGCTATCAAAACAGCCCACTGCTCGTTCCCGGCAGGGCTGACAAGCTACGGAGAACACGAACCCTACACCCGCCAAGGACTCTTAGAGTTTGGCGGGTGCTTTTTTGTTTGTGGCTCCGGGCGGCAGCCTATCCAGCGGGACAAGACCATAAGCGACAACTACTACCTGCTGACGCTGGCAGCGATTGCAAAAGAAATCCGGCAGCGCGGCTTGCCGCCCGAATGCTCGGTGCGCATTGCGGCGGGTCTGCCACTGACCAGTTTCGGACGCGACAAACCCAAGTTCAAAGATTATCTGCTGCGGAGCAACCAGCCCGTGAATTTCAAATTCGAGGGCGTGGAGTACAGCATCACCACCGAAGAAGTTGCCATTTTTCCGCAGGGCTACGCCGCCCTCATGACCGAAACCGGGCTTTTGCAGGACGAACCGTCCATGCTCCTTATGGATTTGGGCGGCTGGACGGTGGACCTTATGCGCATCGACAACGCAATCCCTGCGGCTGATACCGCGCACAGCTTGGAACTCGGCATGATTCGCTGCGTGGATGATATTCGGGAGCAGGTGCGACGGGAAACCGGATTGTCACTCACGGATGCCCAGATCGAAAATATGCTGGCAGGTCAGCCCTGCACGGTCAGAGATACGGTGCGCGACATTGTGAACCGGCAGGGTCGCAAGTACACAGAACATCTGCTGTCAGCGGTTATGGAGGCCGGCTTTGATTTGCGCGCTATCCCCGCCGTGCTATTGGGCGGCGGTGCCTCGGTGGTGAGCCGCCACCTCAGCCCCAAGGACGGCCTTTGCAAGACGATTTTTCTGCTGGACGATAAGGTGAACGCTGGCGGGTTCGAGCGCGCGTTGGCCGCCGTGTCGCGCCGTAAAAGCGAGGCATGAAACGCCCACAGTACGTTTTTCGTCCGAACCTTAGCGACCCGCAGCACCGCCGCGCATGGGCGTTGCTGCAGCAAGTGCCGTCAGCCAAACGCAAAGAGTTTCTGGTACAAGCCATCCTTGCGGCAGAACAAACGGATAGGCTGGAAGAAAGCATTCGCAAGGTGGTGCGCGAGGAATTGCAGGTAGTCACTTTGACGAGGGCAATTCCTCGCACCCTAGCAACAGATATAATTCCGCCTTCCGCAATCAACTTTTTAGCTTCACTTTAAGGTGGTGATTACCATGTGGTAATAAACATAAAATCATAAATTGTTGGTTATGGGCATAATTGCCGAGTTATGCATCTCATTATCGTTGGTTCTCGTGAATAGCTTTGTCATCGCACTTGTGATATGCTTGCTTTGCAATCGAAAAACAACTTATCAATGACAAAAAGTGGTTGCAAATTCAGCTTAAGAACAGGAGAATGTAAAATGAACGAATGTATGCTTGATCGTCAGACGGCGGGTTGCGTTATAGAAAAAATTGTCCTGCCGCAAATTGTCAGCATCAAACAGGCAAGTGAAATCATGAAGCTTCCGCCTTACTATCTTCGCCGAGTATGTCGTGAAAATCCGGACATCGCATTCCAGTCCGGGGTGAAGTGGTACATCAATCTTGGAAAACTGGCCGCTTACTATAACAACAAACTAGGTGCATAAAAGGAGAAAGCTGAAATGAGCAAATTGACCGTCACCATTCCGGACGACCTGCACCAGCAAATCAGAGATGAACTGGAACGACAGGGCATCACCACATCGCAGTTCATTGAACAGGCCGTAACCACATTTTTTGAGAAACCGAAGGGAGTCAGCAACATGGCAACACGCACGTTAGCATTTCAGGTATCCGAGGAACTTCTCCAGCGCATCAAAACCTTTCTTGCAAGGTACGAGCAAATCTATCACCACAAACTGAGCCAGAAAGAATTTCTGGTACGCATCATTGAAAGAGAATTGGATGAAGCCGAAAAGGGCTACGAAAGAATTACGACCGAGCAAGCTGCGGAGGAAAACGCTGATGTCGACTCCGGCGAACCAGATGGCACCGAAATGGAGGTAGATGCACAATACTGAAAATCACATACTTAACTAGCAAAGGCAGCCAGCATAGGCTGCCTCTTTTTTCGTTATCGAATCGGTGATTCGATTTATAGATATGTTCTCCGGCATCGGCGGTTTCCGAGAGGGACTGACCCGTGCCGGAGGCTTTACATGCGTAGGGCACTGTGAAATCGACAAATACGCCAACCGCAGTTACAACGCCCTGTTTGACACGAAGGGAGAGTGGTTCATTGAAGATGCCCGAAAAGCCGACCCCAGCACCATGCCGGACTTCCAGCTGCTCTGCGGCGGATTTCCTTGCCAGACTTTCAGCATTGCAGGATCCCGAAAAGGATTCGGAGATCCACGCGGCACTCTCTTCTTTGAACTGGCCCGCTTGGCTGAAGCCCGGAAGCCTCCGTATTTGCTTTTTGAGAACGTGGTGGGTCTCATCAATCATGACCACTGCAGGACATTTGCGACGATCCTTAACACGCTGGACCGACTGGGGTATGGTGTGGAATGGCAATGTCTTAACAGCAAAGATTTCGGCGTCCCCCAGTCAAGAAACCGCGTGTACATTGTCGGATATCTTGATGAACGATGTAGAGGAAAAGTATTTCCTTTCACCGAAGCAACAGGAGGTTCTCTTATTCAAACCCACGGCGGTCACCAAGGAGAACGAGTCTACTCCCCCGAAGGACTAAGCTGTACATTGGCTGCCAATCCGGGCGGTTTTGGTGGCAAAACCGGGTTGTATGAGGTGGGCGTACCAATCAAATGTGCGACCAAGACCGGCTACCAGTTGGCACAGGTCGGTGACAGCATCGACCTGAGCTACGCCACAGTCAACAGTCGGCGCGGACGGGTTGGTAAAGAGATTGCGCATACACTTACAACGGGCTGCCAACAAGGCACTGTTGAAGTTCGCCCGGTCAAAAATCCCATCAAGTCCGACCTCGCCCGCAACACCGAACGCACCGGTAAGCCTGGCGCACCCATGCATACACTTACCACAAAAGACCGTCACGGTGTTCTGTACGAGGGTCGCATCCGCCGCCTGACACCGCGCGAATGTCTGCGGCTGCAGGGTTGGGCGGATGACCGCATCGACACGGTGCTTGCCATTCAAAGCGATAACCAAGCCTACAAACAGGCTGGCAACGGCGTGACAGTCCATGTGGTGGAAGCCATCGGGCGGAGAATTGCAGCCATGGACGCAGAACTGCGGGGTGAGGCGCTTGCCCCTTGATTTCCGTGACCAGTATTTTGGCTGTGAAATCGAACTGACCGGGATAAACCGTGCCACGGCAGCCCAAACGCTGGCAGACTTATTTGGCACCCGTGCCGAGCATTCCGGTGGTGGCTACGATGCCTACCGCGTCAAAGATTTGGACGGTAAAGAGTGGAAAATCGTCCGGGACGGCAGCATCCATCCCGAATGCCGTAGGCGGTCTGTTCTTATCGGGGAAACCTACAAGGTTGAACTGAACTCCCCCAAGCTTGAATACGGCGAGATGGAAAAGCTGCAGGAGGTTGTCCGTTCCTTACGCCGCGCAGGCGGCATCGTAAACGACAGCTGCGGAATGCACGTCCATGTGGATGCAAGCAAGCACACGCCGCAGAGCCTCAAAAATGTGCTGTCCATTATGTACTCAAAAGAGGATATTTTGTTTGCAGCTTTGAAAGTTAACCCTGCCCGCATTGATAGTTACTGTCAGGCGGTGGATGAGCCTATTCTGGAGGAAATCCGCAAGCTGCCCAGCGGCGCGAGTATGGATCAACTGAAAGATCGCTGGTATCAAGGGCGGGATGGGAGTGATTATCACTACCATTCGTCACGGTACAGGGCTTGTTATGGCAAGAAAGCGATTATGTATCCCCCGTCCCAAACTTTAATTGTACAGCGACAAAAATTATAAAAACAGTCTGTTTTTCTCTACATAATAACTATATAATTTGAGTATTCCAGATATGATGGAGGTTGTTATTGTGGATGATGGAAATCGACTGACCGTGTATGAACTTGTGGAAAGAGTTATCCCTTGCATCATTGCAAAGCACTATAGCGAAAACTATATTCAAGGCTTTCGTTCGACGTTTAGGAACCTGTTAGCGTACTGCAGTAAAAATGAAAAGAAATATTTTACAGCGGAATTGGCTCAGCAGTTCATGCTGGATTGCTACGGTGTGCAGCCGGGAACAGTAGAACGGCGATGCTCACGAGTTCACCGTGCAATGGATTTGTTGTCAGACTACCAACATTTCAACGCGGTTATGCTTCGGCGGAGGTTGAATCGAGAGTTCCCTGCAGGATTGCAAGAAGGTGCGGTCAACTACTTGCAAAAGCTATCTCTCCACGGACGCAGGGAGAATACGCTGCGCAGCCACAGAAATGTTCTTCTTCGCTTTACAGATTATTTGTTCAGCGTTGGAGTCACGGATTACAAATCACTTTCAGCAGATATTGTAAATCGATACGTCAAAGTTGTTTCGTGCAATTACAGCAATTCGGTTGTAAGGCTCCATTACAGTATCCTTTTACGCTTTTTTCAGTACCTTGCGCATAGCGGCTACAAGGAAACAGATTTGTCTTTGAAAATGATGCCAATTGTAAAAGTATCCGCTTCCGCGCGAATTCCTACAACATTAGATCTTAGCCAAATCGAAAGTATCCTTGCATCTGTTGACCGTGAAAGTCCACAAGGGAAACGCGATTATGCAGTTTTAATGATTGCAGTAAAACTCGGCATTAGAACCAGCGATATACGTAATCTTCGCCCTGCCAATTTTAATTGGGAACAGCATTTGGTGTCTTTCACACAAGTCAAAACAGGAGAGCCGATAACTTTACCACTTCCCACAGATGTTGGATGGGCTGTAATAGACTATCTGAAAAATGGAAGGCCTGTAAGCGATGCCCCGGAAATTTTTCTCCGCGCAGTCGCTCCATACGTCTCTCTGCAAAATTTTGACAACATTCTTATTAAGCATATGCGAAAAGCGGGCATTCCTTTGGATTCAATAAAGCACCACGGGCTTCACTCGCTTCGACACAGCCTCGCAACACATATGTTAGATGAAGGAATCCCCATTACCTCGATTCAGGGTGTATTAGGACACATAAATGCCGATTCTACTCAAAAATATATTGGTGTAAATGTACGTCAGCTTCGCAGCTGCGCATTGGAGGTGACTGATTAGTGTTTGAGGAAAAACTTCTTGAACCCCATTTTACCAGTGTGCTTGCACCATATATGCTGGATGTTGTGGAGCAAAAACGTGCCCTTGGCAATAAATACAACGCCGGTGTTGAGGCACTCAGTGCATTCGATGACTTTTGCAATGAGCAACAATTGCGTATACCTGCCATTTCGAAAGAACTGCTGCAAAAGTGGGAGAAAAAGAGACCTCACGAAAACGAAACCACGCAATGTTTTCGGATTTCGTATGTGCGAATTCTTTGTAAGTATTTGCACAGCAATGGCTATGATGCTCCATGTGCATTCCACCCTGCGCCTCATGTAAATAAATGTTTCGTTCCCTACATTTTTACGAAAGACGAAATCGAGAGATTGTTTTCTGCGGTAGATTGTACCAAAGAATCTTCAGAATCTCCACTACGACATTTAGTTATGCCGGTTCTGTTTCGCCTGCTTTATACATGTGGGCTGCGCGTGTCAGAGGCTCTGCACCTTAAGGTTGCAGATGTTGATTTGGATGCTGGAGTTTTAGCCATATACGGTGCAAAAGGAGACAAAGAACGGCTGGTAGGAATTTCGGACTCAATGCTTACATACATGAAATCCTACCGCAGTAATCCATTAGTGGCAAATGCAAAAAGTATTTACTTTTTCCCTGCTCCTGATGGCGGATTCTATGATACAAGTACAATTTACGATATTTTTCGAAAATGCTTATTTGATGCCGGGATTCCACACCGAGGTCGAGGAAAAGGGCCTCGTCTCCATGATCTCAGGCATTCCTTTGCGGTCCACATTCTAAACAAATGGAGTTCCGAAGGAAAAGACATATATACCTGTTTGCCGATTCTCCGCACTGCTCTTGGGCATGACCGAATTACAACAACCGAAAAATACTTGAGGCTTGTCCCGGAAGCCTACATGGAAGTCACCGAACCATTCAATGAGCGATTCCATACCATTACAGAGGTACTTTGCAATGAGGAATAGATGCAGCTACGCCGGTTTAGTCTCCGCATACTTTAGCGTGTATCTGGCAGGAACTAAAAATGTCAGTACAAATACAATTTACTCTTACCGGGACACCTTTGTTATTTTTCATGGCTACCTTGAAAAGTATTGTGGCTTTAAATTAGAGAAAATGCTTTTTAACGACCTTTCCCGCGAACTGATTCTTGAATTTCTACAATATCTTGAAACTGAACGCAAATACAGTATATCTTCTCGAAACCAACGACTTGCTGCGCTGAAGTCATTTGCAAAATATGTACAAATTGAATGCCCGGATGAAATGATTCTGTGTCAGCGCATTCTTTCAATTGACAGCAAAAAAGCAGCAAAGCCGACGGTTCAATATTTGAGTAACCAGCAAACCGATATTCTAATGGAACAGCCTGATATTTCCACGCCAAAAGGTCGCAGAGACCTGGCGATGATTCTTCTCCTTTACGATTCAGCTGCACGAGTGCAGGAACTTTGCGATTTAAGAATCTGCGATATCCGAATAGATTCACTACCGGTTGTACATTTATTAGGGAAGGGGCGAAAAAGTCGAGATGTTCCGCTTACCAAACCGTGTGCACAGGTATTGCGCCAATACATTTGTGAGAACCATCTTGATATACCAGAACGCCGCAATGACCAGCTGTTTACAAATCCGCAAGGGAAAAAGTTGACTCGCAGCGGTGTTTCTTACGTGCTAGCAAAATATATCCACAAAGCAAATACTGCGGTGGATTCATTTTTTCCGCAGATTACACCGCATTGTCTCCGGCATTCTAAAGCAATGCATCTTGTTGAGGCAGGCAAAAATCTCATTTATATTCGTGACTTTTTAGGGCACGAATCTATTGAGACAACACAGGTTTACGCAAAAGCTAATCCCGAAGCCCGGCGCAAGGCATTAGAAACAATGGACACGAGGATGAATACGCCTGCCATGCCGGATTGGAACGACGACCCTGACTTAAAGTCGTTTTTAAAGACCTTGTAGAAAATTATGCTGAGATTTCTGGTGAACAGTCTCGAAGTAACGTCTGTTCTAAAAGATTCTCAGCATAACTTTTTTCTGCGCATAACAAGCCTTATGTTGAGCTCAACATAAGGCTTGCAATATGCATTCTGTATTCTATCACGGTACAATCGAATGGCGGTTGTTCAACTCCACGCTCCATGCGGGTGAAGCCAAAGCAAACATCATTCTGGCTATGGCGATCTCGGCGCAGGGCATCAACCAGAAGTACACGCAGTTCCGGAAAACGCCCATCGGGGATAATCCGGCGTTCACCTTCCGCACCTTTCTGCTGCGGCTGGGGCTGATCGGCCCGGAGTATAAGAATGTGCGAATGCACCTGCTGAAGAACCTGCCCGGTGACAAGGCGTGGCGGCACGACAAGTCGCTGTATCCCAGCAATCAACCACGGCTTCATACAGATGAGGTCAGATAAGGAGAAATCCAATGTCTCGAAAAGAATACTTTGCCTATGGTTCCAATCTGAATTTTGATCAGATGGTCTACCGCTGCCCGGAGGCAACCGTCGTAGGGATCGCCAAGCTGAATGGCTATGAGCTGGCATTCCGGCGCGGCTACTTGACGATTTTGCCCAAAGAGGACGCAAGCGTTGAGGGATTGATTTGGTCGATTACTGACCATGACGAATCTCAGCTTGACTGTTACGAGGGCTACCCGACATTCTATGACAAGGAAACCGTGACGGTAATGGATGCAGATGGTACGCCGCACGAAATTATGGTTTACACGATGAACGCACCGTACCGCGACCAGCTTCTCCCGGTCAGCAGCCGCTACCATGCGGTTGTCATGCAGGGGTGTCTGGATGCCGGTATCTCTCCGCAGCAGTTCTATGATGCTGACGAAAAATACCGCAAAGCCTACAAGGCCAGAGCCGCGCCGGTCCCTAAGAAACACGCTCCCGAACGCTAACCAAGGGGCTGTTGCACATCCTCTAAAAAAGAAAGACCGAAGTAAAAGCCAAAAAAGGCTTTACAACTTCGGTCTTTTGCTTTAAGTTTAATAGTTGTGAACAAAAAAACTCAAAAGCAAGAACAGCATATCGAAATTTTGGAAAAAAGTCAACAGTTAAAATTTCGGATGCCGACAGAAATAAGAATATCGAAGCACAACGCGCTCTATCAGGCAAGCATCCAGCTTGAGGAACTGGATTACACAAAGTTGTATAGAGCTTATTCGGGAATCCGAAAATCGCAGATAGAGCCGCGTGTGTTATTTAAAGTGCTGGTGTGCGCCTACATGAAGGGCGTATATTCCAGCCGTAAAATAGAGGAACTGTGCAGGGAAAATCTGGTATTTCGCTGGCTGCTGGAGGATCAGAAAACACCGGATCACTGCACTATAGCAAGATTTCGGGGCAACCGTAACCTGCAGGAAGCGTTTGAGGATTTGTTCTTTCAATATGTAAAGAAGCTGGAGAATAAAGGGTATACCGAGCACTCCGAGGTGTTTGTGGACGGAACCAAAATCGAAAGCAAAGCAAATCGGTATACATTCGTATGGCTAAAGCAGGTAAGCAAACAGCTTGAGAAAATCAAGGCACGGTTGAAAGAACTGGTATGTCCGCAAGGAAATCTGACCTCGACTAAGGTTGAGAAAAGACTGGAACAGCTCAATACGGAAATCGAGGCGCAGGGCATTGAAGTGAAAAAAGGCCGTGGGCACCATAAGCCGGGAATCGTTCGGGAGCGGGATGAACTGGCTCTCTTGTATCGCCGCTGGATGGAGTATAACAGAAAGAAGGCAATTTGCGGGGAGAATCGCAACAGCTATTCCAAGACAGACACAGATGCCACTTTTATGCATATGAAAGACGACCATATGCGCAATGGCCAGCTAAAACCCGGATATAATGTTCAGTTTGCTGTCAATAGCGGTTTCATAACCGGCATTGGCGTATTCAGCAACAGAACGGACTTCGGCACGCTGATTCCGTTTTTGACCTATTTATGGCATAAGCACGGAAAATCCTATCGCAATGTCGTGGCGGATTCCGGCTATGAAAGTCTTGCCAATTACCGCTGGCTGTTTGAAAATGGCCAGACTGCATTTATTAAGCCCGCCAACTATGAATCGGGGAAAAAGCGTTCTTCAAAGTCACAGGTTGGCAGAATGGAAAACATGGGCTATTACGAACCGGATGACTGCTTTATCTGCAAGAACGGCAGACATCTGGATCTCAGTTCTCACTATACCTCCCATGCGAAGGACGGTACAGAGCGCAAAATCTCTGTTTACCGCTGCGAGGACTGCTCCGGCTGCCCTTACCGTACAGCCTGCTGCAAGACTAAAGACAGCGAAAAGCGCAAAGAAATTTTTGTCTGCTGGGAATTTCAGAATCTGCGCAAGAATTCGTATCACAACATTACCACCGAGGAAGGAAAGCTGCTGCGCTGCAACCGTT